>Ga0172368_10006430_pt1 | contig 12625 bp, 17 predicted proteins | sample Lak11m_FD_114540 | JGI IMG/M metagenome (GOLD analysis project Ga0172368, IMG submission 114540) | Freshwater microbial communities from Kabuno Bay, South-Kivu, Congo - kab_022012_11m | ecosystem: Environmental > Aquatic > Freshwater > Lake | place: Democratic Republic of the Congo: South-Kivu...
ATTCAGAGCAGGAAGCGCCTCGCACCCGCCCAAGGCGGGTGATGATATAGTCCACCCCATTAAGAAATTAGTGGATAAGTGTAACCAATTGGTCGTCGGTTCGAATCCGACCCCGGGAGCCAAGTCGTACAAACGTCGCCTAAAGCGGCGTTTTGCGTTTGTATCATTGACTTTTTGGAGGTTCGAGCGTGAACAGTTTCAACTCGTGGTTGTTTTTGTTCTTGAATAAATGGTTTTACGAATTCATGTAGTGAAATAAAGAGTTTTTTGTCTTTTATGTAGAGGTTCGAACCTAAACAAGCCAATATGGCTTTTTTTGTTTGATCGTCTCCATTTTCAAACCAAACCTTTGCATAAAGTGCAAAGTTGAATGTCTTTTCTGTTAGTTCGACCCAATCCTCAACTTCTTTAACTTCTTTTTGTAGTGACTCCTCAATCCCAATTTTTTCTTTTATGAGTTTGTTTTTTAACACCTTATACTCGTCAGTGGTGAGAATACCCTTGTCATTATTTTCAGTTGAGGTATACGACAATGACAGGTCTTGGATTTTCTCAGTTATTTTTTCCAGCTGTTTTGTTTTTTGTTTAATTGCAATCCTTGTTCCTTGAGCCTCATTAGTTCTAACTTCGTGCAAGTATTTTATTGCCCAATTCTTAAACTCATCAGAAATGGTGATTTTGTTTAATACATTTTGAACTTCTATTTCGAGTTTTTTAGCCTCAACACAACGCTCAAGACACTTAACATCAGTTTTCTTTTTTGTGCAGTGGTAATAAATGTAATTATGCACATTCCCATTTTTATTTCTTTTTACTTTATCTTCTGCTGTAATACTACACCCACAATTTCCACACTTCATTAAACCAGTAAATGCAAACTGCTTTTCTTTTGGTCTTATTGCTGTCTTTTTACCAAGTAAGGATTGAACTCTATCAAATTCGTCTTTAGTTATCATTGGGTTATGGTTGCCTTTATGCAATTCAGCATTCCCATTCGTTTTTTCGGCATAAGTAAACCACCCATAATAAAACGGGTTCGTAAGAAGAGCATACATACCGCTCTTAGAAATATAATGCCCACCGAGTTTCTTTCGTTTAACCGTAGTTAAATTATATTGAGTCCTGGAAATCTCCCATATTTGAGGGACCGTATAATTCCCTGTAAGCATTAAGTCCCACAGGCTCCGCACAATATGAAACCTCTCGGGATCATCAACTATGATTTTGTATCCCTTTTCTCTGTCGGGAGTATTTAAGTAGCCAATAGGAGCAACTCCTGGTCTCCACCCTAAGGCAAGTTTATCTGTAGCGCCACGCTTAACTTCTCTGCCTAGTTTTGATGAATAATACTGGGATTGAGATAGTAAAAATTGGAGCATCATTAGCCCCTCAGGAGTATTGTCAAAATTGTAGGAAATAAACTTTAGGTCTTTAATAACCCCTGTTCTTATAAGATAGGTTACTGATGCTGCATCTACCTCATTGCGTGATAGTCGATCGGGGTGATAAGCGATCACACCATCTATTTCTTGCCTCTTAAGCATTTCCAGCATTTTCTTAAATTCTGGTCTGTTTTCTATCTTAAAAGCACTCTTACTTTCCTCAAAGATAGCAGTTATGTTTAAGTTTGAAAAAAGCCTATCTGCTTCGTGTTTTTGAGAATCTATTGAAAGTGCCTGGCGCTCCTCACTTTCGCTAGATTTACGACAATACAAAGCATATCTGTAATTATTTAGTTGTCTTGTTGTGTTTATCATAAATTTAACCCTTACTACGAACATGCCTTAATTTTCAGTAGAAGTCTAGCGGATTGGCATTATGTCAGTGTCTTTTGTGTGAATTTTCCCGTTTTTCACCGTTTATTTTTGCGCTGGGGGAATTTTTATTGAGTCCTTAATAATTTTTATGGCTCGATAATCTCCATGCTCTGCTCTTAGCGACAACTCTCTTTCTACTGGGCTCATTTGTTCAAGATGTATCTTACGATAGATTCCAGCACGTTTAAGATAATCAACTTTTGGTCTACCAGGACCACCAGGGTTTCCTTTAGCAAAGGTTCCGTTTAAGTTTCTGTACTTAAATTTCTCAAAGAATTTGTTTTGGTATTCCTCTAGCCACTGTGGTCTCATAACTTTTGTCCTTGTTGTTATTTGCAGTTTCGACCCACTGCTTTTTTATTGGTCTGTAGGTCTTATCCATGAGTGTCAGCAAATCACAAGCCAAAGCCACCAAGACTTTTTCGTCTGGCGCTGGTCCGATCTCTCTTTCATAGATCGCTTTGAATTCTTGTAGTGCTTGCTGACTAATCATAATTATTGCTTTGCGATAACATCACCCGAGACAAGGAGGAGCCCTTAGCCGTCCTAAAGACAGTTTTTGCTAGAGACTTTGACCCGTTTTTTCTCGGAGTCCCATGGGTTTCCACTCTAAGACCTCCATTGGCTACGAGGTTTGCCTTGTGAGCCTAACTCTGATCATCGCCACCCTTGGTCCCGTAATTCGAATATCGCCAGAAACCTTTCGCAAAACGATATTCATAAATAGATGCGATAACATCACCCGTGGACATATCGTCACCCTTTCCATGATTTAACTTGGCTGCCAGTGGAGGCTCATGGATGCGCCGACCTTTCCACCAGATTGGGTCCTTAATTAAAAAACCTGTTCCGCCCCCAAGAGCGGTTTGGATGTCACCATCCGCCTTAGAAGAGGAACAGGTTTGACATCCAACTAGAAATATCAAAATAAAAAACTTCAATATCTCTATTGAAGTCATTATGATTTATCTTGATTTTGGTCTGGGGACCTTATTTTTTCAAAACACCACGGTGTTTTAATTTGAATCTCTGGAATTGTTTTTTTAATCTCTCTCGCTCTGTTTTAATTTCGCCATCAGAAGCAAAGTTATTTGGTTTTATTTCATCCAAGGTGTCTGTAGCAATAAAACGTATCGTTGTTTTGGTTCCATCTTTTGAACCACGATAAATTGATCCCAATTTTGAGAGACCAAGTGAATCATTAAATTTCTTTTTTAAGTCCCGTGAACCACGATATTTATTTTTATTAATGGACATAATAAATTTTATGTCTGAAAGTAACCCATCGCTATCTTTAGGTGTAAAAAAGCCACAATTAATTCTGACTTGATTTAGCATAAAATTAATATCGCTAGTTGTATGGCTATTTCGTAAAAATTCTAAGGGGTATTTCTTATACAAGAAATACATTTTAGGATTGGGTTCTAGGATAAAATCCTCGCGCGGCTTTTGCCTATACAGAAAATACCACTCTATGAATGTGTAAAAATTAAAATTTAACTGCCATTTTTTAAGGATATTTTTGTAAATGTATTTCTCAATCTCATCTAGTCTTTTTTGGCTGAGAGACTGTAAATACTTCGAATTGATAATTGGTCTGTGTGGTAGTAAAACAACAACCTTGTTCTTATTTTTAATATCATCGAGGATATTTAGTTTTGGAATATCAAAAAAATCACTTGCATTTTCAATGCTCTTAAAAAATTTGTCTTGCGTAATTAAGATAAGTAGTTGGTCAAGATCGACTCTGACTCGATCTGATCTGTTAATTACTTTTCTTGCACCAAGAGCAACCTGTAAAATTGTAGGTTTTTGGGTGACATCCATACTATTTACATTTTACTATTTTCGGTACTTTTTATCGAACATTTGCCCTGGGGCAAATTATTCTTTACTTAACTTATCAAAACGTTTTTTTATTTCACCAATTCTTATTCTTGGCTCTTTTGCTTCAGCATCAAATCTATCACTAGCGCCTTCCTCCAAGTCTACATCCAGTGATCTCCAAGCCCAATACAAAGTACTTTGACTTGCTAGATAGTTATCGTAATCCTTAATTATATTTAACAGTTTTTCTTTATCGTGTACGTATCTTTCCTTAAGTTGTAAAAATTGGGAATCCACTAGATCAACATCGTTAAGTATTTCGCCATACACATCCCAATTCGAGTTTTCAGATGATCTAGCGACGGTTGGTAAAAATTTACTTTTTTTCTCCTGTATTTGTTCTATTAAAAAATCTGGGTCGCTGAGAAGTTTAGTTTGTTTATTTTTCTTGTAGCGTCGCCATAAGAAATCTGCAATAAAACAAACTGAAAGTGCAAAAATTAGATTAAATAGCATATAGTTTTTCCTAAATTATTATTAATTCAGGTTTCGACTAATGCTGCTCCAAAAACAAGAAAGGGGCAGCCGTTGACCTGGCTACCCACATAGTCTGTAACCCAAAAGGGCGACAGTAGTTGTGGCAGGGACAGCTGCCCGTCTCTGGTCACAACTAATGTTGGACACAAAAACAAGCGTCTGCCCGTTTTGGGATATTTACAAACTATATGGGTAGCAAATTAATTATACTCCCACCGTATAATTTAATCAAGAAACAACATGACACACTTTGACACAGGGTTTTTGAAAGAGTAAAATGTAAATAGGAGAAAATAACTATGACTAACACAAAATTTCTCAGCGTAAAAGAAGTAGCCGAAGCGTTACGAGTCAGTGAAAGGTCCATCTTTCGCTACATTCACGACGGCAAATTAAAAGCCTCAAAGGTCGGATATTGGCGAATAAGCGAGGACGATCTGAGACAGTTCCTTGAGCAATCCTCTAACGTAAAGCCACCTAAGAAAAAGAAGAAATAATCATATGAAGAAAATAGTAGAAATAAACAATTTATCAAAAAGTTTTTCATTCACTGTAAAAAATAAGAGTGCGGGTTTTCTACGTAATTTATTTTCACCTGAATCTAGGACTGTTGAGGCTGTAAAAAATGTATCACTAAAAATAAACGAAGGTGAACGTATTGCTTTTATTGGTCCAAACGGTGCAGGAAAATCTACAACAATCAAAATGCTAACAGGTATTCTGTACCCTACGGAAGGATCAGTATCTGTTTTAGGACTTGACCCAACAAAGGATAGAAAAAAATTGGCGTACCAAATAGGTACTGTTTTTGGACAAAGAAGTCAGCTGTTTCCAAATCTGCCTCTCACAGACTCTTTTGAGTTTTTTGGAGTTATGTATGACTTATCAAAATCAGAAATACAAGAAAGGACTAATGAGTTAGTTAGCCTGTTTGATCTTTCAAGTTTTATGGATCAGCCTGTTCGTAAGCTCTCTTTAGGTCAAAGAATGCGTGCTGAAATAGCTGCTTCACTCATACATAAACCAAAAATTATTTTTCTTGATGAACCTACAATAGGTTTGGATGTTGTTGCTAAAAAAGCACTTAGAGAACTTCTTATCAAAATCAACAAAGAAGAAAAAACAACTATCTTTTTAACCTCTCATGATGTTGGAGATATTGAGTCACTCTGTGAAAGAACGGTTATTATTAATCACGGTAGTGTTGTTGCTGATATGGCAACTAGTGAACTTGGAAAAACTTTTGTACATGAAAAATACATAGACCTATTGTTAGAAGAAAAAATGAGTAACTATCCAGAATTACCTGAAGGTATTAAATACTCTGAAAAACAAGGAGATAAAATTACGCTTTCTGTTGATCTACGAAAACATAGCGTATCAGATGCTCTGCAAAAAGTTTTACCGTTTTTTGCCGTACTAGATATTGATGTTTACAACGTTGATTTGGAAACAGTAATTAGAGAAATGTATGAAGCAACTAAGGCTTAGTAAAACAATTATCATAATGATGATCAGGGACCGAATTGCATATCCTGGTCGGTTGATTGTAGACACTTTTGGTATTGCTGCTAGATGTGGTGTCTTACTAATTCTTTATTGGTATATTTTTAACGTGAAAGGTGGTGAAATAAATGGTGTGACTTTTCAAATTACCTCTTGGAGTATGTTCTTATACTTTGCGTTTATGACTCTACGTCTACGTGATCTAGCATCGTCAATCATGCAAGACATAAAGTCAGGTACAGTTGAAATACTATTATCAAAACCAGTTCATTACCTTTCTTATCGTGTTTGGTGGCAGTTTGGAGCAGGATTATATCCGTTTTTTGTAGCAGCAATTCTTGGAACTGTTGCCCTAACATTTTTGGTTGGTATACCAGCAACCATGTCTTCCTCCTTTTTCTTTCTAAGTCTTGTAGGTGTGTTTATTCTTTCTAGTATATTATCGTTGCTGATTTATGCTGCGGTGGGGTTACTATCTTTTTGGATTGAGGATATTAAACCCCTGTATTGGATAGTAGATAAAGCGGTTATGATTTTAGGTGGATCATATTTGCCAGTGGCACTTTTCCCACCTCTTATGTACAAAATTGCAATTTGGAGTCCTTTTGGTGCGTCACAATTTATTACTCACACTGTATATGAGACATGGAAACAAAGCTATTTGGAAATGTTTGGAATTCAACTAACTTGGATATTTATTTTAGGTTTTATTGTTACTGTTATGTTTAGTCGAGCACATAAAAAAGTTTCAGTTAACGGAGGATAATATATGAAAAACGAACTTAAATTTGCCTTACATACAATCAAGAAAAATCTAGCAAGTAGCGCAGAGTTGCGAACTAGTTTTTTAATGAACATATTTGGAATGATGATAAACAATGTCTCGTTTGTTATTATCTGGGTTTTTCTAATTAAGACAGCCGGCAACATTGGTGGATGGACCTCTGCTGATATTTTTGGATTGCAGGGTTTTGTTGCGCTTATCTACGGCTTCGTATTTTCTTTTGGTGCTGGGTTAAAAGAAATGCCTCGACTTGTTAGTTCAGGTATATTTGATCAATTCTTACTTTCACCAAAAAGCCTTTTGGGTAGAGTTGCGACATCATCATTTAGTGCTTCAGCGATTGGCGACCTGTTCTTTGGTGTGGTTTGTTTAGGTATCTACTGGTCAATGATCGGTGCTAGTATGGAGCAAATTATTTTAACTTTAGTTTTATGTGTTTTTGCAACTCTTGCTTTTATTGGAGCCACAGTTTCTATTCAAGCAATCAGTTTTTATTTTACTGACCCTGATTCAGTGACCAGAAGTTTATTTGAACTATTTTTTACCCCATCATTATTCCATGGAGGCGCCTTCCAGGGTGCAACACGTTTTGTATTTACTTTTCTATTACCATCCCTAGTAATTGGCACTCTGCCAGTCGAGGCTGTCACCAATTTATCTTATCAAAAGGTCGTACTTATTGGAGTGCTGTCCGTAGTTTGGTTTGTGCTTTCTCTGTGGTTATTTAAGAAGGCAGTAAAACGCTACGAAAGTGCAAACTTCATGACATTTGGTCAATGATGCAACTAACTGTCATAAAGCCCGACACAAGCCAATTTTAGGCGACACAGGGCAAGAATAAACCCTATGATTCAAAAGAAATTATCAGAAATAATAAAAGACGACATTAAACAACTGGTTGATAACCAGGTCTTTGAAGGTAAAACCATAGAATACAAATCTGCTCTACCTGGAAACGGAGACGAAGATAAGAAAGAATTTCTTGCGGACGTTTCATCTCTTGCTAATACTGACGGAGGTGATTTGATTTTTGGAGTATTCGAGGACAAGAAAGAAATCAAGGCAGATTTTGGTATTGAAATAGAAAATACTGACATCGAAATTCAAAGGTTAGAAAATATAATAAGAGATGGTGTGTCACCTAGGATTGATACTGACTTAAAAGTTGTTGACGTTGGTGATAAAAAATCCATTTTGATAATAAGAATTAAGCCAAGCCTTAATAGTCCACATAGAGTCATTTTTAAGAACTCAAACCGTTTTTACAAGCGAAACAGCAATGGTAAATACGAAATGGATGTATTTGAGTTAAAGAATGCTTTTGGTGCCAGTGGAAGTATGGCGGATACTATTCGAGAATTTAGGAAAAAGAGAATTTTTGATCTCAAGGCAAATGATGGTCCTGTAAATTTAGGAAGTATTGAAAACTTTTTGGCTGTCCATATTATTCCTCTATCTGGAATCATAGACACGAATAAACTAACAAGTAAGCAGTTACTTGATCTTAGTGAGGGTAGAATTAATTTATTTAAGCCTCTCTATGGTTCAGGTTACAGCCATAGAATTAACTTAGATGGAGTTTATGCATACTCAATGAGTAGTGGGAAAACTAGTAGTTATACTCAGATATTCCGAAATGGAGCAATTGAAGGCTATGACTCTCTTATGATTGCCCCCAGGGTTGTTTACGACGAGGGTGATAGGAAAAATGTGCCCATGATTGCAATTGAGAATGTTCTTATTAAGTCGATAAAAGAAAACTTGGATTTATTAAAAATACTCGAAATCGATCCCCCATATTTTATTTTTATTACAATAATAGGAATTGAGGGATATTATATTCAATTACCGAGTTCCTATATCACACGTGATACAAATGAAATTACAGAAAATGAGATTTATCTACCTGAGGTAATCATTAATGACTTCGAGGAAGATGTTTCCAAAGCTCTTAAACCTGTTTTTGATATGGTTTGGAATGCTGCTGGTTTTAGTAGGTCTTATGGATACGACGAAAATGGGGATCGAGCAAAGTTTTAGTTAAAACTAGGGATGTAATGGTATTGATCTGTGGTCTTGAAATAGGTTATAACTTCGTTCACGATGTGGAGCCAAACTGGACAGTTGTCAGAAATGACAGCTGTTTTTGTTTGTGCATTTGCGAGATTTAGCACTAAATCAAAGGGTTTTTTGAGTTCAAAGGTTAGTGTTTTGCCAGTAACAATCGGGTTCTGAAGTAGGTAATTCAAGAATGCTCTTTTTCCAGCAACTTCAGAACTATTCTCAAATATGGTCTTGGCTCTGCGAGCTACTGAAAGCACGGTAGCAACAGTAGTTTGGTAATTATAGTCAGCTTTTTGATGCTCTGACATTTCAATTTCAAGTGTCTGTATTTGGTCTTGTTGCTCTTGATGTTTCTTGTCATATATATCCTTAGTAATTCTCTTTATTAAACTCACCAAATAGGTTCTTTTGATAATGTGTCAGCTCTTTATCAATAGCCCTTTTTTCGCCTTTGTTTAAGTCGGCTATTTTGTCGTAAATTACTAATTGATGGGCGGTTGTATGAGCGTAAAGACTTTGTCCGTCATTCATAAATCTAGTTTTGGCAAAGTCAAAGCTCTTTCTTAGGTTTACTTTATTCATTTCCGATATTAAGTAGTTCGATGTATATCCGCCTTGGAGCTGTATGTTCTTGGAGAAATGAACCGAGCTCACAGAGGCATTCTCAAGAATTGATTTAAAGACATTTACCCCCATAGTTTTAAGTCTTTCTTGTAGCGTTTCAATTACTTCAGAGAAGTCAGCATCTTCTAGCTCATCAAGATTATTTAAATATAATAGCTTAGGGATAGAGAACTCTATTCTAACATTAGCTTCTTGGGAGAAGCGTCTTTTATAGCCTGTCAGGCGAGGGAAGTATTTACCAGTTTCTTTCTCGGTCTTACTAGGGTTGCGAACGTGCTTTTCATATTGTTCTGTTTTAGAATATAACTCCCAGCTAGAAACGCCAGAAAGATACATCATACTATCTCTTGGTATTAAAAGGCATATAGTGTCAATCATTTTTTTTGTTTATTTAATTTATAAAGAGCAGGATTTTGTTTTTTGTCTTCCTGAATAAGCCAAGCAAAAGCATCGACCAAATTTTGCTTGTCGCTAAAGGATAAATTATTTAAGCCATTATCTGACTGTTGTTTTATGACAAATTCCTGCATAAAAAAACCCGTAGATTAATTATGTCTACAGGTTATCTTTATTTGAAATTTAAATATAAGAATTTAACGACCTACGTTTATTCTTCTAATCTTTTTTTCTTTTCTCGTTTAATAATATCGTTGATTTCATAGCAAACCAGGTCATTTTCTGGGAATTTCTTGTCTAACAGTCCTTTTATTTTTTTGCTCGGAACGTGCTTATTTAACCAAATAAAATCAATAAGAGCTCTATCTAATTTTCGCTTCTTGTTTATTTTAAGCTTAAGAGCTTTTGTTTCTGACATTCTTAGTTTTGCGTCAATTTCTGGCCATCTTTTTTCAATAAAGTCTAAAACATCTCTTTTTGAAGCTTTGGTGTTTATATCAACCGCGACAGGATAGGCGATAAGATGTCTTTGTCTGTCTGGCCTTAAATATATAAAATTATCCCCTTTGTTTGACTGGTTTAATTCTTCATTCTGTAAATCTTGAATGGTGCACATATCAATTTCGTCTCCGTAGTAGTTAATATAAAAATCATTACCGTCCTTCATTCCAATAGCAACATTTAGTAGGGCATTATCAAAAGAATATTCATTGGCTATTTGCTCGGCTTTTCTAGCCCTCTTGTCATACATAACCCTTTGACATCTCTTGCGTAGTTTTTCATAATCATTAATAATTTCGCCGAGCTCTTTATTGATCCAATCGTGTCTTTCTTTTTGTTCATCTGTCCATTCATTGTACATCCCCTTAGTTTTATCTAGTGGGTTTGTAGCCTTTCTTAACTGTTTAAGTCTTTTTAAAAAATGTTGATTTCTAATAGTATCTTCAATATGAAGCATCATTTTAGTGTGCCCTTGAGTAGTTTTTCTTTTTGATTGATTTTCTTTGTCCATTCATATACTTTACTATAATTTACATTTATGTTCAATATTGATATTATTTAAACATATCTTTGGGAGAATAAAATTAACCATTATAATATATGCCAAATGAAGACAGTGTATCAAGAAAAGCGGTAAGATACGTAAAGGAATATGAAGAAAGAAGTGGTAGGCACGTAATTGATGCGCAGGGCAAGGGAGAATTTAAAGGTTTTGATATTATTAGTATATCGTCAGATAAAAATGATGTAAGAACAATTGAGGTAAAAGGCACAACTAGGAAGAATGGAATACCTGATTGTTTTGAAACCGAATTTTCTAGGCATAAAAAATTAATTGCCACTCATATGTATGTGGTAAATTATTCAAACCCCAAACAAGTAAGTCTATATATTATTCCAGCGTCTGCTTTTAAACCTGAACATTTAAGGGAAACTATACATTATAAAATTAGTTCTGGTTTTAAAACAAGAGAACTGCCTAAATATAAAGCTTGCTAAAAATCCCAACTAAATCACAAATGATGACAATAAGCTTATTTCCTCCTTTATTTTTACCCAGTTCTGAGTTCTGAATGCGTCCACGAAGGGGAGCAAAATACAAAATCAGGCGTATAAGGCCTGTTTTTATTTTAATATTAGATACATTTTAAGTTCCAAAGCGGTTCGAACTTTTTTGTGATATTTTATATAATCCGTAGAAATAGACAGAAAATCCTTGATTTCATTGGTCTGTATTGGTTCGAATCCACGTCCTGTGTTTTATGGATTATTTTTATAACCATTGACAGAATATAATTAAAATGATATAATTACCCTGTAAAAATTAACCTACCCGCACGGGTCAAGTAGAACACCCACTATTTTAAATAATCATCAATATTTGGCAGTCCATTCACAGCTCTTCGGCTGTTTTTTTATTTTTGGCGATACTCGTTAAGTACTTCGCTCGGTGTTTTATATCTAAGACATTCCATAAATCGGTCATTACATTTTCTCTCCACTAAAGCGATCTCTCGTTTAGTGTAACGGGACAGATTACTTCCCTTGGGAATATACTTCCTGATGAATTTATTAACGTTTTCAATACTGCCTTTTTCCCAGGAATGATAGGGATGACAGAAATATATTTTTAGTCCCAACAGCTTAGCCAGTGTCTTGTGCATCAGAAATAATATATCATTATATAGAGTTATGGTTCTCATTTCCGGAAATCTGGCTTTAATCCTTTGAAACGCCCGGTGCACCTCATCAATGGAAACATCATAGATTATTTCAATAAACGAGATTCTCAGCTTCCGGCAGGTGACCGTTAACAATATTCCATAGCCGCTCCGACACGAGACGATGAAATCAGCTTCAACGTCTCCGACTCGCCCTCTTTTTTCAATGATTTTCGGTCTTTTTTCAATAAATACCCGATTATTCAATTTTCTCTTCCTTCTCGCCCCTTTGGGGCGTTTTTTCTTTTTCAATTCCATCCCGATTATTTTTCCGTAGGGGCTGCGCAAATATCTATAAATAGTATTTTTAGAAACAAAGGGCAACTGCTTATCTTGATGCTTAATCCGTCCGCTGATAGCTTCAGGCGATTGTCCGAGCCTCAGCTGGCGCTCCACAAATTCTCTTAGCTCTCTGACTGCCACAATACTTTTTCCCCTGAAACTCGCGCCATGACGTCTGACATAGGTCTTATGTTGGGCTTTTTCGGGATTGTATATACCTTTCACTTTATTTCTTTTGATTTCATAGTATATGGCCGATACCACCTTGTTTAATGCCAGACCGATATCTCGAAGAGAATATTTCTTCTCCAATAATATTTTAATCTCATTGCGGTCGTTCTTGTTCAAGTGCTTATAGCCACCGGTTTTTTTTAATCATATTCTTCCAGTTTAGAAACCGCCAAATATATTTGCAAGTGTTCTACTTCGGATGGGAATCTGCATAAGAACCTTAAAATCATTTGCTACAGTAGAAAGGAGTGTAATATTATACTTTTTTCTACTGTGGCAAAATCAACAACTGATTAGCCCAACAGTGATAACCGGCAACTAAGTTTAAAATGATA
>Ga0172368_10006431_pt1 | contig 12625 bp, 11 predicted proteins | sample Lak11m_FD_114540 | JGI IMG/M metagenome (GOLD analysis project Ga0172368, IMG submission 114540) | Freshwater microbial communities from Kabuno Bay, South-Kivu, Congo - kab_022012_11m | ecosystem: Environmental > Aquatic > Freshwater > Lake | place: Democratic Republic of the Congo: South-Kivu...
GCCCCACCAACCGTAAACACCCCCGCTGTTTGCATCCAGCAGTTTGCGTGGACTGCCTCCGCTGAGACTTACCCGATATAAATCATTGTTGGCCTGCCAGCCGGGGGCTGTGCCGCGCGGCTCCACTGTTGAATACGCCACCGAGTTTGTGCCGGGGATCCAGCCTGCAAAGTGCACAACGTTGTAGGCCTGCAACCAGACCGGCTTGGGCTCACTGCCCGTGGTTCGCACGGCCCACAGGGTGTTGATCTCTTCAGTGATGGGTTTCTTCGATTTCCTGGTAAAGATCAAATAATCGCCCTTCGGTGAGAGCGTGAAGATGCGCCCGTCGAGATCGCCCGTGCTGACCAACAATCTGCGATTCGCGGTTGACTCTTCCATGATCCATGCATTTCCACCTGCGAGATAGACGAGCGTTCCGGGCACGTTCAACGGGGTGAAGGAAGCCTGCGCCCCAACCATGATAATCTCCGGCACCGCTTCATTCAGGACCACGGTCTTGACCGCCGCTTTACTGACCTCAACCCCGTCTTCGAGGATTCTCCGGTAAGTGACCTCCTGCAAACCGGTTACTCCCGGTTGGACGAGACGTGTTTCGCCCTCGGGTAAGGTCTCGTTGCGGACGATCTGTTTTTCAAACGGGACGACGATCTGCTCGGTCTCGAAGATCTCCTCGACACGCGTGAGGATGATGGTATCACCTTCAGCCACAACCGCATAAAACGGCGGCTCGGAGCGGTCCAGGCTGCCGGGCGCGGTGCCTGCGGCCTGGAAGACCTGGGTGACTGTGCTTCCCGATGGTACACGCACCTCGCGTGTTGTCCCATCTGCCGTCAGGTTGACTGTGATCTCTTCGTTGACTTGCGGGGAACGACACCCAGCCATCAGCAAGGAGAAAGCCAGCAGCAGGGTCGGCAAGCCCGGGCGGAGTCGGATGCGAGACATGTCGCGGTATAATCCAGCCGCTATTTGATTCGCCCGGTCAGCGTCATGATGCCGTCTGCGATGGCGATCGTCTCAAGGCGAAAGCCGGTGGCGACCGGGCCGAGCGAGCCGGTAAAGGCTTCACTGATCGCTGAACTGATGGCGCTGTTCAAGCCTTCCGGCGCGGGGAAGGGGCCGAAATCCGCCGAGGCAATTTCAATTTGAGTTTGACCGGCTTCGCTGACCGTGACATTCATCACGATGGCCATGTTGGCCGTGAAGACGCCGCGCTGGATCTTGCCAAACATCTGCATCTGGCCGTTGCGCAGGAAAACCTGCGGATCTGTGAACGGCGGATTGGCCTGTTCATTGAGTTTGAGTGTGAGGTAGGAAGTAAGCTGACTTTCGTTTATTTGCAGGGTGACGGTGCCCGTCTCTGCCCCGGTAATCATGGCCTGTTCGATTTGGGTTTTCAGGCTGTCCACGGCTTCCGTTGAAAATGGAATGGGCTGCGCGGGGTAGTCTGGCCCGCCCACAAAGATGGCGCATGCAAGCGATGCCAGTGTGAGCGTGGCGAAAAGAAAAGTGAGACCGGGGTGTTTGGGTTTCATATGATAATCATCCGTCATGAAAGAAGGAACCTGGTTTCGTTTTGCAATCGCCCATCGAAAATTTGTGCCGTTTTTTCGATGTGCCGCAAATCCAAAAATCAAAACCTGAAAATCGTAAATTATTAAGCGGAGCAATTATAGCATGAGCGACTCTCAATCCATTTCAATTTCCAATGCGGCGGAACACGAACTGACCCTGGCGGCCAGGATCGAGGCGATGCTGTTCGTTTCGGCTGAGCCGGTACCTGTGGCGCAGCTTTCCGCTGCATTGGATGTGACTGCTTCGGTGGTGGAGCGCGGCCTCAAGGAGTTGGAGGAGTCTCTTGAGATGCGCGGCCTGCGCCTGCAAAGACAGGCCGGGCGCGTTCAATTGACCACGGCTGCCGAATTGGCCTCCCTGGTTGAGCGTTTCCTGGGTCTTGAAGCCGTCACGCATCTCAGCCGCGCCGCGCTGGAAACCCTCGCGATCATTGCATACCAGCAGCCCTGCACGCGCCCGCAAGTCGACTCGATCCGCGGCGTGAACAGCGATGGCATGATGAAAAGCCTCCTGGGCAAGGGTTTGATTTTGGAGGCCGGCCGCACCGACGGCCCGGGCCGCCCGATTTTGTATGCCACTTCGCCGGAATTTCTACAGCATTTTGGATTGAATTCCATTTCCGAATTGCCGTCGCTGTCGGTGCCGGTGGATGAAGACCCTGAACACAGTGTGTTGTTGAAGGGATAGAAGGAATACCCATGCAGGAACGCCTACAGAAGTTGCTTGCCCAGGCCGGTTATGGCTCGCGCCGGGCCTGTGAAGATTTCATTGTCGAAGGCCGTGTCCGTGTGAATGGACAGGTGGCGATCATTGGGCAGAAAGCCGATCCCGCCAGGGACAGGATTACGCTGGACGGCAAGGCTTTGCCCAAGGCCGAAACCTTGACCTACATTGCCCTTTACAAACCGCGCAATGTGCTCTCTGCCGCGGAAGGACAGGATGATCGCCAGACGGTGCGTGATTTGGTTCCGGTGGAAGGGCATCTCTATCCTGTTGGGCGGCTCGACTTCGACAGCGAGGGCCTGATCCTGATGACCAACGACGGCGACTTGACGAACAAACTGACGCACCCGCGTTATGGTCACGAAAAGGAATATCGTGTGCTGGTGGCGCGCCGACCGGACGAAAAACAACTTGCCGCATGGCGGCGCGGCGTTGTCCTGGAGGATGGATACAAGTCCGCGCCTGCGGAAGTGCGATTCGAATCCACATCGGGCAAGGGCGCGTGGATCCGCGTCATCATGGGCGAGGGGCGCAAACGCCAGATACGCGAGATCGGCATGTTGCTCGGTTTGTCGGTCGTAAGAATAGTCCGTGTTCGGATTGGGACCCTGCGTTTGGGAACGCTCAAGCCGCGCCAGTGGAGGTATTTAACCCCCGATGAATTAAAGGGGTTGAAGGGCGGGAAGTAAACATCCCCATGTATTGACCGGCATTGCAGGCTGATCCCTCCCCCGATTAACTTATGAATGGCATAAAACCGGCCCGTGTGAGCCGGTTTTGATTTTTCGTAACTGTCAACCGGTCAACTCTGGCGAATATCCCAGAATTTCTTCACGACCTTTGCAAGCGCTTTCTTGACATCGTCCTTCTTCATGCCAGCCACTTTGAATGTAACCACCTTCGTGCTGGGATCGCTGCCTGAAAACTGCCCAAAGGCGATGAAGTTGCCGCCGGCATTCGAGACGGCCTTGGTGATTTTTTCAAGTTGGCCGGGCAAATCGTCGATCAGCACCGTGACGCGGAGGGCTTTGGTGCGCGCGCCCATTAACTCAAGGAAAACCTTGAACAGGTCGGTCTCTGTGATAATGCCCACCACTTTGCCGTTTTGCATGACCGGCAGCCCGCCGATCTTGCTGTCTGCCATGATGCGCGCGGCTTCTTCAATGGGCGTGCCGATATCCACAGTTTTGATTTTCCTGGACATGACCTGTTTCACAGTCACCTTGCTGAGCATGTAGTTCATTTCCCATACGCTCAGGGACGTTACGGGAGACGGGGAAGCATTGAGCAGGTCCCGCTCTGAAACGATTCCGACCATTTTGCCATCCTTGACAACCGGCGCGCGGCGGATATGTTCCTTTTTGAACATGATCAGCACATCGTGAATGGGTGTTTCGGGCGAGACTGAAACCACTGGATGAGACATTCTTTCACCGACAAACATGGGAACCTCCTGGAGTAAGTGGAAAGGCGGTAAGACTGATCGTGAAATTTATTGTAATGAAATTATATTCCAAATTGCGCAATAGATGGTCACGAAATGCGGGCGTAAAAGGTCATAATAGGGGTACAACCTGCTTTCATCACAATCCCAGATACGTGGCGCGTACGTGCTTATCCTTGATCAACTGGCGGGCGGGACCTTCCAGGTGTACCTTTCCTTCGGAAAGCACGTAGCCATAGTCGCTTACTGCCAGGGCCATTTGGACATTCTGTTCGACAAGCAGGATCGTGATCCCAAGTTCGCGCAATTGCTTGAGGCTCTCAAACAGGGACAATACGAGCACGGGCGCAAGGCCAAGCGAGAGTTCGTCAATCATCAGCACTTTTGGGTGCGCCATGATGCCGCGTGCGACCGCCAGCATTTGTTGTTCGCCGCCGCTCATTGTACCGGCTTTTTGTGTGTTCCGCTCCTTGAGGCGGGGAAACATTTCGTAAACATGTTCCAGGTTCCTTGACATTTTCGAGCGCGCCCTTTTGTTGGATGCTCCCATTTCCAAATTCTCGGCCACGGACATGTCTGTAAACAGTTGCCGGCCTTCGGGGACCAGCACTAGGCCCATGTCCGCTTTTGTGTAGGGAGGCACGCGGCTCACGTCTTCACCTTCAAACCAGATTGAGCCCTGCCACGGGCGGATGGAACCCATCAACGTTCGAAGCAGCGTCGTTTTGCCAACCCCGTTGCCGCCAACAAGACAGGTAAGTTCCCCTTCGTTGAGATTTAAAGTGGACCCCCACAAAATCTGCACTTCGCCATATCCAGACGTGATATCTCTAATTTCGAGGATGCTCATACTTCCTCCTCAAGCAATTGTTCGGCAAGGCGCGGGTCGCCCAGATAAGCCTCGATCACGCGCTCATCTTTCGCGATCTGTTCGGGTGTGCCCTCCGCAATTTGTTCGCCATAATCCAGCACGATGATGCGGTCCGAAATATTCATCACGGCTTTCATTAAATGTTCGATCATGATGATCGTGACGCCCTGCTTGCGGATGTTCAGGACGGTCTGGATCATCCCGTCAATCTCGGAGGAATTTAACCCCGCGAGGACTTCATCGAGGAGCAGGAGATAGGGACGCGCTGCCAGGGCACGCGCCATCTCGAGGCGCTTCTTCTGTGCGACGTTCAGGCTGCCAGCCAGTTGCAGGGAGCGTTCTCCCAGGCCGACAAATTCGAGCACCTCGTCCGCGATCTTTCCGGCCTTCTCGAGGCCATTGTTCTCGCGTCCGAAGCAGGCGCCTACCATCACATTCTCACGGACGGATAATTCGTTCAGCGGGCGCACGATTTGATGCGTGCGCGCCAGCCCCATGCGCGCCAGGCTGTAGGTTTTGGCTTTGGTCACATCCTTGCCGCGAAAGATAATGCGGCCTTCGTCGGGCGGATACACTCCATTAATGGCGTTGAAGAGCGTAGTCTTACCCGCGCCATTCGGCCCAATCAGGCCGAGGATCCGTCCTTCAGGCAGGTCGAATGTGATGCGGGTCAATGCCTGGAGACCGCCAAATCTTTTTGTGATGCCCTGTACGGAAAGCAGGATTGTCATGCCAGTACCCTCCTGAGAATTGCGACGCGCTGCCTGAGCCAGCCAATTGCACCCGACGGAATAAACAGCACGATCATCAACAATAGCGCGCCTGAGACGGAGAGTTGGATATCCTTGAAGACGGGACTTGTTACCAGGAATCCGCGCATGCCCTGATAGGCGAAGGCTCCAAGAATGGGACCCAGCACGGTTCCCTGTCCGCCGAGCATGACCATTACAAGCAATTCGATGGAAGCGTGCAGCGGAAATGCATCGTGAGGTTCGACATTTCCATTCTTGAAGAAGAACAGGACGCCGATCATGCCGGGGATGATGGCCGAAAGCACGTAAGCCCAGGTCTTTGCGTTGGGCGCAATAACACCCATGACCTCGGCTGCGTCTTCGTTCTCGCGGATGGCAAGCAGTCCCAGTCCAAACTTTGAAGTGCGGACGATGTAACTTGTCACGAGCGCCAGCAGCGCCAGCCCCGCGGCGATGTAAAAGCAAAGTTGTAACGCCTGCGCCGCGCCTCCGTAGGGTTTGTATACGCTGAAATTCAGGGTGATGCCGGTCGGCCCGCCGAACAGGTCGAAATTGTTGATAAAGGCCTTCATCGCCTCATTGATGCCGATGGTGGACAGCGCAAAGTACGCGCCGCGCAGTCTCAGGATGGCCTTGCCGAGCAGGAAGGCCAGGATGCCTGACGCGAGACCACCCGCCAGTATTGCGCTCCACAGGGACCATTCCTTATCAGTCAGAAGGTATAAACCGACGTATCCACCGAAGCCGTAGAAAACAATGTGGCCGAAACTGACGTAACCTGTGTAACCAAGCAGGATATTCAAACTTGACGCCAGTGCAACCGCCTTCAAAATAGTGAAGGCGCTCTCTCGATTTGCGGCTTTTCCTGTGATGGCAGGCCAAAGGATCATGGCGGCAACCACCAGGATGGGAAGGATCAATCCGTTATATCGCTGCCAGGTTTTCATTGTTTTGCTCCAAACAGGCCGCTTGGGCGCACAAGCAGGATGACGACAAACAGGGCAAATTCAATGACCGGGACCCACGATGTTTCCATGAAGGCGGGGATGATCCCCTCCAGAACACCCAGAATCAACCCGCCGAACAGCGCGCCGATTGGGTTGCCCAGCCCTCCCAGCACACCGATTACAAAACTTTTTAATTCGTAACTTCCGCCTGCGAGAATGCTAAAGGGAAAAAACGTTGCAATCAAGGCGCCGGAGACAGCCGCCAGCATTGTCCCCAGGCCGAAACTTAGCGCCAGGATGCGCGTGGATGGAATCCCCATTAATTCTGCCGCAGTGCGATTATTGGCGACCGCGCGGATGTATTTGCCCGGCCTGGTACGGTACAGAAACAGATACAGCCCGCCGGTGAATAGCATGGCGACGAAGGCCGCGATCAGGCGTGTTCCTAAAATGGTCGCGGCCCCAAGTTTAAACCCGCCCGCGCTGAAATCCACATTATAGGGTGATGTGGTCAATGCAGCCGTTCCGAGGCCGATGATGATCATATTGACTGAGAATGTCGCAAGCAATGAAGATAAATGCGGGGCGTTGATGACGCGATGTACCGCGACCAAATAGATTAGCACGCCCAGCAATAATCCCATGACTGCAACCAAGATCAAGCCAGGATACGGATTAATGCCCAATCGCGAGAAGATGAAAAAAGTCCCAAACATACCCAGCGCAATGATGGAGCCGTGCGATAAATTGATCACATTCATCACGCCCCAAATCAGCGTCAGTCCCATGGCGGCCAGCCCATACACAAATCCCAGCAGGATACCGTCAGGCAGGGAGGTCAAGAGAAGGTTCAATTGTTGCATGCTCAACTCCCGGATAAGAATGGATGAACCCCTCAGGAAGTGTAATTCCCTGAGGGGATATTGTTTTATTGCGCGGTACGGTTACGGAGCGGGAATCGGGTAAAGCGGGTCGACAGTGGCGACATCCGCAGGCCAGACAACCTGGCGGACAAGTTCGCCCGCATCGTTCTTTTGCCATTGCGCCACAACCATCACGTGACCGACCTGCAGGCCGTGAGCTTCGGGGGATGTATCGAACTTGATGCCACCGTAGAAGGTGAAGATGTCCATGGCTTCAAGCGCGGCTTTTACCTTTTCGGGGTCAACCGAGTCTGCATCTTCAATGGCCTTTTGCAGGACCAAGCCAGCTGTATAGCCGCCGGCGACATGATAGGTGGGCTTTTCAGTTGTGGCGGCTTCATAGGCGGCGGCAAAGTCTGCGCCGCTGGGGCCGTACCATGCAATGCCAAGTCCCGCGGCTTCCTCTTCTGTGTGGGTGGCTTTGAGTTCCCACTGGCTGGAGGTGGACACGCCAATGGCGGCATCGCCCAGTTCAGAGAATTTCGAGTCGGCAGGTGCAACCAGCAGGGAAATGAATTTCAGGCCGGCCTTGCGCTCGTAGAGTTGGCGGGCAAAGGTACTGCCGTCGGGGTAATGTCCGCCTCCGAGCAGGACGGTCGCGCCCGAGTCCACAAGTTTATTGATGACGGGGCCAAAATCAGTCGTGTCGGTGGCGTAGCCTTCTTCGAGCACAACTTCAAATCCCTGTGCTTCGAGATAGGGTTTCAGGCCATCCACAACGGCGGTGGAGAATTTGTCGTTTTCGTGAACGATTGCAATCTTGGCTTCGGGGTCCAGTATTTTAAGCATGTCAACCGTGCTGAGCAGGTACTGACTGCCGGGCGTGTAGAGTTGGAACAGGCTGGTGTTGCCGGTTTTATATGCGTCATCCTCTGCCGCGCCTGCCGTAATCATGATCTTGCCGTTCTGTTCGGCGACAATGGACGCAGCCGCAGCCAACCCGGATGAATACGGGCTGATAAGAAAATCGGCATTGTCTTCCGTGACGAGGCGTGTGTATAGTTCCTGCACGCGTTCCTTGTTGGACTCATCGTCGTAGGTAGCCGCTGCAAATTTGACGATTGTGCCGTCGCTCAATGTGATGCCGCCCGCCTCATTGAGTTGGTTCATCCACAGGTTGAAGCCAGCCACCTGGCGTTTGGATGACACTTCCTGCGAGCCGGTCAGGGAAGACGTGAAGCCAATCGTAATTGTCTTCTCCACTGCAACGGGCGCCTCGGTTGCGGCGGGAGCGTCATTCGCGGGTGCTTCCGTGGCAGCGGGTGGCGGCGCCTCGGTCGCTTGTGGTCCGCAAGCCGCCAGGAACATGGCAGCGACAAGCAATAGCGCCAGCACTTTCAAGAATTTGTGTTTCATGATTTTGCCTCCTCCAGGCGAAAACTTGGATGGGTGGGAATTCGTGGTGGTGGGGTACGACAACACGAATCTCCTGTACGCAGTTCGTACAGGAATATTATAGGAATTGCATGGTAATTTTTACTAAAAAAGGGGAGGGGTTTTATAAATAATTCGTAAAAATCAACCCTTAAAAATATATCCAATCCCATGTTCGGTATGCAAATACTGCGGTTTCAATGGGTCCACTTCGATTTTCTGGCGCAGGCGGCCTATATATACGCGCAGGTATTCCGCTTCACTCCCATACTCTGCCCCCCACACATTTTGAAGAATGGCGCGGCGCGGCAGCACTTTTCCCGCGTGACGCATCAGGTATACCAGCAGGTTGTATTCTGTCGGCGTGAGTTCGATCTCCCGGTCCCGCACTGTGACGCGATGCCTGTCCAACTCTGCCAGGATTTCGCCGCGCAGGATGCGCTCATCTTTTACATTTGGCTCGGACCAGTGCGAGCGGCGTAACACTGCTTTAATCCGCCCCAGCAATTCACCCACGCCAAAAGGCTTGGTCAGGTAATCATCCGCCCCGAGGTCGAAGGCGCGCACCTTATCCGCTTCCTCGCCCAGCGCCGTCAAAATAATAATTGGCACGGTGGATGATTCGCGAATCCGGCGCGTGGTTTCCAGCCCATCCAGGTGCGGCATCATCACATCAAGGATTACGAGTTCGATGTGTTCGTTATTGAAAATTGCCAGCGCTTCCAAACCATTCGACGCAGTCAGGACTTTGTAGCCGCGCACCTCCAGGTTTTTTCGCACGAAATCAAGCAGTGGTTTTTCGTCATCCACGACCAGAAATGTTGTTGGATTCATGCTTTGACCGCCTTTGCATTCCCGTGTTGCTTCGCCGGGATAAAAAACGCGATGCAGGCGCCCACCGCCTGCGGCTCCACCCAAATCTCGCCGCCGTGAGCGCGCACAAGCCCCTGGCAAATTGCCAGTCCAAGCCCGGCGCCGCTGGCAATACGCGAAAAACTATCGTCCACGCGGTAGAAACTGTCGAAGATTCGTTTCGCCTCTTCCGGGGGAATCCCGGGGCCGTTATCCGAAACGCGAAACACGACATTTCCCTTATCTTTTTTAACCGCAACGCGAATGACAGCCTCCGCGCCTGCATACTTGACCGAGTTCTCGATCAGGTTTCGCAGGATGGATTCGAGACGCGGCGGATCGGCATACAACCGGGGCAGCCCCGGTTCGATTTCGACTTCGAACCTGTTCCCGTTATGAAGGGCCTGTTTTGCCGCCCTTTGAATCATCTCGTTTATGTGGCATTCCTCGCGCGATAATCGCAAGGATCCCGCTTCAATGCGCGAGAGATCCAGCAGGTTGTTGACCAGGTTCGAGAGCCTGTCTGTTTCATTGGAAATTACAGTGATGAATTCTCTTTGCGAAGCGCAATCCCACTCAACGTCCTCCGCAAGCAGCGTGGACGCGTAACCTTTGATGGCGGCCAGGGGGGTCCTCAATTCGTGCGATACCGTCGACACAAGGCTCGATTTCATGCGGTCCAGTTCCCGGTCGGCGGTGATATCCTGCACGATTAATCCATGACCAATCGGCGTATCCTGCCTGTCGGTTACATAGAATACTTCAAGGCGCAAATGAACCACCTTGTTGTTTATTTCCAATGCAATCTCACCTTTGCGTTTGCTCTTTTTACCGAGGATTTCCCTGATTTCCTGGTTTGCCCTGCTCGTATCCTGCGCGTTGGCAACAATGCGGGCGAGCACCTGGTCCACGGGCGTGCCGGACAATTCCTCGGGTGTCAGCGCAGATAGGTCGCTGATGCGGCGGTTGGCGTAAACAACCTTGCCTTTCAAGTCGCTTAGAATCAGGCCGTCTTCCATGGATTGGATGAGCGCCTCCAGGCGCCGGCTTTGTTCCTGCAGGCGCATATCGCTTCTTTCGAAGAGAATTGCGTTCTCGATGGCCATGGCGGCCTGGTTTGCAAAACTTGAAAGCAGTTGTATTTCGTTGTAGGAGAATTCGTGCGGAACGGGATGGAATACAAGCAGGGCGGTGGGCGGCGCGTGCTGTGTGTTCAGCGGAACAGCGAGAATGGCGCGATAGCCCTCTGCGCGCGCGCTGACTCGGCGGACGACGTAGGTTGGGTCTGTTTCGGTGTCGCTCACAAAAATCGGTTCTTTCGCGTGGAGCGCGCGCATCGTCACCGAATCGGGTTCGGAGGGAAGGATGGATAACTGTTCGGTGAAGCGTTTTGAAAGTCCGCGGCTGGCGCGGATGCGGAACGCGCCATGCTCCTCGTCCAGCGCGATGATGGCACACATCTGCACGTCCAGCAGGCGTCCCATCTGTTCGAGGATGCGGTCGAGTACGGTTTGCAGGTCGAGGCTGGAGACGACGGCCGCGCTGGTTTCGAGCAAAGTGGACTGTTCCTTCATGCGGTCCAGGATGGAACTTTCCATTCGCAAAATACTGCGGATGAGATGCCCGATTTGGTCCCTTCGCGTGGACATTTTCAGGATTTGCCCGCGTTCTTCCGGGCTGATCGGCTGGTTCATCCCAATTGCCTCGCTGATTGGGGCAAGCTGTTCAATTGGTTTGATCACGCGCAGGGAGAGCATGCCCCAAAAGAAGAGGCCGATCAATACAAAAGTGGCCGCCGCGACCTGGGTAATCTGCTGCAGGATGATCTGTGTTCCGAATGCCGCAGAGGTTGGGCGGCTGACCACCACCCCCCAGTTGATCCTGGCAATTGGTGAGTAGGTGTACAACCGTTCGATTCCATCCGGCCCATCCGCAATGTGCGAACTCGCGTTGCCCGCGGGTGTGGACGAATAAATTCCCGGCAGGATGTCCCCGGCTGGATGCAACAACAAATCCGCTTCCGGGTACGCGATGACTTTGTGACTGCTGTCCAGGATGACGATTTGCAACCCCTCCTCCGCCTGGTGTTCCGAAATGATGGCCGAGAGGGTTTTGCTCAGGCTTTCGAGTTTGATGTTGATCCCGGCCAGCCCAAGAAACCTTCCGTCATCTGTTCGAATGGGCATGACTGCCGTTGCCACCGCCTGATTTGTGGTTGGGGAGATTCGTCCCTCTGAAATGATGGGTTGATCGGTTTTAAGCGCGCGCTGGAAATAATCACGAAACGAAAAATCATCGCCCACTGTTGAACTGGGACCGGGCGGGTAATGATAGAACATGATCCCCTTTTCATCCAGGCGGTAGATGAGATTTGCGTCAGGCCGCGCATCCAGCGTGACCTTGAAGAGGCTTTCCATTTCCACCGGGTCTGCTTCGATCACTGACGGGTATGCAGCCAGTTGTGCCACCGCCCTGAGCGCGTTGTCGATCGAAATGTCGGTTTCCTGCGCGATGGCGCGCGCAAGCGACAGGTCGTTGGCTTCCACATCCGCGCGAATTCTCAATCCCACCAGTTGGTCGAATACCAATAGGGTGATCAGGAACGGTACGATCAACAACAGGTACAGCGCCAGGAGTTGCAGACCCAGGTCGCGGTGAATGGTCAGCCAGCGTTTCATGTTTTTAGTGGAAACACGGATGCAGGGAAACAGGTACACATGGGAGCATGTTGAATCCGTCCACATGTTTCCCTGTCCGCCTGTTTGCCATTTGATTTGTTACTTTGCGAATTCCTTGATCACCCTTGCCATGTGCCGCGCGTGTTTGAGATACAGATCCAGCCGGATGTTTTCGTTGGGAGCATGGGCGCGGGTGTCAGGGTGGCCCAAACCGGCAGTGGCAACCGGCAGTCCCAGGTCGTGAACGAATGGATAATTGGGGCCGGAGCCGCCGACCATGGGCACGAGTTCCATCGGCGATTCAAAAACCTCTTCGGCGGTGTCCACGACGATCTTGACAAATGGGTCGTCCGGGTCGGTGCGCGCCGCCGGTTCGCCGCCAAGGAAATCGATCTTCACATCGCTGAAGCCTTCCCTGTCGAGGTGCAGGCGAAGTTTGGCGAGAATGTCCTCAGGCTTCTGGTCGGGAACGAGACGGAAATCCAC
>Ga0172368_10006432_pt1 | contig 12625 bp, 8 predicted proteins | sample Lak11m_FD_114540 | JGI IMG/M metagenome (GOLD analysis project Ga0172368, IMG submission 114540) | Freshwater microbial communities from Kabuno Bay, South-Kivu, Congo - kab_022012_11m | ecosystem: Environmental > Aquatic > Freshwater > Lake | place: Democratic Republic of the Congo: South-Kivu...
AGCAGATCGCCAGAAAGGCCCGCCCCCGTTCGCGTCAAAGCACTTCCCGTAGGGGTACGAAGGCGGCGTTGGCGACCGCCTGAACGCGAGCGGGCGGGGGTTCGACTCCCCCCGCCTCCACCATTTACACCGTAACTGTTTGTAAAAGAAAGGTTTATCCCCTCATCTCACCGAGCTCTCCCGTGACTGGTACACGAATTGGTACACACGGGAGAGCCCGATGCAGTCCAAATACCTTCTCAAACGAGATGGCCGGTACTACTTCCGCATACGTGTTCCGCTGGACCTTCGCCGGTGGTTCGCCCCCAGAGAAGAGATCAAGAAATCGCTCAAGACAAACGGGTACAATGGCGCGAAGTGTCTTGTGCGGGTGTGGATATACAGGTCCGAGCAGCTGTTTGCGCAGCTAAGGAGCGCGATGTTAACCGATGACCAAATCAAGCAGCTCGTAGCGGATTACCTCCACGAAACGCTAGTCGAGTCTGAGGAGATGCGCCTTGGCGGGGGGGGTCTGTTTGCAGATGATGAGGAGGGCGAGCAAGGGACCTCTGTGATCGATACGCATCTGACGCTCTTGTCTGACCGCGTGGAGAATCTTGCTCGCGGAGAGTACGGTGCCGTCTCGGGTGTCGCGGATTACCTTCTTGAGAAGGAGGGAATTGCGGTCGACAAGGATTCCCGCGAATACCAGAAGCTTTGCCGCGAGACTCTCCAGGTGGTCATCGAGGCGATGAAAATCGAAATCGAGAGGACGAAGGGGAATTACGACAACTGGTACGACAGGCGTTCCCATCCTTCTGTTGCCCTGACAACTTCCTCGCCGTCCCCCACAATGTTGACTGCCTCACAAGAAAAGCCAGGGGTAATGCTGTCCACAGCAATCAGGGAGTATGTGGAAGAGCACTCGGCGGGGGAACACTGGACAAAGAAGACGCGGGCCGAGAGTGAAGGAATCTATAAGCTGCTGATTGGGATCGTCGGGGATCGAGATACGCGAGAGCTGGATTATAAAATCCTTGCCGATTTCCGGGGGGCTTTGACTCGATACCCTTCAAATGCCAATAAGAAGAAAGAGTACCGGGGGAAGTCGATCCGCGAGATTCTGCAGATGGAGATCGCCAACCCCCTAAGCATCAGTTCGGTGAACAAGTACATCATTCGCATTGGAGCCTTCCTGAAGTGGTGCGTGAAGCGCGGATATGTCGAGGCAAATTATGCGGAGGGGCTGACGATTGCGAAGAGGAATACCAAGGAGGAGGAAGAGAGAGAAATCTACTCCCAGGAAGACCTCAAAAGGCTGATCGAGAGCCCGCTCTCTGGCTTCCGAAAGGCACGTCCCGAGCGGTTTTGGATACCCTTGATCGGGTTGTACACAGGCATGCGGCTCAACGAAATCTGCCAGCTCTACCTGGAGGATATTCGCGAGGAGCAGGGAATCCTCTGCTTCGACGTTAACGACAAGGGTGACAAGCGGCTCAAAAACGCGTCGAGCGAGAGGGTAATACCTATCCACTCAGCACTGTTGGATTTGGGAATCAGGGAATACGTAGAGGCGCTCAGGGCTGACGGGAAGGTCCGTCTGTGGGAGAACCTGAAGAAGAAGCGCGATGGATACTCTCAGTCATTCGGGAGGTGGTTCCAGCGACACAATCGGAAATATGTGACCGAAAACCGGAAACGCGTATTTCACTCCTTCCGGCATACTTTGGCGGACAACCTGAAGCAGAGGCAAGTGAATGATCTTATCATCGGCGAGATTCTTGGGCACTCCCATGGGTCAATCACGTCGAGCAGGTACGGGAAAAGCTATGAGCCTCGGGTATTGCTTGATGCATTAACGACCCTTGACTACGGTGTGAGTGATGCCCTCGCGAGGGTGCCCCTGTTCGAGCCATAAAGTTTAATCTGCATGAAAGGTGTTTCGGGCTGTTTAAAGTTTTCCTATTATCCTTCCGATAATAATTAGTATCTTAGTATCGAGCCGATATTCTTGGCTCCAATTAGCGTAGATTGATAGTCCTACAAGGATAACAGTAGTCTACAAAGCGTAAAAGTTCAGTAATATAGGGGGGTGAAATGAAATTGCGCTTTCTGGTTCCAGTGTTATTATTAATGTCGATTCTTGGTTGTGCAACAACTGGTATGGAAATTAATGTTACACGCTTTCATGAGATGGGTGGGTGCGATAGTAATATTAATTATGCATTTGTTCCATACGAAACACAAAGAGAAAGCCTTGAACATCAAGCGTACGTGGACTTAGTTAAACAAAAATTAATGTCTTGCGGACATATTGTCAATGATCCAAACGATGCAAGCAGAATTGTATTCGTTAACTATGGTATTGATACGGGGAGAGAGCAGGTTAGTTCTACACCAATAATTGGCCAAACTGGTTCTTTAGGTAGTACTACGACTGGTTCAGCATACACTAGTGGTGGATACACAACTATATCAGCAACAACGAGAAATATACCAACTTATGGAGTTATTGGATCGGTTGCTTCTTCTGAGACCGAATACAGAAGAACATTATCGTTAGATATATATCAAAAGAAAGCAATTAACGACAATGCAGTAAAGAAAATTTATGAAGGGAAAGCGGTTAGTATTGGGTCCACGGGCACGCTAGCTATAGTTATGCCAAATATGGTTAAGGCGATATTCATTGAATTTCCCGGCAAGAATAGATCAGTAAGTGAATATAATCTGTCACTGAAGTAGGATCTTTTTATGTTTCTTAATGGCCGCAATGGCGCGTTCCGGTAATCTTGGGGTAACTTCATCCTTGACCGCATGTAAGTTCGAACCCCGACATAAACAGGGGGCAAAGGAAGGGATATTTCACGAACTTCCGCTTCCACGACTCGCGCAACACCAGCGGTTTTTCATATGGGGATGCTTGGGTGTTGCTGAGGATGGGGGGAGGGGGTTACTTCGCATGGATTGATTCTTCCACGACGGCGATTTCTTCGGGGGTCAGGTCGTAGAGCTTGTAAACAAGGCGATCAATCTCCTGCTCCAATACCGTTGTATCTGCATCGGGATCGTGCCCCCTTGCCGCGATAATGAGATGGACCAAGGTTGATATTTTATTGTCGGTAGTATTGTCCGGCTTTTTGTACGGCAGAACCCGTAATTGTGGAGATTGAATCTGGTAATATCCTCCACTCATCCGCAATGAACCAAAGAACTGATCGTAAAAAAACATAAACAACTTTGAGTTGCAGTATCCAGCCATAAACTCCAGAGATATCCCGTCTTTCATGGCGTAAAGACAATTGGTATTAAGTGAGGCATACTCGCCCTGTTCATCAAAAAATGCTTCACAGCGTTTGGCCATTTTTGCGAAAATCAATTTTGGTGAAGTGTACAGATCACGACGGCGATCATTGACACTTGCTTTGCCCAACGGCAGGTATGGTGTCAATGATTTGTTGCCAGCGTGGGTTAACGTCTTGATCCCCCATAACGATTGAAATCGGTCAATTGTTCCTGTGTTAACTATTTTCAGTGAATCTTTTCCGGGCGTATCCTGAATGTGTGCACCATACTCGTCAGCCTCTCCGGCAGTGGACGAGGCGGTGATGCTTGCCACGTCAGAAAGTTTGGACGCACCCGAAGTCAGCCTAAGCAACAGATCTACGTTTGGAGACAGCAGAAAGCCCCAAATGTTCTCCGGAAGAATTTGAAGTACGCTCGATTGGACCGACGATTCCGAGAAGTTCTGAAGGTCAAAATTCTCTGTCTGCCGGATGCGAGGCAGGACTACGGCCACATCTTTCACTGCTGACGGAGATTTGAGGATGACGCTAACAATCGGATATACTGAAGCCTGTTCAAAAACCATGATGCCCGACACATCTAATAGCTTGATCAGTGAAGCTTTTTCAAGGATGTGTTCGCGAAGGGCCTCCGCATATTTTGCTGATAGGTATTTATTTGGATTTATATACGTAAGTATGCCGTGCTCTCTCAACAGTGCAAGACCGCGTTCGAGGAAAAGCACGTAAATATCGTAAGCCCCCTTGGCCGTGTGAAATCTCTTGTTGAGCAACTTTCTTTCTGCCTCTGAGTGCGTGGATGTAAATCCGATTGCGCTTAGGTACGGTGGATTTGCAATAACGACGTCGAATCCGGCCTTACGGTGGAAGATCTCTGAGAAGTAGATTTCAAAGTCGAATATTTCCTTTCCATTAGTGAGTTTGTAGATCAGATCATCAATCTCGTGTTTGTAGAGATGCTTTGTGGCGCTATCTCCTTCATCGAAATATTTCGGTTTTAATTTTTCGAGGCGGTGGAACAGTTCTTCGTTAAATATAGTTTTCTCAATGCCGAGCAGCGAGTTTCCCGGAACAATCTTGTAATCAAGGTTTGGGAGAGGTTTGATCTGCTTTGCATTCTCTTCGTCTACGACAAGCGAAAGCCAGAGCCGAAGTTTAGCAATCTCGACTGCACCAGTATCAATGTCAACACCATAGAGGCAGTTCTGGATAGCGTGTCGTTTGAAATAATACGGCGTGCGTTCGTGGGCGTCGTTGAAATACGGGGTGAGAACACAACGGGCACGGACGATCTCGCTCATCATACCCACGGGGAATGCGCCAGAACCCACAGCGGGATCGCAAACGGTGATCTGGGTCAGTTTCTCATCAATCAGGCGAGCATATTTCTCGATGCTCCTTGGCATTTTGACGGGGTATTTGCTATCTACGGATTCGTAGTGTGATATTTGCTCGCCCAAGTGAATGAACGTTTCAATGTCGGTTCGTAGCACGATTTGTTTTTCCTTGTTGACTGCGATATCGAGATAGTTGATCAGGCTTTCCTCGCACATATAGTGAATGATCTCGCGCGGGGTGTAATACGCTCCCAAGCCCTTGCGAATGTTATCCTCGATCAAATTTTCGAATACTTTGCCAAGCATTTCAGGGTCAATGGCCACCTCTTTTTCCAGCGGTTCGGCTTCGTTGATGGTGAAGTTGTAGCGGTCGAACACGTCGAACACGCCCGTGCCCAGTATCCCTTCTTCGACTGGATCGGAGTTGGTGAACAGATTGTTAGGTAGGAGAATGTCAGTCTTGCGCCAGTCATAATCGCCAAGAGGTTCAAACAGGCCGCCGTTGAGGAACGGGATGCGGCATTTGAAACGACTGCACCACGCCTCGTGACCGCGGTCAGTTGCCAGCGTGTCGTAATAGAGCGGTTCAAGAATGTCGTTGAAGAAGTTGTTGTACTTTCCGCACTCGCCGTTAGACAACCGCCGCAGGAAATCATGCGGGCCTTTGCCCCAATCCTGTCCCTTGGCGACGCCAAGCCAACCCTTTTTTTGGAGGAAGTACAGGAACACGATCTGACCCATAAGTTTCTTGGCAAAGTCTCCGAGGTTGACGCCCTTGGCCGTGAACTCGTCGCGGATGGTCTTGTTCTTGCCGGCCAATCTCTCCAGTGCCTTGTAAATCTCCTCGAACAACTCTGCGTACTTGGTAAAAAACTCTTTGGTGACAGCTTCAACGCTGAACGCTTCTTCTATGTCAGCCAGCGTTGGGTCAGTCCCAGTATCTTGCAGTATTTTGAGAAATCGGGTCTGCGCTGTGTGGCAGCTCTCTCCCTCGCCAACGATGTAAGAAAATCGGCGCGCTGGTGTGAGACGGGCCTCCACGCCAACCTTGCCGGATTCTTTTTCGACGGTGGCGTATTCCATTTTGACGTAAGAGAACCGCCAGGTGGCTTCCGAAGGCGAGACGAAGGCCACGAGGGCAGCATCCTTTTCATCACGAGTCTTGAGATGGTCTGCCACAAAATTACGGATGGCGGTGCGGGCGCGTTCCAGTTTGGATTCATTGGTGAGGTGGACAATCAGAACGTCGAGCTTTTCTTTTTCGGGAGACGTGTATGTTCCAAGGCGTTCGTAGCGCTGGACGTGGTTCCTGAAGGCATCCTTCACGTACTGTCTGTTCCATAACCCCGCCTTAGACTCGTCTAAGTGGTTGAGCAGGTTTTGGCTGAAGTTAGAGAAGCGGTTCTTGTCGAATGCATGGGTGAATGTCTGACGAACGAGAGTATAGGCCTGATCGCGATTCATTCTGCCCCCACGATGTAGGATGAGAGAATGACTTCGCGCTGACTGATCGCGTGGGATGTATGTTGGGCGCGGGTCGGCTGGAAGAACAGCGAAGAGATATCTCTTCTGAGGATGCCCAGCACCTTAAGCGGTTCGATCTCCTTCTTCAATGCCTCGGCAACAGTTTTGGTGGTGGGCTTAGGAAGCGCGCCGTCGGTAAGAAGCTGAATCACTTGCTGGATGTACGTTTCGTCATCCTCAGTAAAACCGTGATAGCGGCGGATTTCCTTAGCTTTAAGTCGTTTCAATACGTAGGCGTCGTTCGCGCTGCCTTTATGCCGGGGGATAGCGTCATCGTTTTCGGGGCTGGTGTCTGCGGCAAAGACGTTCTTGTTTCTTTCAAGCAGGGCATAGAAATCCTTCGAAATTGTCTGCCGCTTCTCTGATGGGTCAGTGGGTTTGAGAATTTTGACGGCAGTTAGAAACTCCAGTTCGGCGGGAGCAGTTACACCTGGCTTTGCCAAGTAGAATTTGTCGAGTCGACCCTGGCGGAAGTAGGTCAGCAGTGACGGGAACTGTTTCTCCATGGTGCCCACCGGAGCTGAGAGTAGTCTGGTAGACCTGGCCTTCTTCGGCAATCGCTTGATGCGAGTAAAAAGCTCGGGACTTTCGTCACGGACTTGCCTAATCTCGGCGAGATACGCCAACTCACTCTCTTCGTCTTCGTCCTCGCCCGTGATGGTCTTCTTGGAGTTTAACCTGGCGAACAAATCGTGTGATTTGACTTCCTCGCCTTCGGTCAGCAGCCGTGCGTCCGCGCCAAGCATTTCAATAAAGCCGTGAATCTTTGCTTCGGCCGCTTCCTGGAGCTTGATGAGGTTGTTGCTCTCTATAGTGGGGAAGAAGTTGTAGGTGTGGATCTTGTCAAACTTAGTGTCCACGCGGTTAACACGTCCAACGCGCTGTATAAGGCGGGTTGGGTTCCAAGGGATGTCATAATTGATAACGATGTTAGAGCGGTGCAGGTTTACGCCTTCGGAGAGAACCTCGGTGCACACGAGGATGCGGTAATCGTCACGTGGCTGGAAGGCGTTTGCGTCAAAATTAGCAATCACGTCCTTATGGGCCTCCTCGCCGGATTGACCCGTGAAAAGGATGACTTTTTGCTCGACCTTTTTGCCTATTTGGTCGGCAAGATAGGAGGCAGTCTCTTGCGACTCGGTGAAGATAATCATCTTCCCCTTCCTCAAGTTCGGTTGCGAGGTAAGGACTTCGCGGAAGGTCTCCCATTTCGGATCGCGCCTGACCTCCACCCAAAGTTCTTGAACCTTGTGAAGAATCTTGAAATCGCTCTTGAGGTCGTCTATAAAACTTGACGAGAATTCTTTTGCGTTCAGCCTCTCGGCTTTGTCCTCTTCCAAAAGGCGCTCAATAGCTTCCGGGTTATCTTCCTCAAGCGCTTCGAAGATTTTGTTGATGTGTTTTTTGCTGATGTAAACATTGCCCTTCTGAAATTCGTCGATCACGCGTTCGTAGGAGTGAATGAATCGGTCGAGGGTCAATCTGAACGCGTGGAAACTACTTTCGAGGCGTTTGACCATGAGAATTTTCATGAACTTCGCCAAGTTGCTCTGGCCCTGACGTTCCTGCGCGGTACTCTTGCCTTCGTAATATGTGAGTGGTTTATAGCGAGCGTATTTGAATTCGGTAACTAACAGACGTATTGTCTCGTCGAAAATCTCATTCTCCTTCTTGCTAAACTTGTAGAGAAGAGGTTCGGGGTCTTTGACCTCGGGAAATTTGAGTCCTTGTTGTTTCATGTCCTCGCCGTAGTACTTCTCGATCTCGGTTCTCGTTCGACGGATCATGAGGAACTTGAGAACCTTTTCTCGGGTTGCCTTGGCGTTGGCCTGAACAGTCTGAAAATAAAGCTCGCGGTCTTGTTGTCTATCTAAGCCGTCGAGTTTCTTAGCAAGGCTCCCAAAGAACGCTTCAAGATTGCGCAGGTTTGGAATGGTGCTCGCCTTACCATTTTGGAAGAGCTTGACCTGGCTGAGAATATCTCGTGGCGAGTTGTTCAATGGTGTGGCTGAGACAAGGATTACCCGTTTCCCCCTGCAAATCTGAGCGAGGGCTTCGTAGCTCTGCGTGGTATCTGTGCGGAAACGGTGTGACTCATCGATAAAAACATTCGTGTACTTTGAAATGTCGCGCTCTAGGAGATTGTCAAGCTTGCCAATTGACTCAAAGTCCGTTTGCCGAACTTGAAAGTCACCGAATACGTTGGGCCACGAACCTCTCTTGGCTCGATCCAGCAAGTGCGGCGGAGCGATGACCAAATTGCGACCATTGAGCTGCTGTGCCAACAGGGCTGACATGTATGTCTTCCCCAATCCAACGACATCTGAGAGAAATGCTCCTCCGTACTCATCGAGCACCTTGCGAGCGTTGAGAACGGCTTCTTCCTGATACTTCAGCTTCTTGAATCCAATCGGGACGTATACATCCTCCAGTTCGGAAGGGCGGCTGAGTTCATTGCGAAAATACTCGTACAGAAATTTTAGATATAACTCGTAGGGAGTGAATTGAGCATAGAGCGACTTGTTGATGATGGTGCCTTCGTATGGCTTCGAAACATCCACCGCGACAGCCCATAATTCGTTGAACTTATTGATGGCGAAGTCGTAATCAGAGCGGTTCTTAAGCTCGACATTAAACTCCAGATTGTCCTGAAGCCCTGCCCCGGTCAGGTTACTCGAGCCGGTAATAACGCGTCCTTTGTCTCTATCGCCCTTAGCGAACGTCATAATGTAGACCTTCGCGTGGAGGTTTTCCGAGGGATGGGCTTTAATCTCGAGTTTTCCTGAGCGAACCCACTCGATAAATTTATGAACGCCAGTCTCTATCACGGCGCTGTCGTCGGATCTTTCCAGTTCGATTAGCACATTTTTGGAAATCCGCTCTATTGCCGAAGCATGGGACTTGAGATCTAACTCGCCTTGTTCTCGTGCTTTATTGAGGAGTTCGTAAGCCGTGCGGTCTGTCTGGAGGCCGACCAGAATGCGGATATTCTCAACCTTCTCCAAAAATGGATAAAGTTTATAAAAGCCACTGATGAAGAAGTACCCAACCAGGCAGTCGAAGGAATTAGTATCATCCCGGAGCAAAACATCAAGGCGATCGCATAAACTTTTCCCGGGCTCATTCGTAATGAAGGTTAGGTCAGATGACATTGTCACGGAGTTTGCCTCCGATCGGAAGAAGGTTCAACTCGATATGAATCGAGGGCATTGGAAAATCATGAGGGAAGTTTACACGGGTTTCATGAGGAGGAACATTCCAAATCGTCACTACCCCGGATTGTTCGATCCGTAATGCGCCAAGTGCTCCCGGTCAGAACATTGTGCTTCCGCTCGACAGTGTTCAACCGCACGTCCTACTCCCCCTCCTTCTTCCGAACCTGACGGAGATGATAACATCGCTCTACCCTAGCTTCAGTATGAGTGCCGTCTCAATACCCGCCGCGAAGATGAGAAGAGGGAACACGATAGCGAAGTACCGCCGGAAGGCATGTTCGATATGTATTCTGAGGAGTGTGCTTACTTTCCCCCGCATCCTCCGAACGACCATCACGCCGAGCCATAGGCCATACGAGGCGGCGATCAGAAGCGCAGGTATCTCGACCACACCGTGGGGTAGCACCATCAGCGCCGCCTTAGAGTAACCCGCCACCTCGGCTGCCTGGCGGTACACCACTCCGAGCACGAATCCATTAGCCCCGATGGCGAATGTCGGGATGATCCCTACGAGCACACCGGAGATGAGCAAAAATATTGTCGCCATCACATTGTGGAGGAGGATGGTGAAGAAGAGTTTCCCACCGGAAAGCCCCCGATAGTGGTCGGCGAAACCTTGGAATGCATTGGTCAACCCCTCCCTGGTCGATGAGGGGGCGAGCATCCCCGCGAGGAAAGCGGCGGTGAAGAATAGGGCCAGAATTAGGAGGTATGGTCCTATGGTCCGTTTGAACAATATCCCAAGGTTCAATTTCTCCACCGCTCATTAAATGTGAGCTGTGTTCCTCACGCTACCATTTCCATTGAAAGGCCATACCTATCTCGGGGTGGCAGCGCGGGGAGGGTCAGTGCTGTCCCCTTCGCAATACGTCGGGCGGTCCAGAGTGCTGCGAACGCATCCAGGAGGTCGTGGGCAGCACAGCCCAGTGATCGCATATCGCCCAAGGCTCTACCAACCACATCATCGAACTCAGCGACAAGCAGAGAGCGACGCTCGTCGCGGCCTTCTCGCTTCTTCTTCTTAAACTGCATTGGATGGTGGCCGGCCATGATGTAGAAGCAAATTTCGGGATGTACTTCGCGAATTCTTGCCCGGAGGTCAGGCTCATTACGAAGGATCGCATCGACCTCTCGGATCTTCGGGATGATTGCCCATGCTTGGATGGACAACCGCTTCCCTTCGATAGCCACTCTTATATTGCACGCTTCTGCGTGAGAGGATGCTCCGAGCACGGGTCGGATTGGAGCTGGAAACACAGAACTCGCCCGCCCTGGTCCAAGAAGCTTGCGAGCCTCTTTGTCACAGGCCCGAGAGCCCTTATCGGGGAGACCAATCGGCACATCGAGAGCGATTATTTGCGAGGGTGACTTGACAGTTGCGAGATCGCGAAGAGTGGGAACAACACGCCAAGAGACCTCATGCGTATCCAGGTTTTCCTCTATAGCGACCCAACCGCTCTTACAGCCGTCTGCCCCGCAAATCAGGGGCATATAACACTCCTGATTCCTTCAATAGTTTCTGGATCACCGTAGTATCTTGGAAAACCAATTGGGTGATCCTGCGGCACGGAATAACCGACGGAATTACCGAATTGCCGAAGCGGCTGGACAAGGCACTCATACACGAGATTCTTTATCAGGACAATCGTGATGTCAGTATCGCCGTTTTCTGCGCGCAGCGTTGAAATTCGCTCAAGCAGGTTGGGTATCCCCCTATTAATATGTCCCTTGCGGATGTCGTCAGATGCCCTCTTGCCATCAATATTGTTTATTGGGTACTCGACTGCATCCATGAGCCAATACTCATTTGCCTTGAAGGTTCGAAGTATGTCCCCCTTCGGTACGCCATTCCCTTTTCGGTATCTGATATCGAGGACCGCTTGGACGATAGTTGCAAACAACAGATCGCCGCCAGGATTCTCTTCGAAGAAGAAGTATGATTTCCTCGACTCAGAGGAATACGCGGGTGGCGACTCCGCAATAAAAAGCACTCGAACCCGCTCTGGGAGATAGAGATTTGCAGCGGATCGATAGTCATGTGGCATGGACGTATTCTCTCTCGCGCCTAACGGTCCGCTTCAGCTGCGGGCGCTCATGATTCACCGATGGCGAGCCGCCAGCTGCAAGCGGTAGTTAGGCTCTAATGTTCTTCTGTAGTAAAGCAATTATCTCTTTATGCCACCACCAAACTGCCCCATACTACGGTCCATTTCTACCCAAGGATCAATGTCATCATACATCTTGGCCTTTATATCTAAATCATATAATAGTTTATCTCCAGGTATTGTTAAATCATATTTATATTTCATCCCAGAAATGCTTTTATACCTATATTCTTCATCTAATTTTCCAGGTCCCATAATAAAATTATTCATATCAGGACGAATCTTATTGTAAGAGCGATCATATATGTTATGAAAATCATCATTGTATAAGTGTAGCTGTTCCCTTCCCGTAGTTTTATGCTGTTCGATCACGGCATTACGATTTCGAAGCAGATATAATGTCTTCATACGATAGGTATTTACTTCCAATTCAAGATTATCTCTTGCTTCTTCATATGTTAGCATGCTCTTTAAACTCATCTTGTATAAATTGATCTTTATGCCGTATTTAGCGTTTAATCTATTTGCTATTTGCGTTCTCTCGTAGTAATCATTTGCTAATATATATACGGCGATTGTCAAAAGAGCAATTACACATAGCAACACAGCACGATTTAAATTCACCTTCACAGAAACCAATCTCCTTTTATCAATATACGATACTATCTATTTCGTAAATTGAGCCTAACTGGAAATAGGCAGCGTACCGGTCAGTCTAACCCACCTTTCGGGTTGATCATTCTCGCAACCCCGATTTACTTACCGACGAAGCGTATCCAACTTGACCCAGTCACCCGGGGACCTTTGGTAATACCAGAAAGCCCATCCGTTGCAGGCGCCTTTCCCAATCGCATCTGCGCCTGCCTTGGAGGGTGATAGATACCGCTTCCCCCTGAAGGCAATCGAACCGTCGTTCCGCACGTATGCCCTTACGATCTTGCCCTTGTACTTCGCCCGCAGGGATTTCGGCCGATTCTTGTATCCTGACAGTACCGGTTTCCTCCCATTCTCACCTTCAATCACTTTTCTTATAATCACACTGCTGTCCCATCATAAATTGAATAGAACCAACTGGTTATCGTTATCGCGCACGGGACTTCCGGAGTTGGGATTGGAAAGTACCTGTAACAACGGCTCTTTCTCGAAAACGGCGATGCTCA
>Ga0172368_10006434_pt1 | contig 12623 bp, 17 predicted proteins | sample Lak11m_FD_114540 | JGI IMG/M metagenome (GOLD analysis project Ga0172368, IMG submission 114540) | Freshwater microbial communities from Kabuno Bay, South-Kivu, Congo - kab_022012_11m | ecosystem: Environmental > Aquatic > Freshwater > Lake | place: Democratic Republic of the Congo: South-Kivu...
AGTGCGGAAAAGAAGGTTATTCGAGCCTTCCATTTAACTTTCGAGCTTATTCGAACCTCAAAATTGTTCAATATTAGTGTTAGAAAGCTTGCAGAGATGTGACTCTGGAGAGGGGGGTAATTATTAAGTATTATTAACACTTTAAAGTTAAAAATGTGGACAGAATATGCGAAAAGCTATTTTTCAGCAGTGATTCAATGAAATGGAATGAATTAGATCCTTTTTTCCATCAAAATAATTCCGATAGGACCTTCTAAATTTTCATAAATATGTTTGCCTTCAAATACAAATTTTTTGTATTCAATCATCTTTTGTTGTTCAAATCCAAATTTTTTAAAAATATGCTGGGTCGCTAAACCTGTAGGTTCTGCAATAATATTAGTAAATTTTTTTCTTTTTGCCAATTTAATGCTTTCATCTATTAAGGCGGTCATGATACCTTTATTTACATATTCTTTTTCAGTTCCACCAAAAAATATATGAAACCTGCGCTCTCCTTCTTTTTTGTTAGCTTTGGCCTCTTCTTCTATGGCATCTACTATTGCCATATCGATAGCTATCTTTTTATCGATTTTTTCAATTCCTTCTGGTGCCGATGAATCGAAATCTTCACAGAGTAAAAAAGCGATAATTTTGCCTATATCTTTATCTTTAGCTATTATCGATAATCCTTCTTCTATTCCTTTCTTGCAATATAGCTGTGCAAAGTAATAATATTCTTTTTCAGTTATTCCAAAATACCTTACTGATGGTTCTTCGCGTGTAAAAATTTTAGATAATAATATGATAGTTTCCTCTAAATCTTTTTCCTGAAGTATTTCATATAAAATTCTTTTTTCCTCTTTCAATACTATATCTGGCATTGGGAGTGACTTTGACGTCTATCTTTTTTTTTTTTTGTTAATTATTCTTCTTAAAAAGGCCTTCGTCCTTTCATTCTTTGGATTGGTAAAAATTTCATCAGGCAAGCCTGTTTCAATAATATCGCCCTTATCAAGAACAACTACTTCTTGTGTTTTATTAAAATTTTATGTAGTACTATTTAAATATTATTAAATTTTATAACGATTATTAATTATATTTTAATGGCGAATAAATAAGCTAAGAATGAGTGAAAATCGCAACATTCATGGCCAGATAAAGCCTACAGGTAAGCATGATAGAGACGAAGGAAATAATTGAAGTAGTATCTGAATACGATCTAAAAGAAGCTACTATAGGCGTTCTGGCATCGCACTCAGCCCTTGACGTATGCGATGGTGCGGCAGAAGAAGGATTCAAGACTTATGCAGTATGCGAGAAGGGGCGGGAAAAGACATACACCCAGTACTTTAAAGCGCAAAGAGAGAATTGTTCACTCGTTCGGGGAATAGTTGATGGTGCGGATGTTTATTCAAAATTCAATGAAATAATGAAGCCGCAGAACCAGGAAAAGATGAGGAAAAATAATACTATTTTTATCCCTAACCGCTCTTTCACATCCTATTGCGGAATAGATGAAATCGAAGAAAATTTCAAGGTTCCAATGTTCGGAAGCCGAAACCTCCTTCGCAGCGAAGAGCGCGGGGGGGAGCGGGATTATTACTGGCTTCTTGAAAAGGCAGGATTGCCTTTCCCTGAAAAGATCGAAAAACCCGAAGATATAGACAGCCTTGTCATGGAGAAATTGCCTCATGCAGTAAAGAAACTTGAACGCGGCTTCTTCACAGCAGCGTCTTTTGAAGAATACAAAAAAAAATCCGAAGCATTCCTGAAACAGGGCGTGATCACTAAAGTTGCCCTGGCTGAGGCTAGAATTGAAAGATATATAATAGGGCCGGTTTTTAACCTTGATATGTTCTATTCACCCCTGGAAGAAAAGATGACCAAAATTGAACTTCTTGGCATCGACTGGCGATTTGAAACAAGCCTGGACGGACACGTAAGATTACCTGCGCCGCAGCAAATATCGTTGAACGAACGGCAGATCACTCCTGAATACACCGTTTGCGGGCACAATTCTGCGACCTTGCGCGAATCTTTACTGGAGGACGCCTTTGAACTTGCTGAGAAATACGTCAAAGCTACGCAGAAATACTACAAACCCGGTATTATCGGCCCTTTTTGCCTCCAGACCTGCGTTGACAAGGATCTTAATTTCTATGTTTACGATGTTGCGCCGCGCGTTGGCGGTGGAACAAATGTGCATGTATCTGTCGGTCATCCTTACGGAAACGCCTTATGGCGCAAACCCATGAGCACAGGGAGAAGGATGGCAATGGAGATTAGAAAGGCGATCAAACAGGAAAGGGTGGAAGATATCGTAACATGAAATAGACGGTATTTCCTCGGTCTGGCAAAGGAGAAATTCAGCGGATTCGGGTACCTCTGAAGGGTGTGAGCGCGACGATGGCATCACAAAAACTTTATCCCTTTTGGCATCTCGCCCACCTTTTCCCTGAACTCCAGAGGCCAATCTTTGGGCTCAAACCCTTTCTGTGCAAAGAAAGTACTCGCCCATCTCTCAAGACCTATTCCTGAACAGCCGCTCCATACTTCTTTTCCGGATTGCAATTTCACGTTAAAGCCCTTTGGATATTTATCCCCGTTAACGCTCAGGTTCTGGAATTCAAGCCATTCGCCATCTTTCCCACGGTATGGAAGAGGCGCCTCAAAGTCGATCGTGCCAACATCTTTATTGCCTGTAAGGCCGGTGAGCCCTTCCTGGGCCATGAACCATGGAGTTACCCATGCCATTCTCCATTCAAGTTCAAGGATATCATTAAAGATATGTTTATAGCACTCCTGCATCTTCTTTGAATGCTCAACCACCTGCTCTGGCGTTCCTATGAATAAAAGTTCTATCCTGTGGAATTCATCCACTCTCTCCATGCCATGAATGCCGCCGCTTTCGTACCTGTGCGATGTTCCTGAACGGTCAAAAACTAATACCGGGAAGGATTCATCAGCGACAGTCTTTCCCTGCATGAAAGGCCAAAACGATGGGCACTGCGCATAGCACATTCCCCCAATAGGTTTATCGATCTTCTCTGCTATGAGGTCAATCGGGACTTCAAGTGTGACCTTATAATTGTCAATTACCTCTTCCCAGAATGCGGGATCCCTTGTTTTTGGCGGGCAAACATAATATATCTCAGGATAAACACCTTTTGCATGCCCCGAATGTTTCCACACATCCCATGGAACAAGCTTGGGGAAGATCATTTCTACATATCCGAGAGGTTGTATCACTTCTTCAAGAACTATCTGTTCAAAAGTCCGAAATATCCGTGTCATCTGGGCGGCATGTATCCATTGGCCGCGGCCTGCGGCTCTCTTTATCCACCCGCGCTTTTCCGCTTCAACTGTGGGATCGCTATTGAAGGTCATTTCCTTTTTAGGGCTTTCCCATAGTGGGCTCCAGTGCTCTGCTTTTCCACCAAAGCCTTGCGCTGCGATCTTATCCTCAATGAGTGAGATTATCCTGTCCGGAACTTTATTCTCAAGCTGCGCTTCGCCCACATCCAGTGAAAGCGTGATCATTCCATCAGCAAACTCGATACTTTTAACAAAGGGTATTTTTTGCTGATGCAATGGCTGTTCAGATGGCAGCTTTACAATGAACTCTTCAACTTCCACCCCTCTTACACCAATCTTATACACTTTGCCAAGAACACCAGCGAGGGGCTTCCTGATCCTGATGAACGCATCGTGCGCGCGCAGGTATCTGTCTGATTCGATGTCAAGAAAAATGCTATTATCTCTTACGTCCCATGCGATTATTTTAGCGCCCCTGCCTGTCGGAACACCTTTTTGTAGGATGGTCTTTTGTGCTTCATCGATGAACTTTTCAATATCAGAGTGTGCAGCCGTCGCATCTGCGCTTGTTTTGTAGCTGCCTTTTAAGTGAAAGTAAGGTTCCATTATTTCAATTCCTGTTAATTGGCATCAATTATGATTTATTAGTTATTTATAGTTTAATAAAAAGATTCAGAATGCGCGATTTATTTATATAATTCCATCATAACATCGCAAAATCTGCAAAGAAAAAAATGTTTGAAATCATGATATTAATAAAACTTGGCGGAAGCCTGATCCGGAGTGCAAGAACGCTCGTAAAAGACCTCATAGAATACACAGACTCAACCTCAGAAACAATCATCATCGTTCCCGGTGGCTCAATATTTGCCGATACTGTCCGAAGAGTGGATCCCGGCGAGGAATCGGCTCACTGGATGGCAGTACTCGCCATGGAGCAATACGGGTTTTATCTGGCAGATAGAACAGGGGCTCAGCTTATAGACAGCCTGGAAATACCTGATAAAGGGACATATATTGTCCTTCCTTATAGGATACTTAAAGAAAAAGATGAACTACCTCATAACTGGGATGTGACCTCAGACACCATTGCCGCATGGTTTGCGCTCCAGCTTGGGGCTAGATTCATCAAAGTCACGGACGTTGATGGCATTTATCTTAACGGAGTGCTCCAAAAAGAGCTTCATGCCAATGAAATCATTGGTAAAGAAACATGTGTGGATGCAGAACTTCCGATATTTCTTATGAAAAATAAAATGAATTGCGAGATCATCAATGGTAATTTTCCTGAAAGGGTCATAAATTCAATAAAAGGTAATATTTTCGGGACAGTTGTTAGAGGATTAGGTTAACCCAAACTAGATATATAGGCATTTACATTATAATAATAGTGGAGGTTAATTTGTGGAACAAGATGATTACAGCAATTAAAGCAGACACTCAATGACCTGACCGTCAAAATTGAAGAACTATCTAAATCAATCGGGTAACTGGGACAGAAATATTTTATAATTTGGAGGATATTATGGCATATACATTTGAAATATTGGTAATTATAATAGGAATTATTTATGGCTACATGAAACCAGGCAAGGAAGACCGTTCCGCATTGTTGAAAAAAGGAGTGGTAATTGGAATCATTCTAGGTGCTATATTAGTAGTATTGGGATTAATTGGAGGTAAAGGAATTCTGCTTCTTGGCACTTTAGCTGGAGTGGTCGTATTTATTGAGGTTATAATCCTTGCAGTACTATTCATTGTAGGCACATACATAGGAGATATGCTTGAGCGAAAATAGATAAAAATAGCCGGGCTACAGAGCAAAACAGATACCAGTAGGACATAACCTGAGATTCAGGATAGGCTGCATGCATTACCGGCTAATCTTGCTGCCGGCGTGGGCATCAACAGTGCAGTCCTCTTTGTATCTGGTCAGTATAAAGAGAAGATGGGCATTAGCTCAATATTCCTCAAGAGGTATTTCATTCCATTCCCCATCCACAGGCGCCGGGTTTTTCTTGAGCCTGAGTATTAATGCACTTTCCCTGAACTCACTTTCTTTTTTATCAACCCATTTATCAAGTTCTCCTCTTTTCAATATTGAATGAAGAGTGAATTTTATGCTCCCGCCTTCAGTCTTTTTTGTAATATCTGCCGCTCCATGGATCAACCTCACATATCTGAATCCATGCCCATAAGCCTCTTTTATTTTTTCACGGGCGACAATGAGCGCTGTCCTGTGGGAATATTTATGCAGGTCAACCGATACGCATTTTTCAAATATATCAACTTCAAACCATGCCATTGGTGGATATGACAATACGTTAAATATCTTATAATTTTTTACGTGAAACAGTGGAATACAATTGTCTTTTATAGTATCAAAAACAATGATTTAGTGGAAGTAAAATCTTGGCTTTCGGAATGATGGATGGATACGATTTCGGAATAATGGGCTATGGGATGTTGATCTTAGGATTTATTTTCTGGATACTGGTACTCGCAGGACTTGTATTGCTTATCAAATACCTCTGGGAAGGCGGCGGAGCCAAAAGAGGAGAGGAATCAGCGCTTGAAGTCCTGAAGAAAAGGTATGTAAGAGGAGAAATCAGCAAGGAAGAATTCGAAGAAAAAAAGAAAGATCTTATTTAAGAGGGCGCATACGTTTTTGCGGTTTGTACATATCTTTGGCAATAAGTTATACTGAATGGACCCGGCGGGATTCGAACCCGCGGCCTTTGCGTTGCGAACGCAACGATCTACCCCTGATCTACAGGCCCGGAAAAGGAAAAAATTCCTTACATCCGTCCCAGTTCGTCAACTGAAACGCTTTCTACGCCTTTTACCTTGCTGAAAGCTTCTTCAACCTTCTCTGTTCCGCCTTCGATATCGCCCACTTTTACGACTACAATAAGGGCTTTTAATCCGAACGCGACTGGCTCTTCTGAAAATCCGTGCACCCGCGCGCCTGCCGGAACCACTTTTGTGAGGTCATCTTTTAGCTTTTTAAGATCAACATCCATGCCTGAAGGCATTACTTTTATCCTTGCTGCTACTTCTCCCATTATTCCTCACGGTCCCTGGAACGAGCACTCCGGACATTTATAGTTATTACTCTGGTGCCTGCATGCTGCACATCTTCCAATTTCATTTCCGCATTGTGGGCATGGGAATCGAGCATAACCTCGCTCAATAAGATTTACTCCGCATGATATACAAATAGTTGCTTTTTCTTTTCTTGCCATATTATTCTCCATTATGTTTGAGGACTTCCATACACATCCGAAGGCTATTAAATTTATCCTTTAATGACCGTCCCGAAAATATTGCCTTTGCAATTTTTTCCTCCATTCAAAAGGTTTTATACGATACATGATATATTAAGAAACCAGGACATCATTAAAATCGAACAGGGGACAAAATGAAGAAGTATCAAATAATATTGCTCATCCTGCTATTTTTATCACCGCCAGCTTTCGCTGTAAATTACCCGAAGCTTCGGGGTTTTGTTACGGACAATGCCAATATGATAGACCCTGCACATGCAAATGACATAGCACAGCTTGCGGCAAAAATAGAACAGGAAACAACAGTTGAGATCGCTGTTGTTACCATAGAATCCCTTGAGGGAGAGTCAAAGGAGATGTATGCTGTAAGGCTTTTTGAGCAGGCAGGAATTGGCAAGAAGGATAAAGATAATGGCCTTCTTATCCTTGTGGCAAAGCAGGAACAAGAGTACAAGTTTGAAGTTGGGTATGGCCTTGAAGGCATAATCACAGACAGCATGAAGGTCAACATAGGGGACAGGATAATTGTACCAAATTTCAAAAATGGGGAATATGGAAAAGGTATCTACGAAGCGATGCTTGTCATAGAGGAACTTCTCCAGGGAAATGAAGAGGTAATTTCAAAATATAGCATGTCGCAAACTGAGAACCAGAATATACCCACTTGGATGTTATTCACTTTCTTTGGGATTTTTATTTTGTTTTCCATCCTTAGTTCCATGGGACGGCGAAGAAATGGCGGAGGATCTTATGACAGATATGGGGGAATCGGAGGCGGAGGATTCGGTGGAGGCTTTGGAGGTGGAGGTTTCGGCGGTGGCGGAGGCTTTGGTGGCTTCGGCGGAGGAGGATCGGGTGGCGGTGGATTTGGAGGAAAGTGGTGAAATAAAGATGACTGACAAAAAATTAGAACAGATAAGGGAAATTCTTGGAACAAATCTGGTATTGGTTGCGCAATATAATACAGGTGACGTAAAAAGCACTCTTGTGGTCTGTAATACCATTGATTTTGATATACTAAAGAACCTGAAGCAACTTAAGGAAATACCTCTTGTTTTTACAAAAGAAGAGCTCACCAACGGCATAGATGTATTCCCGATTGAGTTCTTAAACATCAAGCAGCACCACAGTATATTATTTGGTGAAGATATCCTGAAAGATATTGTTATATCAAAATCAAACATCAGGCAACAGCTTGAATTTGAGTTCAGGTCTAAGCTCATACATCTTCGTGAACATTATCTTCATTTCAAGGGCAAGGATATTGATAATTTGATACTTTCCGCAGTCCCCACTCTCAGTCCGATAATTGGGGGGCTCATGTATCTTGGGGATATGGACGATAAAGAAAATATGGTTAAAAGTGTTTCACAGAAGTTTGCCGTTGACCTGCATATCCTTGAAGAGATACAGGATATTCGAAAAGGAAAGGCTAAATTTAAGAAAGATAAAGAGCAATATATCAAAGATTTGATACAAGTATTGCATCATATTGGAAAAATCATTGATGAATATAAGGTGAAAGAATGAATTCAAAACAGATTTTATTTGGAATTATTGGCGCGATATTGTTAATAGCGCTGCTGTTAGGAGGCTGGTTCTTATCCACATATAACGGTCTTGTCACCGCACAGGAAGGCGTTGATGCGGGATGGGCACAGGTTGAAAGTCAGTACCAGAGGCGCGCTGACCTTATCCCGAACCTTGTTGAGACTGTGAAAGGTTTCGCAGCCCAGGAAGAGAAGATATTTCTTGAGGTGACTAAATACAGGAGCCAGTGGGGTGCGGCAAAAACGCAGGATGAGAAGATAGCAGCTGCAAACGGTATGGATTCGGCGATCTCACGCCTGCTTATGGTATCTGAGAACTATCCACAACTAAAGTCAAACGAGAACTTCCTTGCTCTTCAGGCACAACTTGAAGGCACTGAGAACCGCATTGCAGTGGAGAGGATGCGCTATAATGAGAACGTCAGGGATTACAATACTCGCCTCAAAAAGATGCCTGGGTCGATCATCGCTGGAATGTACGGTTTTACACCAAAGTTATATTTCGAGGCAGAAAAGGGAGCAGAGGTAGCGCCAAAAGTTAATTTTACACGGTAAAAGACAAAACGGTTGGCATTAAAATTCAGACTTTCTGTTGAGGTACTGATGCACCAGGAGCATCACAACCCAGAAAGTGCCAGCTCCTATTAATGCATCCAGCACACCCGGTGGTTTATTTTCAAATAGATATTTTAAGCTAATAAATATCACAAGAAATATTACTGATGCAGCCGAAGCCGTGAAATATGGATTCGTTTTTACCATATTTGCAGATTATTGATTTAATATAGCAAATATCTTTCCTTAGCAAAATGATATATTTAGGGAATGCATAACAAACTGAAGATGAAAAACCCAATCCTGATACTTATTGCGGTATTCGTTATTGCATCTTTTTTACCCTCAACAGAGGGAACACCGGAAAACCATCCCATAGATATTACTTCACTTGTGGTTAAATTTGATAAGACTGATGCTCTATTTACAGTCAGTTACGACATTGGAACAATTCCCAAAATGTATATTATCCTTCTGGGCGGAAGAAGCATCGAACCCAGAATAAAAGATGTTTTTTCGAATTTTGATTATACCGTTATAAAAATGGACCAGGAAAAGACAATTCTCCATGTAAAGAATGTCTCACGATATGAAAAGAATTTAAATTATTATTTGCATGATTCTATAAAGTTTGGAGCCACAATAAATAATATGATTATTTATATTCCCAGTGACTCGCGCCCCTCTGAGTATATCGGACTCAATGCAACACCATCAAAATTTTATCGTCAGTGATCTTGTTTTTTTTTGAAGACAGATGGTAAATGAACGATGTAAGTGCCATCTTCCTTAAGAGCCATGACGATTTCTTTCCTTTCAAGCAGTGATTCCAGGTTTAGTTCATATTGCCCTGGAGATAATATTCGTATGGATTCCACCCGGTTTCCGATCTCTTTTGGAGTTTCAACTTTCTGTTCCTTTAATAAATCATGCTGTTTTGGTTCATCCTGAATGAAAAGCATATCATCGACTTCTTGTATGAACTTTGAGGCCTCGGGGGAAATCTCCCCGGTACTCGCTGTTACAACGGGTTTCACAACCTGTTCCGACACTGGCGTTTCATCCCGGACATAAAGGAACTTATTCCAGCCACATTTTGGGCAACCATTCAAGATTATAGCTGCGCCGTCCTTAAAAATGCTCTCGCATCGCGTACATTTATGTGGCATGATCTATGGTGAAACTAATGCACTTATCAGGTCCCGGTCTTTCTTTATCGTTTTTAACTGGGAAGCAGGACCGATAACAGTAAGGCGTGTCTTATTTGATGTTTTTCCTAATAATTTATTCAGGAAATTATCGTTTTGCTTTACAGGATAACTTTCTATTTCGATCCCTGAGAACTCATCCGGCGCTATCTCTGCCATGGTAAGTTCTATGAGCTTGGTCTGCTCTGCTGGAGTGAGTCCTTTTTCAAGTATGAGTATCTTTCCGTTTCGCACTTCGTCGAGGATCAATCTCACTTTTTCCATTGAAGTCATTCGATCAAGTTTTTCTTCCGATATTAAATCCATCTGAATTCCTTTCATTTGATCACCCGAAATGCTCTGCAATTTCTTTATATAGTAAATCTATGTTTTTCCCGTCAAGTGCCGATATTGGGACTAGAGGATGCTGCGGGAAAGCGTTGTGGATCCTGGCCGGTGATGAATTTGGAAGGTCTATCTTGTTCGCAGCTATCAGGATTGGAAGTTTTCGTGCTTCAAAATTCCCGATTATAACCACATTCACCTGTGTATAGGGGTCTTCAGTTGAATCCATAACAAGTATTACGCCATCCAGGTCTTCAAGCCATTTTACAGATTCCATGACCCCTTCTGTTGCTTCTTTTGCCCGCCGTTTCGATTCCTCTTCAGGAAGCCCAAAAGCCATGAAATCATGAAAATCGATCCTTGTGGCAATTCCAGGGGTATCGATAATATCCAGAGTGACAGATGAACCATTGCTCGTTATGGTGACATCTTCACGTCTTCTTGCTCTTCGTGTCTCATGCGGGATATGGGAAACAGAGCCCATTGCATCCCCGGTCCAATCCCTGACTATCCGGTTAGCCAGTGTGGTTTTCCCGGCATTGGGTGGACCGTATATTCCAATTTTCGCTTTTTTTTTCTTGAACAATTTCTTCAACCAGGAAAATTTCAGTCCAAGCTTTTTTATTATGCCCATAGTAATGCCTCAATGCTAAATATCAGTGCCCTCTTTTTTAGTTTTCCGTTTAAAATTCTGTTAATTTCAACTGTCTCTTTGAGCATTTCTCGCCAGGGATCTCAACCGGATAAATCCCGTTCAAACATCCCATACATAGATCATCCATTGGAATGCCGATTGATTTAACAAGCCCTTCAATGCTCAAATATCCAAGCGAGTCAGCATTTATGAGCGCTTCAACTCCTTTTACTGCTTTGTGAGCAGCTACAAGCTCCTCGCGCGTTGCCATATCGATGCCAAGATAGCACGGTGAAATAATTGGGGGGCTTGCAACACGCATATGTATCTCTTTAGCTCCGGATTTTCGGATAAGATCAATTATTCGCCTTGATGTGGTTCCTCGCACGATGCTATCATCTACAAGAACTATGCTTTTCCCGTCTACATTGGGTTTTATGGTATTGAGTTTCAACCTGACCGCGGTTTCTCTCATTTCCTGCCCAGGCATTATGAAAGTCCTGCCAATGTAGCGGTTTTTCATCAACCCTTCCATGTAGTCGATACCCGAATTTTTAGAAAATCCGATCGCATAAGTGATCCCTGAATCAGGGACAGGTGATACGATGTCTGCTTTCGCGGGATGTTCCCTGGAAAGCATTTCACCTATTCGCATTCTCACGGCGTATACAAGTTGTCCATCTATAACTGAATCCGGTCGTGCAAAATAGATGTATTCAAAAACGCAATGTGCGTTATTTCTTGATTTTACGAGTTGGTGGCTTTCATATTTACCATTTCTGAAAACGAGCATTTCACCAGGAGCAATATCCCGTATAAGCTGCCCATTTAAGATATCGATCGCAACGCTTTCTGAGGCCACGACATAACCGTTTTCCAGCAATCCAAGGCATAGAGGTTTTATTCCCAGGGGATCACGGATCACAATAAGTGTTTTATCGATCATGATAGCAAGCGAATAAGAACCGATCAGATATCTCATCACTTCCTTTACGGCCTCTTTTAGCTCGGAATGCATCAATTCCTTGACAAGTAAATGTGCTATAACTTCTGTATCTGAATCAGATAAAAATATCCTGCCTTCTTTCTCAAGCTCCTTCCTTAGCTCTTTTGAGTTGACAAGATTGCCATTGTGTGCTATGGCTATTGTACCGCTATTAGAATTTACAAGAAGTGGCTGGCAATTCTCGATCCTTGAGCTGCCTGTAGTAGAATACCGGACATGCCCTATTCCAACATGACCTTTTAATTTCTGGATGTCTCCCCTGTTAAAAACATCGGGAACCAGACCCATACCCTTTAAGGTGCGGACCTGATCGCCATCATGAACTGTTATTCCAGCAGATTCCTGACCTCTGTGCTGGAGTGCATATAATGCATAATAGATTGACAGTGCAGCAGATGTCTCTTCCTTGAAAGAAACACCGACTATACCGCATTCTTCATGCAACCGTGGTCACCTTAATAACCACATTTTTCTTGCCATTTGTAGGATCTCATGTGTGCAGTCCTACCAAAACCACACGCTGCGCACATTTTTGTGTGCGTATTCAATGATGCTTTCCCACATCTTCTGCATATAACATGGGTTTTCTTCTGATTCTTACCAAATGATGGTGTACCTTTTGACATATTTTATCACCTATTTAATTTAAGGGGAAATAAAAACGATATTATCCCCGCGGACAACTGCTGTTCCAAGTTTTTTTGTTCCATTCTCTTTTATTTCCTCGGCATTTGCCAGTACGATATTCATATGGATATCGTA
>Ga0172368_10006436_pt1 | contig 12619 bp, 8 predicted proteins | sample Lak11m_FD_114540 | JGI IMG/M metagenome (GOLD analysis project Ga0172368, IMG submission 114540) | Freshwater microbial communities from Kabuno Bay, South-Kivu, Congo - kab_022012_11m | ecosystem: Environmental > Aquatic > Freshwater > Lake | place: Democratic Republic of the Congo: South-Kivu...
CGGATTTTAACGGTTTCACGGGGGTAGCTTTCGCGGGTCGACAAGCGGGCACCTGTTGATATACTTGGACTTTCTCACGGACGCGCCCTTAGCTCAGCTGGATAGAGCGCTTGACTTCGGATCGTATCAGCGCGTTCCCGCATCCCCCCGTCATTCCAGCGTTTTCAGCCGCTTATGCTTTCCGCTAAGTGGTCAGGGAGTGCCAGTTTGTGACAGGAAATGACATGGGAACGCAAACCCGGCGCAAACAACTTCCGAAACCCACGCGATCACCCTGGTTGCCTCTGGGTGACGTAGAAAAAGGCCATCGCCTGATCGGGCTATTATCTCCACATCCCTTGTGGACTGCCTGTGGATTTCCCTGGGGGAAATCAGGGCGGTTCTTAGCGCGGTTGGTCATTCATCAGATTGCCTAATTTATGGGCGCCCCTTCGGATCGCAGATTCGGTGGATTAATGCACAGAGGCATATCAAGAAGTGACAGCAGAACACAAACTCGGCGCAAGCGGAATGACACCTGGGCATGGTCCTCATCTGATATCATTGCCGTCAAGCGGGCATCCACGTCGAGACCTACGCAACATGATGGGGCGGGTGCCGGGGATTGAGGCTAAACCAAGGAGAGCATAAGGAACGCAGTGACCTGTGAAATCGTACTCTTCGATAGCCGTTTCGACTACAGTTCATCGGCCATCACCCGGTTCTGTGCCACCCCTGTCAGCATTCGCGCTTTCCGTCCAAGCGACCGCGAAAACGGTAAGCGTATGAATATGCCTCGCTCGTTCGAACCGCATCTTCCCAGCGAACCCCTTCGGCGGTTGCTTAGTGTCTTACAGAATCATCCTGGAGACAGGTTTCCGGAGGCGCTTCTTGACCAAGCCGAAATCGCGCTAGCCGGAAATACCGCGTGGAAATTGGAAGAGGCGGCGATCTACTTAGTGCTTTCCGACCTGGCCAAGTTGGGTTGGAAGTTCAAAGTCGTACGGAATACGATCTACATGGTTGCCCGAGACGTTTCTGATCTGGATCCCAAGGAGGCGAAGGGTCTCCTGAGAAAATCCTTGCATGTGCAGCGCGCCCACCAACTCGCCGAACCCACCACTCGATCCTTCCTTGAAGGCATGCATCGCCCGCGTACTTTCAAGGGGCAGAAGGTGAGCATCGAGAACCTTATTGATGACGGTAAAACTCTCGCCGATGCGATCCGTGGGAACAGAGGCGGGAACCTCTCGGATGTCGTTGATCCGTACATCGTGCCGGTTGATCCCAGGGGAACCTGTGAACAAACGGGTCTGAAACACATGGAGATATGGCGATACTTCCGCCACACCTGGGCGACGGAATACCGTGCGACCCCAGGCCGCACCCTTTGTTTCCTGATTCGGAACCGGGCGCGTAAGGATCACCCCGTGATGGGGATACTCGGACTTGCAAACGCCGTATTTCAACTCAAGGCGCGCGACTACGAACTAGGGTGGGCACCGGAAAGCATCATAGAGCGCGTGGTCGAAGATGAGTCGTATTGGGCCACTTTCCACAAGGAAGCCATGGCGTGTCTCCGGGAAGCAAAGAAAAACATCCGATGTGGAGACCTCTTGCGGGGAATTATAAAGAACGCCTCCCTTGAAAAGCGGATTAAGCGCCTCATGTCCATTAAGGCCGAACAGGCGGAGGCGAGGAAAGAACATCTCTCCGAGGTCTTCCGGAACCAGGAGGACGAACCTTTAAAAAGATTGCAGAAAACGGATGACGGCAAACCGGACTGGAAGGCAGCAAGTGAGACGCCACTTTTCAAGCGTAAAAGAGCCGAAACCTTAGCGGACATTCTCTTTGCAGAACACATTCTGCGGAAAGCATTCCGGCGGAGAGAAGGACTCCTTGGATTTGTTAGATATGTGAAAATTAAAGATGATGATGAGAGAGTCAAAGGGAATAATATTCGCATAGAGCGCTGGCTTGATCCGGAGTTCGAAAGAGCTTTCAAAATAGCCCTTCGGGAGATCAAAAAGAACGGCGTGGCTACCCGCATCCTCGACGTGAACGTGTGTGGGGCTTCTCCAGTGTATCGGGAAGTACTCGGTGGCAAACTTGCCGCCTATGCACTCTTCGCTGAGGAGATTCAGCAAGAGTACCTGAAACGTTACGGTACCTCCGAATCGGAGATTGCCTCGTCAATGGCAGGCCGACCTATCGTCAAATCCACCCGAATATGCGCCCTCACCACTACCAGTCTCTATGGGGTTGGGTCGAGTCAATACAACCGGGTGCGCATGCGTTACGGTGATGATGTTCTCAAATGGGAAGAGATCGGCAAGACGGAAGGCTACGGCACGATCCATATGTCTGGAAAGACGATCCAGATACTTCGCGATCTAACTATCACGCGCAAAGGACGCCGTGACGTCAATAACCGGTTTGGCGAAGGAACCAACCCGTTGATGCGGCAACTCCGGGAAGGATTGTCCTTGCTCGGATTCGAGCCTGGCGAGGTTCTTCAGCACTCCAACGAGCGGATTATCTACCTGCTTGAACTCTATCCCCGCGCGAAGGAAGACCTTGCCCTCAATCGAGACAGGCATCCGGTGAACCCATCCATGCAAGAAGTTGCAAAGGTATGGTTTGATCGGTGGTTCACGATGCGCGTCCGGGATGACCAGGTTCTCGAAAGGTTGTCCGCCTACTCGGTCCAAACGGTTAGAAACGACCTAGGAATCGCCACGAGCGGAAAGAACCACGAGCAAAATAACCTTCCCCTTGGTGACATATGAGTGCGCCTTCTGGATCCCTTAGTGGCGATGAAACTATTCGTTCCCTGTACAAGTCGTTTCACTCGTGTGCTGAACATCACGAGGGAGACCTGATCGAAAAGATCCACATCTCCACCCCCATCGAGGACGCAATTGTGCTGGCGGCCAAAAAAGGGAAGGCAGTCATCATCACGGGAAACCCTGGAGACGGCAAGACACACCTGATCCGAAAGGTGGAAGGTGATTTCCCAAAGAAAAGAACGGTCAACAAGGACGCCAACGAGGCCGAGGACAGTGAACTTATCAAGTCCATCGACGAGTCATTCACGGGCAAGACGCCCATTGTCCTCGCCATCAACGAAGGCATCCTGCTCGACATCTGCGAACAGGCCAAGGCACGTCACGTTTGGCCCGGTGCAGTCATCGAGGCAATTCTGAAACCTTATGTCTACGGGGACGAAGACAGGGATGAGCACGACCGCCTTTGCGTCCTAGATCTTGACTTGAGAAACAATCTGTCCCGTCCCATTGTTGAGCAGGCTATCGGCAAGATCCTTGCTCTCGTCGGCGGGCCCGATTCGTTACTTAACGAAAATGCGCAGCGGTTGAAGGACCCCGCGGTAAGGGAACGGATCACACGATTGCTTGATGCCGTAGCGCGAACCGACTTCCATGCGACGATGCGCGATCTGCTGGCCTTCATTGCATACCTAATCTGTGGTGGGGAAGAAGACGCGAAAGATCAGAAACCGAGGCCTTACTACGTGAACGCCTTCAACGGGGGGGTAGGCCCCCTGTTCGATCGGGTCCGCGAATTCGACCCTCTCCTAATGCCCGATCCATTCCTCGACTACCGCCTCTACATGGCGGAGGACGTCAAGGAGGAATGGGAGTTCGTCCCTCCCGGAGAAATGTTACAGAAGGAAGATCTTGACTTGTTCCGGGAGCGGAAGCGGCGAGCTTACTTCGAGCACAAACAGGGAGACAAGATCCTTCGTCAGGAGAGGAGCGATGTCGACCGGTACTTCGAGAAACTGAAGAAGGCGGACCAGTCTCCTGAGAACGTCGCCATTGGGTTGCTCAATCGGTTTTTTGATTCCAAGGACGACCAGACCGACCACCTCGTCCTGTGGGTAAGCCATCAGTTCTCGGCGAAAACGACGCGCTATGTTGCTTCCCGCCAGGTAGTCAGCGTCGGCGAGTTCGAGGTTAAGATCCCGCGGCTACCTTCCCACATGAGATCCGTTTTTACGGACCACTACCCGGACCACGTCATTCTCAAGCACAAGGATATGCCGATCTCCGAAGGACTCATTGTCGACCGCCGGTTCCTCGGTATGCTCATCGCCGGTGATCGCATATCAGGTCTCGGCTCCCGAAATCTGGAGGCTCACACCAAGATTTCGGCTTTCTACGACCGCTTGGCCAGGGTCTGCAAAAACCAGCAGAACACCGTCCAGATTCTGCGCTTGGACAACCTGAGCAGGGTGAAGATCGGCGTCAGCATTACGGACCGCGCCTACTTCATTCCGGGGGCGTGAATATGAAGATAGGCGAGGTGCTCAATGGCGTTTACGACAAGTCCGTGGGGTGGCGGCCGGCGACCGGGCAACTCAAGCCTGTTCATATCGCCAACGGGTTGTTCCGGGGGTTTCTCGGGAAGGTTTACAACATAAAAACTCCCGTCCACTTTGTGATTCCTTGGAAGAAAAAAAACTCTCCCGACCTAGACCCGGAACGCACTTATGACTATTTCGTCCGCGCAACCGCAGACCCGCGATTCCAAGTGTTCCGGGACGAGCGCAACAAAGACAAGTTCGAGAGGTTACGGGAATTCACCCGTGAACTGCTGAACGCAGATGGTGGGGTCTTTCCGGATCCGAAGATGGCCTCCTTCTCGCTGACCTGCCGGCAGATGATCAGCAAGGATACCATGGACAGGGACGTCGGGCGGTTTATGTCCGAGATGTTGAGGGGCAAAGACGAAGACGGCGCGTTGGCCAAACTGGTTGTCGAGTGCCTCATGAGCGAGCAACCCTCCGATCCAATCACGTTTCTTGCCTGGCCTTTGTTGAGTCATGACCCCGAGTACGTCAAACGAGAGAGTTCCCGCTGTTCCCCCTACGACAATCAGGAACTCTTCGGATATTTTGCCTTGCTCGGGAAAACTGCCGCTCAGTTGGCGGAGCACCAGCGCCTTCAAGGGAACCGGTTGGCGACTCTCCAGAAAAGCGTGCAATTTGCCTGCCTGTCCCTCCTCGCTCACGCGCAGGCTCTTGCGGTAGACGGCGAACTAGAGAAGCGTTCCCCCTTGCTACTGACGATGGCGGCCCCGAAGGACTCCCGGCTTGCCTTGGCCTCAGAGGAGTCCCTGAATCGCTACTACGAATCGTTTGAGTCCTGGCTGGCCGAGCGACTTGCGGAGCGATTGGAGAAGGGAGAACCGATCACCTACGACTCCAGCGAGGAAGGTGACGGAGAGACCCTCCCGGAAATCCCGCCTCAGCGTCGAGACTCTGTGCGGAAATACCTTAGCGAAATCGCGGATGAGAAGGGCAATCCGATTATGGAAGATACGCTCGACAGCCGGATGAGTCTGTGGGAACAGGCCGCCGCGAAACACGGGAAACAGAACCGTGCGCTCGTGATGGGCGAAACCCTCGTCCAGTGCTATCTGAGCGAATATTCGTCCGGAGGCCCCAAGCAATTTCTTAGCGGCGTCGGGCGTAAGGCGGGCGTTATATACCCACATTTCGCTGGCCGATCCAAGGACAAGCGTATCCGGCCCTCGGTTGCCATTCTCGATGTGCTCGTGAAGTGCTGCACGCCCCCGGATGGTTCCATTCCCTTCAACCGCTTCCTCGACTGCCTGTGGGAGCGGTTTGGCATCATCGTCGGGGGACGCATGGGGGATACCTGCAGCGACCACGATCTTCTCTCTGGACGAGAAATCGACATCAGCCAGTCCGACTTGAAGGAGAACACCAAGGCGTTCATCGGTCACCTCGTGGACATCGGCCTGGCGCGACGCTACCCGGACAACATCGCCTATGTGGGGAGGTACTATGCCTGATCCCCAAGTCTTCGCCGCTTCCGTCATCGCAGAATCCTTTGCTTTGAAGGTCAAGGGAAATGCTTTTGGTGTCCTTGGAGAATATCTCCCCAGGTTCGACGCATCGGTGCTGGCAAAGGAACTCCAGAAACGCTTGAACAAACCTTTCCGTCTGGCCCTGCTCGGCACCGAAAACAAGCGACTGGTGAAGACGAGCGGCACGATCGAGGTTACATCCAACGTCTCCGAGGCCAACCGGTGGCGTAATGACGCGGCGGCGACGAAAGGGAAGCGTTTATTCGTCGTCGCAACGGGCATGGTTCCGAAACTGCCTTCCCTCCGGGACGTTCTGTTTCCGGTCACCGACGACGACCTGCGAAAAGTCGTCTACAACCGCGCGGTGTCTTGGTTAGAATTGCCTCAACACCGTGATTTCTGGGGATACCTTTATCGCAATCCCGATACCTTCACCTTGAGTACTCTCTTGGACTACGCCGCAGAATGTGAGGGCGTGGTCGCCAGAAGCAGTAAACACGACCTCCCTGAATTCGAATGGAAGAACGCCTGGAAACTCGGGATGATCCCCCATGTAAAACTCCTGGAGAATCTGGGGGAAAAGAATATCGAAAAAATTTCGCGGCCCAACCTGGACATGGTGAGGCGTTTGCGGTCCCTCTCGACGAAGGACCGGACGAACATCACCAAGGTTATTGAGGATGAGAAGTCTCCTGATACGCTGAAAGCCGCGGCGAAATGCATGCTTGAATACTCAAGGACCAGAAAGCGGGAGAAATTACAGGCGTTTGATTTCGAACAGGCAACGGCTGTCCTCGAGGTAAAGAAACCTACGAAAAAAGCGGGTGATTCGAAAACTGATCCTCCGGTAGCCATCCCCAAGGAGAAGATGCTTGGTGACGAAGCCGCGGTCGAGGATATTCTTAAGAACAACGGTGAGAACCTGAAATCCCTTGCGGACAAGTTCAGTCCCGATAACGAAGAAGACGATGTCACGAAAGACGAAGTCAATATCGACGGGCGGGCGGTCGTCAAGAAAAACCGGATGGGAACATCCGCAGTGTCCTCCGCCGTCAACCGGCTCATAACGGAAAAGCGTTTCGGTGGCATCGTATACGTCGCTACTGCGTCTGACTACCTCGACTGCCTAAAACAGTTGGAAGGCGGCGAATCGACACGGGTCACAGAGTTCCTGCCTCTAGACCCCCCGGAAAAGGACAAATACTCAATTCAAAACATTTTGGATCGTGCCGTGAACCTTTATTCCGGATCCCTCGACAAGGATGTTCTTGGCTTGTGGAGTAAATACCGGGAGGTCCGGGAATGCATACTCGAATACAAACACGAACTTGCGGACCACCCGCTGCTCGCCATGGTCAGCGATCCTGCGGCCCTAAATGCCTGCGATGCCACAGTGAAAGCCTATGGCGAGATGATGGACGCCGTGGCGTACTTGCGGGACACTATCCGAGGCAAACATCCCGATACGAGTAAGCGATTGATGTCGCGCGCTTTGGCCTTGGACGTGATTTTCTTGCGCTACAAGAATGGCGCAGTCGCGATCGCGGGACCCACCCATCCGTTCCACCTTTGGCGCTGGGTGCATATCGCCAGATTGCTGGTAGAGGACCGGGAGGACTTCCGGGACATCGGGGAGGATCTCATCCTGAAGCATGCGGTGAACCCTCCGGTGTCCAGTCCCCACCTGCTGCTGAACTCGTTTGTGGAGGACATGCCGAAGGACTACGTGTTCATCGGCATTGGTTCGATCGGGGCTCTTCCGCTTTACGGGGACCCGGAATCAAGGACCGCGGCGAAGTTCAGGGCGGAGGAAATCGGGACTGTCGCGCAACGATTCGTCAGTATGGCTCCATATGCCAAATATGGACTCGAAGTAGTCGTTATAGATCCGCCCAGCATAGCCGACATCATCGAGTCCCTCGCCACCGTTAACAAGGGACGTGCCAGGATGGAGTTGATCCCGGTCCACATTAGGGTGTTCCGTACGCGCGAAGCTCCCTCGTCGACGGACGAAGAGGATTCGGAAATCGAGGAATTGGCATCGATCATCCGGGAAACCAGGGGATCAATCGAGATCGAGACCACTACAGTCTCCCTCGACCACATCCACGACTGCCTCAAGAAAAGGTCGGCGCACTACACGCTGATCTTCGAACCAGGTGAATCGACGTCGTTCAAGATCGGAATCGACATCTCCCCCACCTTGTCGCCGCTGATCATTCCGCGTCACTACACCTATGACCAGCTCGAAGACCAGTTCGACGTGATCATCCAGGGGGACGCGACCCCGTTCGGCGCCTACTACAACCTCTTCTGCGACCTTATAAACCTCCCGAAGGGGAACACCATCGGAAGGCGCTCCGGCGCCAGTCGTTGGATCCCAGCCATTGGCCGTATCGGTGTGCATACTATGTGGTTCTCGATTATCGATCAGGGTATTGAGCCGACATTCAAGATCCCGGATGCGATACGTCTCGACAAGCGCAGCATGAGCGGAGGAGGAAGGGAAATTCATACCTTCACATCCCGCTCTGACACGATTATGCGATACGTCGAGAATGTTGTTGAGACCAGCGGCCTAGTCCCAGATCTTCTGACCAGCGAGCGATCCTTCCGCCTCATGCAACGGCTCGGGGGGAACACCATCCCGATCGTTGTTTCTAGCGCTTCAAGAAACGGCCAAGTGGTCGAGTCGCAGGCACGGGGATTGATGGGTGTACTTGCGGTGACCTCCTGGTATGAAAAGGAGGCCCCTGAAGCACTGTTGGTTTCCTTGGATACCGAGGAGAGCCGCCGCTGGATTCTAGGTGCGAACGAGGAAGATGGGCGACGCGGAGACCTCCTTGCCCTTCGGCAGACCCCAAGAGGACTCAATCTGGAAGTGCTCGAGGTCAAGACTCGAGAGAAAGGCAAGGACGTCTACAAGGTCAACGGTGGGGGAAAGAACGGCAAGGTGATATTGGGACACGCCGTCGGCCAGATCGACAACACGATCGCTGTCCTGAAAAGGATCCTGCCCAAGACGGTGACGAGTGGGGCCGACAGGGCGCGCCGCGAGATACTCCGGGATCAACTTTATATGGCCGTGGCGAACCGTGCCATGGATCCGGTGCAAAGGGAACGAGCCGTCCAAATGTTGGACCAGTTCTTCGATAGTGGCGCGGATGGAATCTCCGGCCGGCTCTTTATCGTGCACTTGGAATCCCATCACGCGCCGCTTTTCCCATCCACCCCGAAGGCCAAGGGAAAGTCGCCCGCAGGGAATCCGATCGAGGCATTTGAGATTACCGAAACTGAGGCCGCCGAAACAGAATCTGGCGCTGTCCCCGAGGGTCCTCCCCCATCGTCCCCGGCATCCGGTAAGCCGCCGTCAGGAATGAAGGTCTTGCAGACAGAGGAGGGGACAGTGACGGTTGAAACCCTCGTGCCAAAGGGGGGCGGTGGGACTGTCCCGCCGTGGCCACCGGCTATTGAGCCCGTTAGCTCCACTCCCGTAGTACCCTTTGCTCCCGCAACTGGAGCCACTATTCCGGATAATTTCACGGTACTAATCGGCAAGGACCCGAGTGATAAGGATGTGTTCTGGGAGACGGCGAAAAACCCAAACTTCGGTTTTCTCGTCACTGGAGATCCGGGAAGCGGAAAGACCCAGGTCATCCGCGCCATCATGCATGAACTCCGCAAGTTGGAGTATCCTGTACTGGCGTTCGATTTCAAAAACGATTACTCGGATCCGGACTTCAACCACCTCCTAAAACTCAAAGTGTACGACGTTGTCCAGAGCGGGTTGCCGTTCAACCCCCTGAGTTTGATGCCAAACGAGAAGGGTGTCGTGCAACCGATCAGGCAGTGCCACGAGTTTGCGAACATTGTGGGCCGGATAGAGGGATTAAAGGAGCAGCAGACGCATCGCCTCGTTGAGGCACAGCGTCGGGCCTACGAGAATCATGGGTTGGACCCCAGCGCACGTATATCAATCGAGGATGTGGTTTCCGAACCGGTTTTTGACGAGGTTCTGGATAACCTTCGCCAAGATGACGACAGCGTGTCGGACACGGTTGTCTTCCGGCTCCAGAAGTTTAGCGACCTTAGACTCTTCCCGAACGTACCCGTAAGTGTGACGTTCGAGGAATTGATCCGGGACGGCGTAGTGCTGACCCTTAACGATGCCAGTAACGACAAACTCATGCAGATCCTCGCTGAAATCATGATCGTGAAACTCCACGCGATCATTAAACGCGGACAACAACCACGCGTACTTCGACGAATGTTGGTTTTCGATGAGGCATGGCGTGTCGCTAAGAGCCAAAGACTCGTGGAATTGGCCAGGGAAGGACGCGCATTCGGCGTCGGGATATTGGTGGGGACGCAGAACCCAAAGGACCTGCCAGAGACTTTGGTCAGTTGTCTCCGCACTCAACTCTACCTTTTCAACAAAGACCCTGAAAACCAAAAGGTGTTCCTCCGCGCGCTGTGCAACACGACAACCGGACCGCATGCGCAACAAACGTTAAGGGCATTTGCCCACCTGTCCACCTTCCAGGGGTACTTCATCAATGAGCAGTACAAAGAAGGGATCCGCGTGAATGTCATCCCTCACAAGGATCGTGAATGAATCTTCGCGAGTGCGAGGGCGCCGCGCTCGAATGTCTCCTACTCGGTTTGGTTGAATTGTCGCCAGCGAGTGTCGTTTTCGAATAATAATATTTCTGGGGCGTAGGCAGAAGGGCCGAACGCGAGGCCTCCTCGTTTTAACGCCCATCTGCTGTCAGAATATCATTCTCAAATTTAAACCCCGCCGAAATGAAGTCGGAAACAATGGCCTGAAGATCCTCCGTGCTGCTGTTCACCTCCGGCAGGAAATAGCGTGGCCTGCCATCCTCGAGCAGACGGTGGAGACCATCAAGAAATGTTTCTTTCGCGAGGGGGTTGTGTCCGAAAAGATCGTCGAGAGTTCCGTTGTGCGCCGTTTTTCGGCGACCCCATATATGCAAGGTTTCGATTCGGTGGGCCACGGGTCGCAGTTTATCCAACAGATGCTCGACCTCGAGGGATGTCGGTGGTTTTGAGCCGAGGTGAGCGGAAAATATCTGCGGGAGGTCGAGCGCGAGTCGAAGGCCGATGCTCCTTCTCTGAATGGCGGTGAACAGGATGACGACATCGCCGACGGTCGATACCAGGAACTTCGAAGGATGCCTTGTGCCGTAGCGGTTCTCGATCACGATGGTCGATTTCGGGAATCTGTCCCGGATAGAGGAGGCGAATACCTCGTATATATCCAGAAAGGAATCGACGCCCTTGCAGTAGCTGACAAACGGCGGGTGGATTTCGATGAGGGTGGGATCTTGGTTGTCACCGACGAGCCGGACGATGAACTCGGCGAATTGCTCCCCCCACCTGTAGCTTTTCCATAACTCGGGTATACCTCTCCTTTGGGCCGACGTTATCTCATCGAGACCGCGAAGAAGGAGGGAGTTCCATTGGCGGGGTCCGGCGCTGTATTCGGTGTGAAGACAGTATGGGCGATTTGTCAGGAACGTTCTTCGATCGAAATGACCTGGGAGTTCGTCAAGGGCCGGAGATATCCCCATCGGGTAGGGATGGCCACCGAATGAAATCGGGATCAGTCGAGGCATTGAATACCCTCATCCCGGATTGACTTGCGACCAGCTATCGGTCTACCCCGGATGATAGTAGAAAACCACTATCTTGGGGGCTTCAAGAGATATACATTCGGCGTATGGATTGGTCCCGCGACCACCTTCTTATCGCGATGCACTTCTACTGCCAGATCCCCTTCGGGCAGATAAGCCATAGTAACAGGATGATCGTGGCCGTCGCGGAGAGGATGGGACGAACACCATCAAGCCTTTCAATGAAGATGTGCAATTTCGCTTCCCTGGACCCCGTCCACCGAGCAAGGGGGATCAAGGGGCTTCGCAACGCCAGTCGTGCCGATAGGGCCATCTGGGAGGAATTCAACTCGGATTGGAACGAGGCGACGAATGCCGCCGCGTCGGCGATTCTCTCCCTGCCGATGGGGACAGCAGGAGCGGCGACCGCGCCTCGAATCCCGCAGATCGAAACCGACCGGATCGTGCAGGCCGTTGCCCGAACTGGGCAGGGCTTTTTCCGGCAGGCGGTTCTTTCGTCCTATCGGAACGCCTGTTGTGTGACCGGTCTGGCCGTTCCCGACCTGCTTGTCGCTAGCCACATCGTTCCGTGGAAGGCGAACAGGGAACAGCGCCTCAATCCCCAGAATGGCCTGTGCCTGTCCAATCTCCACGACAAGGCATTCGACAGGGGCTTGATCTCCTTCGACCAGGGCTTTCGTCTCTTGGTGGGGGAAGCACTTCACAAGGAGGCCCGCCGCCGCGCGTTCGCCGAGGCGAACTTTCTCGCCTACGAGGGCAGAAGGATCACTTTCCCCGAGCGGTTTTCGCCCGATCCTGAATTATTGCGTTATCACAGGGAACGCATATTTCAGGCGGCTTGACGAACTACACCCTCAAGGTATCCCCAAAACCCGGGGAGGTCAGTAGCGATGATCAAGACTGAATTGATTGGTCCGGAAGATTTCATAGAGTGCTTGGGCGAGGCGATGAGGTGGTACGGCGTTTACAAGTCTGGGTTTGACCAGAAAGACCTACTGCCGACTGAGGTGGTCCCCAAAAATCGGACAGTCGTGTAAGGTGGAAAACCGACTGACGACGGAGGAGGCCACAGCAGATGAGCAAGACGAAGCGGAATCGGTATTCGGCGGAGTTCAAGGCCAAGGTGGCGA
>Ga0172368_10006440_pt1 | contig 12614 bp, 7 predicted proteins | sample Lak11m_FD_114540 | JGI IMG/M metagenome (GOLD analysis project Ga0172368, IMG submission 114540) | Freshwater microbial communities from Kabuno Bay, South-Kivu, Congo - kab_022012_11m | ecosystem: Environmental > Aquatic > Freshwater > Lake | place: Democratic Republic of the Congo: South-Kivu...
CGGGAGGGGGTTGGGGGTGGGTTTATTTGTGTTGGTGTCAAGCTTTCTTGAGAAAGCCATACCAAGTGTGCTGCCACAATAAAAGAGAGTGCCCGCGGCGAACGCCGCGGGCACTCTCTTTTATTTTAAGATCTGCCAGTTGGGGTCCAGGTCGCGCCCCGGCGACCTGGTCAACCGGCTCTGCGACTGACCGGTCGCGCGCATCACATACAGCTCAGGGTCGCCGTCACGGTACGAGACGAACACAATCCACTGCGAATCTGGCGACCAGGCAGGCGACATATTCCGCCCGCTGACTGCCAGCGGGATGATGTCCTGGTCAACCACGCGGATCGGGAAGCGCGCCACCTGCACGCGCTCATTGTTCAATCGCACGCTGGTATAGGCGATCCAGTTGCCATCCGGCGACCAGGCCGGATCCGCCACCTGGCCCAGATTGCCCTTCAGGTCAAACTTGTCATACGGGACCGGGGTGACATAATAGGGCGGGGCCGGCGTCGCGGCGGCGGGGTTGCTCGGCGCGCGCAGGTAGAAGATGCGGTTGCCCGCGATGTTCATCACAAACCCCAGCCAATCCATCTTAGGCGACCAGGTCGGCGAAGCCTCATCCTGGTCATAGCTCAATTTATACACCCCAGAGCCGTCCGCGTTCATCACATACAGCTGGTATACGCCGTCGCCGCGGTTATCCTCGGTGAAGGCGATCTTCTTGCCATCCGGCGACCAGGCCGGGTCGGTTTCTTTGCCCTTGCGGTTGGTGATATTGAGCGGCGCGGCGCTGCCATCCACCGGCATCTTCCAGATATCCAGCCCACCCGCCTCGCCGCCCGGGGCCACAAACAGCAGCTCTTTGCCGTCCGGCGACCAGCGCGGCTGGCGCTTGTCGCCCTGGGTGGTGGTCAGCTGGCGCAGGTCGCCGGTGATCACCTGGCCCTCGTCGTTCATCCAGACTCGCATCGTCCAGATTTGCAGGGTCTTGCCGTCCGCCCGGTCGCTGACAAACGCAATCCGCCCGCCCTGGCCCAGCGGCGGCAGGGTGGCTGTCGCCTGCGCCACGGTCGGGCTCGGTTCGGGGGTGGCGGTGCCGGTCGCGGCCGGCCGGGTGGGCTCGTCCGTCGCGGTGGGCGGCAGCGGTGAGGCGGTGACGGTCGCGGGGGTGGTCGGGCTGGGTTCTGGCGCCTGGGCCTGGGTCGGCTCAGGCGTGGCGGGCTGCGAGACAACCGGGACGGTCGCGCTGGGCAAAACCCGCGCGGGCAGCCCGCCGCGCAGCACAACCAATACGCCCAGCGCCAGAACCGCCAGCGTCCCCAATCCGCCCAGGCCCAGCAGGCCGATCAGCCAGAACGGAATCCCGCGACGCGGTGCGGGTGCTGGCGCGGGCGGTGCGTAGACCGGGTGCGGCAGGTTCTGCGTGTTGATCACCGTGGCCTGGTTGGCGGCAAAGGGCTGCGCGCCGGGCGGCGGCGCAGCAGCAGGGCGCATTTGGGTTGGCTGGGGCGGGGGCGGGGGCGGCAGAGTGCCCGCGGCCGCCTCGCCCAGCGCCGCCACAAACGCGTCGACGTGCGCATAGCGCGCTTCTGGGCTGACCGCCAGGGCTTTCTCCAGCACGCTTTGCACACCCGGCGGCAGCCCGGGTGCCAGCACACTCAGCGGGGTCAGAACCGCCTGGCCCAGCATGCGCTGGATCGAATCGACCGGTTTTTGGCCCGAGAGGAGCATGTACAACGTCGCCGCCAGGGCATATTGGTCAGTCTGCGGCCCGGTGTGGCCCTCGCCATACTGCTCGGGCGGGGCGAAGCCGGGGGTGTGACCGTGCAGCGCGGTGGCGGTGGCCTGATCCGACAGGATCGCCTTGGCGATGCCAAAGTCGACCAGCACGGCCTGCCCATCCGCCGACAGTTTGATGTTGCCCGGCTTGATATCGCGGTGCACGATCGGCGGGCTCTGGCGGTGCATGTACATCAGCGCCCCGCCCAGCTGCTGCGCCCAGGCCAGCACCTTCTCCAGCGGCTGCGGCCCGCTGCGCTTCAACAGCGTATCCAGGTCATCGCCGGGGATGTAGTCCATCACCAGGTACTGGGTGTGATCCAGGATGAAGTAGTCGGTCACCCGCGGCAGGTTAGGGTGGCGCAGCGCCGCCAGCAGGCGCGCCTCGCGCAAGAACTGGTTGCCGCCCTCCTCCACCGTGCTTTGATTGGCCTTGACGGCCACGTCATGGTCCAGGGACAGGTCGCGGGCCAAAAACACCGTGCCCATCCCGCCCTGTCCCAGCTTGCGCAGGATGCGGTAGCGGTCTTTCAGCAGCATTTCCGGGTACAGATCCATACTTGAATTATAGACCCGTTTGGCCAAACCGTCCCAAAAGGCGCGCAAACCGGCCTGATTTACGCGCCAGCCGCCCTTTTTGCGCGCTTTGACCGCCAGAATCGCGACGAAAATCCCTATTTCCGCACAACGCTTAAGATATAATACCCGCATCCCAACGGTCGCCCGATCTTTGGATTTCCACGATCATCTCCGAAAAAAGAGGGTGTTTTTTCAACATGCGCCTTCAGCGAATGTTGAGCCAACCAATCCCCACCCTTCAGGATCCATGAAAATTTTTGACTTGAGTTGAAGAGGATAGATACGATGCGCAAACCTTTCGTTGCAGGCAATTGGAAAATGAACAAGACCAGCGAAGAAGCCCGGCTGTTGGTCAGCGAACTGCTGCCCGAACTGCAGGCCGCCACCGGCGCCGACTCCGCGCTGTGCCCGCCCTTCCCTTACCTGATGCAGCTGGCCAATATGCTCACCGGCAGCGGCATCGGCCTGGGTGCCCAGAATATGCACTGGGAAGCCTCCGGCGCTTATACCGGCGAAGTTGCCCCGCGCATGCTGGCTGAATTCTGCCAGTATGTCATCCTGGGCCACTCCGAGCGGCGCGCCTACTTTGGCGAGACCGACGAAATGATCAACAAGAAGGTCAAAGCGGCCCTCGCGGCTGGTCTGACCCCGATCCTGTGCGTGGGCGAAACCCTCAGTGAAAACGAAGCCGGCCTGACCTCGGCCGTCGTCACCCGCCAGCTGCGCCACGGCCTGGACGGCTTGACCGCCGCTGATGCGGTCAAGATCGTCATCGCCTATGAGCCGGTCTGGGCGATCGGCACCGGCAGAGCCGCCACCTCCGAACAGGCCCAGGCCGTGCATGCCAATATCGTGCGCAAGACCCTGGCCGACCTGTTCGGTCAGGAAGCCGCGCAGGCCATCCGCATCCAGTACGGCGGCTCGGTCAACGCCAAAAATGCAGCCGAGCTGTTCTCGATGCCCGACATCGATGGCGCCCTGGTAGGCGGGGCCAGCCTGAAATCGGCCGATTTCATCGCCATCGTCAAAGCCGCGGCTGCCCGCTAGCCGCAACCACCGATCACACGGGGCCTTCCTTGCCAGGCGAAGGCCCCGTGTGATTTTATTCACACCCCTTTCAGCACAAAACCGGGTATCCTCGAGCGATGGAAACGCTGTGGTTGGCGCTTGGTGCATGGGATGGCCTGCTCTGGCTGGCGGGGCTCCTGCTCCCGCTGCTGCTGATGCAGCGCGGGCTGCACTTTGAGCTGCAGGCCATTTTCCTGCTGATCACGCGCAGCCAGACCGCCGCAATCGGCATTTTCGCGCTGCTCTTTCTGCCCGGCGTGCTGATCCACGAACTGAGCCATTTTCTGATGGCCAAACTGCTGCGCGTGCGCACAGCGGGCTTCTCGCTCATCCCGGCCGTCCTGCCGGATGGCAAGCTGCGCATGGGCTTTGTCGAGACCGAGCAAACCGACATCGTGCGCGACGCGCTGATCGGCGTGGCGCCCCTGCTCAGCGGCGGCGCGCTGGTCGCCTTCCTGGGCCTGGTCCAGCTCGGGCTGGCCGGGCTGGGCAGCGTCTTCGCCACCGGCAGCGAGCAGGCCATCTGGCAGGCGCTGCGCCAGCTGCCCGACCAGCCCGACTTCTGGATCTGGTTTTACCTGACCTTTACCTTCAGCACCACCATGCTGCCCTCCGCATCGGACCGGCGCGCCTGGCTGCCGCTGGCCCTGTGGGTGGTCCTGCTGGTCGGCGCGGCCGCCCTGGCCGGGGCCGGCCCCTGGCTCTTGGAACATCTGGCCCCGCCGCTCAACGCCGGGCTGCGCGCCGTAGCCCTGGTCTTCGCGATCAGCCTGGGCATCCACCTGCTGCTGTGGGTGCCGCTGCGCCTGCTGCGCGAACTGATCGCCCGTCTCACCCATACTTCTCTGCGCCCGCGCTAGCGGATCTCGCCGCTCACACCATCTATCTGGAAGGAAGACATCATGATCCCGCTCGATTCTTATGAAAAATGGGCTGCCTGCCTGGATGAACAGGCGCTGAAGCACCTGGACGAACAAGGGTTTCAAAAGTATCAGTCACTTGCCAGCCTCGAGCGCTTGACCCAGATCAAAGCTATTCTGGAAAAGCCAATCGCGCGCTTCACACCGGTGAATGAAGTGTTTTTCCGCGCCAGGTGGGCGGAAGTTCTGCGCGCTGCCCAGCCGGGTCAGGGCCTGACCCTCCTTGAAATTGCGACAGGCGATACGGATGTGATTCCGCAAATGATGGCCCGCGAATATCCGCACAGCCGCTATATCAGCGCCAACATGAACCGGATTTTGACCGAAAGCCTGCGCGCGAAGACCAAGGATATTCCAGTGGAAGTCATGGTTATTGAGGAAGACGCGGCTGGGATTGACCGCCATCTGGCCGCTGGGAGTGTTGATCTGGTCGCCTTCCAGCACGCCGTCAACGATGTCCTGCAGGCGATCCTCTGCGATCAGCAAGGTGTCGACACCATCTACACGGACTGGATGGAGACCCTGCCCACCATGATCCAGATCCTGCAGCGGGAAATCGATGAAAACACCTTCGAGCAGCATGTCCGGCCGGGGTATCTGTCCCTGCTGGAAAAACTGCTCACGGTCTTGCGAAAAGATGGGCTGATCGTGATGAACCACTACATGTTCCAGCTGGACCTGGACTGGGGCTACCCGCCCGGTTTATGGGAAGACCTGATTCCCATCACGCGCGCATGGGTCCAAGCGCTGCCCGGCTGCAGGGAAGTCTTCTTTGAAGGCTTTGACCCGCACTGGTGGATGTTTCTTCAAAAAATTTAAACGAGAATGCCGGCGCTGCGTGCCGGCATTCTCGTTTATATCGCTCTGCGGCCGGGGTGAAGGTATTGCTTTATTATCCTTCGGCGATGATGCGGTCTACTACCAGCTGGCGAAAGGCCGGGGACAGGCTGGCGAAGTAGGCGCTGAAACCGGTCACACGCACCACCAGATCGGGGTATTTGCTGGGATCCTTGTGCGCCTCAAGCACCTGGGCCGCGTCCATGATATTCAAATTGATCTGCGTCCCGCCCATCTGAAAATGGGTGCGGATCAGGTTAGCCACCAGCCCCACCCCGTCCTCCTCACTGGAGATCATCGGGTCGAGTTCCATCTGCATCGGGGCGGTGTTGCCGTAACCCGGCTGGACGGCCGCAATCGCTACCGCCATCGCCGTCGGCGCGCCGTCGCGCCGGAAACCCGGCTCGGGGTTGGAGCCGTGCGAGATCGGCTCGCCAGCCCGCCGCCCGTTGGGCGTCGCCCCCACATCTTTGCCCATCGGAATCGTATTAGCCCACGAAAACAGCCCCGGAATCATCTTATGCCCGGCCGGGGTCGCTTTTGCAGCCACCCCGTCTGAGAACAGGCGCGAAACGCGCACCGCGTACGCATCCGCCAGTGAATGCCCGCTGCCGTAGCGCGGCGTGCTGTGCATCAGCAGGCGCGCGCGTTCGCCCTCAGGCCCGCCCCAGTTATTTTCCAGGTGCCGGCGCAGCTCCTGCCAGGTCAGGCGGCCTTCTTTCTCGATGCGCTGCTCAATCGCCGCGAATGAATCGGCCGCCACCGCCAGCGCGGCCCCGTCCACGCCCAGGTTGGTGAACTCCACCCCGCCGTGCGAGGCGTCTTCGCCCTTTTCAAGCGGCCCGTGGCACAGCAAATCCAGCACCAGCTCGGGGTTGACGCGGTGCATGTGCTCGATGTGGAAGTCCAGGCACTCCGCGGTCACGTCGATCGCGCGCTGCAGGTGGCGCTCAAAACGCGCCCACAGCTCGGTTGCCGATGGCTGCGCGGCGGGGTCGTCGAGCATATCATACAAAGCGACCTCAAACACGCGCGCCAGGTTGATCTTGATGCAGTCGTTCATCGTGTACTCGCGCCCCGGGATGGCCAGCCAGTGACAGCCGGCATAGGCCCGGCTGCGGCCCCACTCCAGCGCCATGCCGCTGCGCGCAAAGCCCTGGACCGTGCTGTCCACCCCCAGGAATTTGGGGTATCCGCAGCGATCTTCGAACAGGATCTCCACCCCGCGCGTCAGCAGGCCCGCATCCACCGCATCGCCCACGCACACGCCCACGTTGGCCGGAATGCGCAGGCGGTGCCCGGCCTCCAAAACCAGGTAGGATACCCGGCTGGTCACATCCTGCCCGGCCGCGTCCGGACCGCCCAACTGCAAATACGCTGTGTCGCGCAGCAGCAGGCAGGCCAGGTGGAAGATCGCCTCTTCATCGGTCAGCGTGCCCGCCGCCGCTTCGCGCTCGTAATACGGCTGCAAGAGCGCGTCCAGCCGCCCCAGCGAACCGCTGCCGTTGAACATGCGCGCCATGATCTGGTACCACAAGATCCACTGGCAGGCTTCGCGGAAACTGCGCGGCGCTTTGGTCTGCACCCAGGCGTTGATCTCGGCCATCTCTTGCAGGTTGGCGCGGATTTGCGGGCTGGCCTCAGCCGCCGCCATCTCGCGCAGCGCCGCCGCCGTCCGCCCGATCCAATCCTGCAAGCCGGTCACGACTGCTTCGAGCCCGGCGTAAAAATCTTCTTTCTCCGGCCCGTTCTGCGCTCGCCCGGCAGCGATCCTGGCCAGGATGCCCTCCCAGCCCAGCTCCAGCCCAATCTGCAGGTCCTGGCAGAAATGCTGTCCCGCCCCAATCCCGGGCAGCAGTTTGTAGGTATCGATATCCGCTTTGAAGTGGCTGTAGTCGAAATCCGGGTTCCAGTGCGGCTTGCGGTACGACTGGAAATTGACCATGTACCCGCCCGCCAGCGAGCTGACCGGGTCGATATACACCGGGTGGGCGCGCATCAGCCGCCCGAAGTTTTCGCCCACCGCGCGCGGGCCAAAGAACCCGCCGCTGGGATGATTGCTTTCGATGGCGAAACCCTCGATCAGCGTATCCGTGATCGGCATACCCGATGAGCTGATTGTGCGCACGATCTTGCGCCGCTCTGGCGGCGGCAAGATCAGGGCATGATCGTCATGATCCATCGAACCGTTAACCTGCTGCTTCTCCAGGGTCTGGAGCAGTTTGGTCGCGCGCAGCGCGTCCAAGCGCTGCTGATAGGTCAGTTCAAGTGTCGTGTTGTCCATCGTCATACCTCGCTAGAACGCTGTCGGCCAATCGGGGTCCGCTATCCGGGGTCCGGTCCCCTCACCCTGCCCTCTCTCGAGGGTCAGATGGCTTCCTCTTCCCTGCTTCCTGCTTCCTGCTCCCCGTTCCCTGCTCGCTTTTCCCTCACCTGCTGCGCGCACTCACCCCGCCGGCGCGGGCAGTGTCCACCAGGCCGTCCATCTGCTCCTTGTGCGGCGGTTCCAGCCCGGCGGCGCGGTACTCGAGCCCCAGGCTGTGATACTTGTCCGAGGCCAGGCGGTGGAATGGCAGCAGTTCGAGCGACAACCCCGCCCCGCCGTCCGCGCGCGCACCCATCAACTCGCCCACAAACTTGCTGATCGCCGCGATGTCCTCGGGCGCATCGTTTACGCCCGGGATGACCGGCGTGCGGAAGATCACGCGCTTGCCGGTCGCCGCCAGGCGGCGGATGTTGGCCAGGATCAGTTCGTTCGATACGCCCGTGGCTGCCTTGTGCTTCGCCGGGTCGAGCTGCTTGATGTCGACCATAAACAGGTCGGCCAGCGGCAGAGCCGCCTCGACATATTCCCATTTGGTGTGCATGGTCGTTTCCAGTGCAGTGTGCAGCCCTTCTTCTTTACAGCGCGCCAGCACCGCCAGCGTAAAGGCGTGCTGCAGCAGCGGCTCGCCGCCCGAAAGCGTCACCCCGCCAACGGAGGACTCGTAAAACGGGCGGTCCTGCAGCAGCTCCGCCACCACCTCATCCACTGTCATTTCTTTGCCGGTCAGCTGCAGACCCTCAGCGTAACAGGCCTCGACACAGGCCCCACAGGTCACGCACAGATCGCGGTTGTAGACCCGCCCATCCGCGCCAAGCAGCTGCGCGCCCTGCGGGCAAACCCGTTCACACTCCCCACAGCCAATGCAGCGTGAAGACTGGAACTGCACCTCGAGGTTCATGCGCAGCCCTTCCGGGTTGTGGCACCAGAAGCAGCGCAGCGGGCAGCCTTTTAGAAAAACCGTCGTGCGAATCCCAGGGCCATCATGGATCGAAAAACGCTGGATGTTAAAAACAATACCGGCAAGCGGGTTGGCTGGCGTCATGGGCTCTCTACTACCGTTTAAATGGAAAACAAGCGAATGCAGTATCTTGTCACAATTGTGGGGTAAGTTGTGTATGAATTTTTCGCTTCGCGCCAAATTCACACACTACACCCTTCTTTTAAGAGGATACCGAATGCAGAGATTATAAACCCAACAAGATCGCTTTGGGAACAGTTCTAAAGCGCGGCGGCTTTGACCCTGCTCGCGTGGCGTGAAGCCAGCCACACCAGCGCCATCCCGATCACGAAAAAGCCGATGTTCATGATAAACGGCAGAACCCGGTTGATTTCAGACAGCTTTCCGGCGATCGCGCCAAACGGCGTGGTAAACAGCACCACAATCACCAGCGTGATCGAAATAATTCTGGCCCGCTCAGCCTCGTCTACATTAATCACGAACAGGCGGTCCAGCTGCACATTCACCGCCGCCGCCGCGCAAGCCTCGATCACCGCGCTGACCACCAGCAGGGCATAGCTTTGCGGCGGGGCCGTCACCAGGATCAGCTGGCTCAGGATGAACCCGCCCAGCCCCACCAGCATCGGATTGCGAAAGTTCATCTCGCGCACAAACGGCGTGACGAAGAAGAAGAACAGCAGCATCACGATCGAGCGCGCCACCGGAAAGATCGCCAGGTGCTGCTCGGGGATCAGCAGCTTGCGCGTCACCAGCACCGCCCAGAAGCTGCTGTTGACCGAATTAAAGATCGCCATCACCAGCATAATCCCGATCGTGTACAGCGTGGCCGGGGTCGAGAGGATCTGGCGCAGCACGCCGCGGTATTCGCCCATCAGCGCCCAAAGGCTTTGGCTGCGCGATTCCTCCATACGGATTACCCCGCGCCGCGTCTCGGTGACCATCGCATTCATCACCAGGAACTTGGCCGTCATCATGATGAACGACAGGATGTACAGGCCGCGCACGGTCGGGATCAAGCTGTAATTGTTGATCAGAATCCCGGCGATAGGCGCGAAAAAGGCCGCCAGCAGACCGGCGATGTAAATCCAGGTGTAGATATCGACCAGCTGATCCGGTTCAGCGTCTTCCACCAGGATGCAGGTCCAGGATGTGTGCGACACGCGCCAAACGCTGTTAACAATCACCGCCACCAGGAAATAGGTAAAATCCTGCGCCACCGCCCAGATCAGGCAGGCCAGGCTCCAGGCGACCATGTCCGACCAGTAGGTCGTGCGTTTGCGCCCGAACTTGTCCGTGATCGCCCCGCTGACCAGCGCCCAGAACACCTGAAAGGCCAGGCCGACGCTGCTCAGGATGCCGATTTGAAAATCGTGCAGCCCCAGCGCCAGCATATAGACCGAGACATACGGGGCGTACAAGTTATAAGGAATCCCCCACAGAGCTTCCGTAAAAACAGCCCCACGGGCATTGCCCTTCAGGTTGAACAGCGTCTGGAACAGCGAATGTTTTAACAATTTTTTCACCGGCAGGTATCAAAACGTGATGCGCAGCAGGATTCTACTTGTTTTTTACCATCCGGCCAGTGCCATTCATCCTGAATCAGCCCAGAACCCCAATTTGGTGGGGCTTTGTAAGGTTGGCAGCAATTTGTTACCTGCCATGTACTGAAAATATACTATACTATATTCCAATATGCCCGTTGACGAACTCGATCTGCTGTCGGCAGTCTTTCACGCCACCAGCACACTGGTCCTCATCATCGATGAGCAGGGAGAAATCGTGCGATGGAACCCCGCCTTCGAGATCCTCTGCCAGCGCGCCCCGGATCAGATTCGCCGCGCCCCTGTTTTAGCGCTCTTTCAGCCCAAGGACAGCCTGCAGCCCGCCTCGGCCAGCCTTAAGCAGCTGCTTTCAACGGCCAAGCCTGCCGCGTGGGTATTCAAAGACGGGCGCGTGGTGTGGATCCACTGGACCTGCGCCGGCCATGTCACACCCGAGGGTGAGATCCTTTTGATCGCGACGGGCGTGTTGGCCGAAGCTCCGCCCGCCATCCGCTACGACAAAATTCTTGAGACCCTGCCGGTTGGCATTTGGGTGACGGATGAGCGCGGGCGCAGGGTGCTTGCCAACCCCGAGGGGCAAAAGGTGTGGGGCGAACCGGGCAGCGACGCGCCCCAGACCGCCGAACCTGGCCAGACGGCCCCGCGCCGGGCCGCCCGCCGCGAAATCTGGAGCGACGACGAGGTTACCTTTGAAGAGGACGGCGGCGCCAGCCGCGTCCTGCGCACGCAAACCCTGCCCCTGCTGGGGGATAACGCCCAGGTCATCGGCGAGCTGATGGTCAGCCAGGACATCACCCCGCTTAAGCGCGTGGAAGAGCACCTGCGCCAGAACGAAAACCGCGCCCGCATCCTGGCCGAAATCTCCCAGTCTCTCGCCGACGTCAGCCTGGATTACCAGGCCGTGCTGGACACCACCATCGAACGAGTGACCCAACTGGTGGGCGACCTTGGCACGATCCAGATCCTCTCGGAGGACCGCCATGACATCCTCACCGTCGCGGTCTATACCGTCAACCCCGAAAACCGGGACATCGCCCGCCAGTCTTTCTTGGGCAAGCAAGTCTCCGCCCACTGCGGCATCCGCGCCCAGGTGATCGGCAGCGGCCTGCCGGTGTTGATCCAGGACATCTCGGATGAGAACCCGGACAGCGTCGACTGCGAAAACAGCCTGCCTTACCTGCACGGGTCCGAGCCGTCCAACCTGCTCATGGTTCCCCTGCGCGTGCATGCCGACGCCTTTGGCCTGCTTTCGCTCTCGCGCCAGGGGCTCAACCAGTCCTACTCGGTCGACGATCTCAATTTTGTCCTCGAACTGGCCGACCGCGCCGCGCTGGCGATTGAAAACGCGCGGCTGTATTCGGACAACCTGCGCCAGCGCGAAGAGCTCGAAGTGCGCGTGGCCAAGCGCACCGCTGAGATCAGCGTCATCAACCAATACCTGCAGCTCCAGCTGCGTGAGCGCGCGCGTATCGAAGAAGAATTGGGATTGTTCTTTGATGTCTCACTGGATATGCTCTGCATCGCCACCTTCGACGGCTACCTCACCCGCGTCAGCCCAACCTGGACCGATACGCTCGGCTGGTCGGCGGAGGAGCTGACCAATGAGTCTTATCTCAAGCTGGTCCACCCCGCAGACCTGGAGCACACTCTCAAAGCCACCGCGTCGCTGGCCGATGGCAAGTCTCTGATCGGCTTTGAGAACCGCTTCCGCTGCCAGGATGGCAGCTACCGCTGGCTCTCCTGGAATTCGGTTGGGCTGCCCCAGCGCGGCATCATCATCGCTGCCGCGCGCGACGTGACCGACCGCAAAGAAGCCGATCGCAAGTTGGCCGAAGCGCTGGAGCTCAACCAAAAGATCATCCAAAATGTGCCGGTCGGCATCTATGTCTTCCGCCCCGACGGCCGCTCGATTCTGTCCAACCAGAGCGGCGCTCAAATTGCCGGTCTTATCCCTGACCAGGTGGACGCATTGAACTTCCGTGAAATGCTCAGCTGGCAGCGCTCGGGATTGGTGGGCCTGGCCGAAAAGGCGCTCGAAGCGGGCGAGGACCAGCGCGCCGAAATCCACACCATCTCCCCGCTCAACCATGAAACCTGGCTGGATTGTTTTTTGACCCACTTCCACAGCGGAGATGACCATCACCTGCTGGTGATGGTCAACGACATCACCAGCAGGAAAAAGATTGAGGATGAACTGCAGCACCTGGCGACCCACGACACGCTGACCGGGCTGCCCAACCGCCACCTTTTCCAGGACCGCCTGGACCTGGCCCTTGCCCATGCCAAACGCAACCACATGCGTCTGGCCGTCATGCTGCTCGACCTCGACCACTTCAAGCAAATCAACGACACCTACGGCCACCTCACCGGCGATGTGCTGCTGCAGACGATCTCCGCCCGCCTGACCGAATGCCTGCGCAAATCCGACACGGTGGCGCGCATGGGCGGGGATGAGTTCACCTTTATTTTCCAGGATGTCGGTACGATCAAACACGCCCAGGTCATCGCGCAAAAAATCTTGCAAACCATTGGGCGGCCGGTCGAGCTGGGCGGCGACATCCATCACCCGACGGTCAGCCTGGGCATCAGCATTTACC
>Ga0172368_10006442_pt1 | contig 12612 bp, 4 predicted proteins | sample Lak11m_FD_114540 | JGI IMG/M metagenome (GOLD analysis project Ga0172368, IMG submission 114540) | Freshwater microbial communities from Kabuno Bay, South-Kivu, Congo - kab_022012_11m | ecosystem: Environmental > Aquatic > Freshwater > Lake | place: Democratic Republic of the Congo: South-Kivu...
CACCACCTCGCCGTCCGTGACGTCCTCCTCCAGGAACAGCCGCTCGCTCTCCGGCAAGCCCCGGAAGAACGACAGCAGCGCGTCCTCGTCCGCCGCCTCCACCGGACGCACCGTCACTTCCAGCCCCGAACGCACACGCACCGTCTTCGGAATTCCGTCCATGGTCCACCTCGCGTCGGCCTGCCCCGCGATTGTGGCCCGGGCGCGCGCGAAAGCCCAGCGTTCCCGCATCGGCCGATGCTTAGGATGGCGAACAATTTGACTTGCTGACGGATCTCGCCTAGAAGCACCGCCGTGGGCACGGTGGACGACACTCCAGCGGCGGCGGCTCCGGGCGAGCGGACGGCGCAGGGCTGCGCGCAGAAGCTGCTGGAGACGGTGTTCGAGCTGGGGAGGGAGCTGTCGCTGCGCGACCCGTTCGGCGCCGAGGTCCATTCGGGCTTCACCGTGGCGCAGCACCACGTGCTCATGTGGGTGTCGAAGCTGCCGGGCATCACGATGACCGGGCTGGCGCGGTACCTGCACACGACCACGGCCACTGCGACGGGAGTGGTGGACCGGCTGGTGCGCGACGGGTGGCTGGAGCGCGAGCGCGGCGACGAGGATCGGCGCGTCGTGCGGCTGCGGCTCACCGAGCGGGGCCGCGCCGAGGCGGAGCGGATGCTGCGGCGCGCTCACGATCGCGTCGCGACCGTGCTTTCGCTGCTGTCCGAGCACGATCGGTGCTCGCTCGTGGCGATCGTGGAACGTGCGCGGGCGGCGGTAGGCGCGCGGGGGCCCGAGCAACCATCGCAGGAGCCGGGCGGCGCGGGCGCGCGCGGCGAGGAAGGATCATGAGAACCGGAATCATCGTCGCGGCGGTGCTGGCGGTGCTCGGCGGCGGGGTCGCCTGGCGCGTGGCGGCCACGGTGAAGAAGGAGGCCGCCGCGCGCGTGGCGCTGGAGAAAAAGGCCGCCGACGAGAACGAACGGCCGGCGCTGGTGCGCGTGGCGGCGGTGCAGCGGCGCGACCTCGTCGATCGGGCCATCGTGACGGGCGCCATCCGCGCGCGAAACGAGGTCGAGGTCTTCGCGAAGATGCCCGGCCGGCTGGAGAGCGTACACGTGCGGCTGGGCGAGCGCGTGCGCGCCGGGCAGGTGCTCGCGGTCGTCGAGCACCGCGAGGCGACGTGGCAGAAAAAGCAGGCCGAGGCCGCCGTGGCGCTGGCGAAGGCGAATCTGGAGATGCACGAGTCGAACCTCGCGCGCACCGAGCCGCTGCTCAAGTCGGGCAGCGCGACCGAGCAGCAGGTGTCGCAGCTCCGCTCGGCGGTGGCCATCGCGAAGGCGCAGGTGGCGCAGGCGGCGGCGGCCGAGGGGCTGGCGGGCACGGCCGAGTCGAACGCGTGGGTGGTGGCGCCCATCACGGGCGTCGTGACGCGGCGCGGCTGCGACCCGGGCACCATGGCGGGCCCGGCGATGCCGCTCTTCCAGGTCCAGGACGTGGCGGAAATGAAGCTGGATGTCGGCGTGGAGGCGCGGGTCGCGGCGCGCATCGGCGTGGGGCGCACCGTCGACGTGGCCGTCGACGCGTGGCCGGGCGAGCGCTTTCGCGGGCGGGTGGCGGCCATCCAGCCGTCGCTGGATCCGATGACGCGCCGGGCGCTGGTGCAGGTGTCGCTGCCCAACGAGAAGCGCAGGCTGCTGGCGAACATGTTCGCGCGGGCGGAGGTGCAGCTCGGGACGCTGCCCGGCGTGCTCGCGGTGCCGCAGGCGGCGCTGGTGGAGGACGCGGGCGAGGCGCGGCTGTATGCGGTGCGCGAGGGCAGGGTGGTGGTGCTGCCGGCGCGCGTGCTCGCGGGCGACGGCGAGTTCGTGGGCGTCGAGGGCGTGGGCGAGAAGGACGTGGTGGCCGTGCAGGGGCAGAAGAACCTGCGCGAGGGTGCCCGGGTCGATGCGGTCGCCGAGAACGGGCCGTAGCGTGGGCGCCGAGGCCGCCGGAAAGGCTTTCCGCCCTGCGCCTGCCGTGAAAGGCGGCCCCCTCCCCGACCCTCCCCCGCAAAAAGCGCGGGGGAGGGGGATGGCGCCGGAGGCGCTGCCAGCGCACACCCCCTCCCCCGGGCACTTTCGGGGGAGGGTCGGGGAGGGGACCGGACGCGAGGCCGGCCGGGGGGATGTCCCTTCGCTCGCCGCCAGATATCCCAGTGATTCCGGGCGCTTGCAGCGCCGAGGTGGACGCAGGCCATGCTGATATCCGACATCGCCATCCGCCGCCCGGTGTTCACGACGATGGTGACCTCCGGCTTGATGGTGCTGGGGCTCATCGCGTTCTCGCGCCTCGGGGTGGACCTCTTCCCGGACATCGCCTTCCCGATCGTGGTGGTGTCGGTGCCGTACCCCGGCGCGGGACCCGAGGAGGTGGAGACGCTGGTGACGCGGCCGGTGGAGGACGCCGTCGCCTCCGTCGCGAACCTGGACGAGATGCACTCGTACAGCCGCGACAGCCTGAGCCTCATGATCCTCCAGTTCAAGCTGGAGGCGGACATCCGCATAGCGGTGAGCGACGTGCGCGACAAGGTCGCTGCAGTACGGGCGGTGCTGCCGCGCGACGTCCGCGATCCCATCGTGAACCGTTTCGACCCGACGGCGATGCCCGTCCTGAGCTACGCGGTGTCGTCGCCGGGCGGCTCTCTGGAGACGCGCCGCATCGCCGAGGACCTCATCAAGCCCGCCATCGAGCGCGTGCAGGGAGTGGCCGGCGCCAACGTGTACGGCGGCAGCGAACGCGAGATCCGCGTCGAGCTGGACGCGCAGAAGCTCGAGGCCGCGGGGCTGAGCCCCTCGCAGGTGGGCCAGATGCTCGCCGCGGAAGGCATCGACGTGCCCGCGGGCCACATGGTGCAGCCCGGGCGCGAGACGGGCATCCGCACCACCGGGCGCTTCCAGTCCGTCGACGACCTGGGCGATGTGGTGCTCGTCGCCATGGGGTCCACGCAGGTGCGTCTGCGCGACGTCGCGGCCGTGCGCGACACGGTGAAAGAGAAACGCACACTCACGCGCGTGGATGGCGTCGACAGCGTCTCGTTCGACGTGGTGAAGCAGGCCGGCACGAACACCGTGGACATCTGCGACAAGGTCTTCAAGGTCGTCGCCGAGCTGGAGAAGACGCTGCCGGCGGGCACGAAGATCAGCATGCTCCTGGACAGCTCGTCGTTCATCCGCATGAACATGGAGGACCTGAAGCACTCCATCGTGTACGGCGGCGCGATGGCGATCCTCGTCATCTTCCTCTTCATGCTGGACTGGCGCTCGACGTTCATCTCGGCGCTGGCGCTGCCCACGAGCATCGTGACCACGTTCTTCGCCATGTGGATGTTCGGGTTCACGCTCAACATGATCTCGCTCATGGGCCTGTCGCTGGCCATCGGGCTGCTCATCGACGACGCGGTGGTGGTGCGCGAGAACATCTTCCGACACATGGAACGCGGCGAGGACCCGGTCACCGCCGCGCGCCGAGGTACGGGCGAAATCGGGCTCGCGGTGATGGCGACCACGTTCACGGTGGTCGCGGTTTTCATACCGGTCGCGTTCACCGGAAGCCTCGTCGGCAGGATGCTTCGCGAATTCGGTCTCACCGTCGCCGCCGCCGTCATGGTGTCGCTGTTCGTGTCGTTCACGCTGGACCCCATGCTCTCGGCCCGGCTGGTGAAGCGGGTGCGCCGCCACGGCGAGGCCGAGAAGCTCCACCCGGTGCTGGGCATCGTGAACAAGGGCTACGACCTGCTGGACGGCACGTACCGGCGTCTGCTCGGGTGGGTGCTGAGCGGCGTCGGGCCGAAGCTCGTGGTCGTTGCGTTCGCAACGATTGCGCTGTTCGGGTCGATCGTCGTCGCGGGCCGGTACATGGGCAAGGAGTTCGCGCCGGAGCAGGATCGCGGCGAGTTCATGGTGCAGGTGGAGCTGCCGCCGGGAACGTCCTTCACCGAGACGGACCGCGTCACGGTCCTGGTGGAGAAAGCCATCCGGGAGGATCCCGACACGCGTCTCGTGTTCACCACCGTGGGGCCCGGCGAGGACGTCTCCAAGGCGCGCGTGCAGGTGAAGACGACGACCGTCGAGGAGCGGCGCCGCACCATCAAGGACATCCAGGAGGATCTGCGCGTCCGGCTCGCGAAGATTCCGAACCTGCGCTTCACGATGGCGCTGCCGGGCATGGGAAACCTCACCGAGTGGCCCGTGATGCTGTTCGTGAAAGGGCCGGATCTGAAAGTCCTTTCGGACCTGGCGGAGCAGGGCCACGAGGCGCTGCGCACGACTCCGGGCACGGCCGACGCGTGGAACAACTTCACCGAGGGCAAGCCCGAACTGCGCCTCGCGCTGGACCGGCGGCTGCTGGGCGACGCCGGGCTCAACGTCGCCACGGTGGCGCTGGGCATGCGCACCGCGGTGGACGGCGATCTGCCGGCGAAGTACCGCGAGGGTGATCGCGACTACGACATCCGCGTGCTGCTTCGGCCGGAGGATCGCAGCGATCGGCGGCTGCTGGAGACGCTGACTTTCCCGTCGCGGCGCGGCCGCCTTGTGCGTCTGAGCGAGGTGGCCCGCCTGGAGCCGGGCACCGGCCCCAACGTCATCGAGCGCATCGACCGCCAGCGCACCATCACGCTCACGTCGAACCTGCTGGGGCGCCCGCTGGGCGCGGTCGTCGACGAGACGAAGGCGAAACTCGCGAAGGTGAAGATGCCGCCCGGCTACCAGTGGGAATGGGCCGGACAGGCCAAGCGCATGGCCGAGACGTTCTCGTCGCTGGGCCTGGCGCTCGGGGTCGCGGTCATCTTCATCTACCTCGTGCTCGCCAGCCAGTTCGAGAGCTTCGTACACCCGTTCACGATCATGCTCTCGCTGCCGCTGGCCATCGTCGGCGCGCTGCTGGCGCTGTTCCTGACAGGCAAGGCGCTGGGCATGAGCTCGTTCATCGGTATTATTCTTCTGATGGGACTTGTCACGAAGAACGCGATTCTGCTCGTGGACAACGCGAATCAGCATCAGCACGCGGGCAAGACTCCGACCGAGGCGTTGCTGATAGCGGGGCCGACGCGATTGAGACCGATTCTCATGACGAGCGCCGCCATGGTGCTGGGCATGCTGCCGGGTGCGATGAGCCGCGGCGCGGGCTCCGAGTTCCGCGCACCCATGTCCACGGCGGTCATCGCCGGAGTCGTCACGAGCACGTTCCTGACGCTGGTCGTTGTGCCGGTCGCGTACACGTGGCTGGACCGGCTGCGCAACAAGAACCCGGCAGTGAAGCTGGAGTCGGTGATCGAGGACGAGACTGCGGGCGACCCGGCGCCGCACGCGGAGGCGCCATGACGCGCGGCATCGCGATGGGGTTTGCAGCGGCGGCACTGCTTGCGGCGCAGGCCGCGAACGCCGAGGACGCCCTGCCGCTGCTGACGCTGGACGAGGCGCTGGCGGGCGCGAAACAGAACAGTCCGGACTTGGCGGTGCTGCACGAGAAGGTCGCGCAGGCAGCCACGATCGTCGACAAGGCGTGGGTGCTCTACAGGCCGCAGGCGAGCGCCGGCATCACGTTCCAGCGCAACAATGCCGAGCAGAAGCTCGACATGGGCCTGTTCGTGCAAGGCATGGCGGGCATTTTCGGCGCTACGGTGCCCGCGGAGAAGCTGCCGCCGCCGACGGTCATCCAGCATCTGAACCAGTGGAGCGGGCAGTTCGTCGTGTACCAGCCGATCGTGAATGCACGTGCACTGCCGCAGATCGAGAACGCGAAGGCCGCGGGCGAACTTGCGTCGCTGTCGGTCGAGCAGGCGCGGCGCGAGATTCTGTTCGGCGTGGCGGCCTCGTACTTCGCGGTCGCGGGGCTGCAGCAGGGCGAGGATCTGACGCGGCGCACCGTCGAGCAGTTCGCCGGCCACGAACGCGGCGCGCGCTCGCGCCTGGCGCAGGGCACGACGCCGAGGGTGGCGGTGCTGCGCGCGGAAATCGATCGCCGTCGCGCGGAGGAGGACCTCGTGCGCGCGCGCTACGGACTGCAGGGTGCGCGCCGATCGCTGGGCATCATGGTGGGACGCGCCGACACCTTCCGCGTCGAGGCGCCCGAGGCGCAGGTGGCCGAGCCCGAGGACGAGGCGGTGCTCGTGGCCCGTGCGCTGGGGTCGCGCCCGGACGTGAAGGCCGCGCGCGCGCAGATCGAGGTCGCGAAGAGAACGCTGACCGACGTCTGGTACAAGCTTATTCCGACGCTGGGCGCGCAGTTCGTGCTGCGCTACAGCGACTCGGCGGGGTTCTCCGACACGAACTGGCCGTGGTTTGCAGGTCTGAATCTCTCCGTACCACTGTACGACGGCGGGCTGCGCTACGCGGAGGCGCGCGAGGCGGAGTCGAAGATCCGCGAGGCGCAGGCGCAGCTCCGCTCGGTCACGAACCGCGTGACCGACGACGTGGCGCGGGCGCGGCTGGAACTGCTGGCGGCGGTGGCGAATCTGGAGAAGGCCAGGGCGCTCGTGCAACTCGCGAAGGAGAGCGCCGCGGTCGTGAAGGCCGCCTGGGACAGCGGGCTCGCGAGCTACGTCGAGACCAGCGACGCCGCGACGCAGCTCGCCATGGCCGAAGGCAGCGTGCTGGTCGAGGCCGTGGGCGTGCGGGTCGCGGCGCTCAAGGTCGCGCGGGCGGTGGGGGATTTCAGGCCGTAGAGCAGATTCCGCAGAAGGGAAGCGGCAGGCCGCGGCGGGACCACACGTCGTGGGGCTGCGCATGCGGGCCGGCACTCGCGTTCCGCTGTGAAGCACCGGTCGCACTGCCGCCCGGCGTCACCCGGCGCAGTCGGGTGACGCCGCGCGTCAGGAGGCGTTTCTCCCGCCCATTCTCCGTGCCGCGCCGTAGAATGAAGCCAAATCATCGGCGCGCGCCGCGTGACGGTCTGCATTCCAGGACCCGCGGCGGGGGCCGGGAAGGTGGCGAAGATGCCGCGTTGGGGAACCCTGGGCGCGGGCGCGACTGCGCTCGTCGCAGCCGCCTGCGTGCCGAAGCTGGAGGTGCCGGCGGGCGCCAAGGTCGAGTGCCGCAGCGGGGCGGACTGTCCCGAGGGCTTCACCTGCAGCACGGAGATCGGGCGCTGCGTCGCGCTGGTGCGCGACGACACGGCCGGAGCGGCGCTGGACGGCGAGGCGGTGCTGACGCCGCGCGCGGGGCGCGCCGGCACCGTGTTCCGCCTGGACTTCAAGGTCACCGAGCCGCTCGCCGCCGATCCCGCGGTGGCCTTCAAGGCCCCGTCGGCGGGCGTCGGCGTGCGCACGTTCGCGCTGAGCGGGGGTGAAGGGCTGTCGTACTCCTATTCATACACCGCCGCCGGCGACGAAGGCGAAGGCAGCGCGGGGCTGGAGGTGCGGCTCGTCGACGCGTCGGGCAACATCGCGGAACGGCTTCCCGCAGGCTCGAGCCGCTTCGACTTCACGGCGCCGGCGGCCGCGCCCGCGTCGCCTCCCGTGGCGCCCGCCGTCGCGAAGGACGGCACGCAGGTGCTGATCCGATTCGGCGCGGACGAAACCCTGGGCGCGGCGCCGCAGGTATCCGCAGGGGGTGCGTCCGCAGTTCTGCAGGAGGGTTCCGGTCCTCCGTGGACCGGGCCGTTCGTCTTCGCGCTCGCGGTGACGAAAGATCTGCCCGAGGGGGACGTCGCTATCGTCGCGCGACTCGAGGACGAGGCCGGCAACGTCGCGGAGAGCGCGCCGCTGGGCTCTGTGCGCACGGACTTCACACGGCCGGCGCTCGCGGCGGAGCCGCCCGCGGGCCCAGCGTACCTGCGGCCCGGCGACGTGCTGAGCATCGTGCTGAGGTTCACCGAGGAGCCCTCGGGCGAGCCTGCCGTCGCGATGCGGCGCGCGGAAGGGGACCCGGTTGCGCTGGAGAGGATCGTCACGGCTCCCGTGGTCAACACGTTCCTGCGCCAGATCCGCGACGGGGAGGACGGCGAGTGGACGGTGGCGCTGTCGGGGCTGAAAGACGTGGCCGGCAACACGCAGGATCCGGATCCACTGGAAATCAGGCGTTTCCGGGTGGACGGACGCGCGCCGCGGCTGGTCGGCGGCGAGCCGATGCTGCAGGGCGGGATCCGCGGCCGATACAAGACGGGCGACACGGTGCGGGTGCTGTTCACGACGGACGAGCCGGTCGCCGAGCCGGAGCTGCGCGTCGAGCTGGATGGGGACCGCCGCGTCGATCTCGCGAAGGAGTCCGAGGAGGCGGTCGTGCTGCCGGATGGGAGCACCGGCACGTCGTGGGCCTTCTGGCACGTCGTGGAAGCGTGGGACGAGGAGGGAAGCGGGACCATCGCGTTCACGGTGGTCGACGCGGCGGGAAACCGCGGCGGCCCGTGGACGCTGGGCCCGATCGTCCTCGATCGCACCGCGCCCGTGCTCGGACCGGAAGGACTGGCGGCGAGTCCTGCGTCGCCGGTGCCGCTCAACGCGAACCTCGTCGTCAGTGCCACGTCGCTCGAGGCGCTGGCCTCCGCGACGCTGGAGGCGCAGCCCGCGCTGCCCCTGGGCGCGGCGATCGTGACCGGAAACTCCGTGCTCTGGAACGGCGTGGTGACGCAGGCGTACCCGAGCGGGACGTACGCAGTCGCCGTGTCGATCACGGATCTGGCGGGAAACAGGGCGGATCTGACGCCTCTGGAGGTGACGCTGGACACCGACCCGCCGCGCGTGCTCGACGGGTATTCGGTCGGTCCGTCGCCCGCGGCGGCAGGTGCCGTGGTGCGGGTCGAGTTCACCATGTCGGAGCCGCCGGGCGCCGTGGCGCCCATTGTGAGGCTCGGCACCGCACCCATGGACTTGGACGGCTTCACCGACACGCGGTTCTCGTTCTCGCACGCCGCGCAGGAATCGGAATCGTCGGGGAACAAGGCCGTTTCCGTTCACCTGGTCGATGCCGCGGGCAACGCGACGACGACCGCCCTGGGGAGCGTGACATACGACTTCGCGCTGCCGGTCGTTGCGCAGGACGCACTCGTCGCAACGCCGGCCTCCCCCATCGGCCTGAACACGAACCTCGTGGTGACGGCGAGAGCGGACGAGACGCTGGGCGCGTACGCGCGCATCGAGACCTCGCCGCCGCTGCCGATGGGATCGCCGGTGGTTTCCGGCCGTTCCGTGCTGTGGAGCCACCTCGTGGCGCCCGGCGATCCGGAGGGGTCGTACGCCGTGACGATCATCGTCGAGGATCTCGCCGGAAACCGAGCGACGGTCGCGAAGACGCGTGCCTTCGAGACGGACACGAGCGCCCCGCGGCTGGTCGGGGAACCGGAAACGGGCCCGCCGCAGGTGCGCGCGGGAGTGCCGGTGAGGCTGCAGTTCGAAACGTCCGAGGAGATGGTCGTCGACCCGGTCGTCACCGTGGGCGGGCGGCCGATGTCGCGGAGAGAAGATTCCACTGCAAGGAGTTTCGTCTTCGGCATCACGCCCGACGGCAGCGAGGGCTCGGGCACGAAGCCGATCGTCGTGGTGCTGACGGACGCGGCGGGCAACACCACGACGACGCCGGCTGGATCGGTGCGGTTCGACTTCGAAGCGCCTGCGCTGACGGCGTCGGGCATCGCGGTGTCGCCCGGCGCGTTCGCGGGCATCGGGATCAACCTCGTGGTGACGGCGACGGCGGACGAAGCGCTGGCGGGGGCGACCCTCTATGCGTCGCCGCCGGTGGCGTTCGGGGATGCCCTGATGTCCGGGCGATCCGCGATCTGGAGCCACGTCGTGTCGATCGCGGACGCCATGGGGCCCCACGACATTTCGATAACCGTGACGGACGCCGCAGGGAACGCGACGACGGTGGATCTTCCGGCGGCGTTCGCACTCGACAGCACCGTACCCGAGGTCCTTCCGGGAGCCACCGTCGGGCCGTCGCCGGCGCGGGACGGAGCGCTCGTGGAGGCCGTGTTCGACACGTCGGAGGCCATGACGCTGGAACCGGCGGTGAAGCTGGGCGGCGCTCCCATGACCCGGGACGCCGCGCGCTCGACGGAAACGCATTTCGTGTACGTGCGCACCGCGACGCAGGCAGAGGGCGCCGGGCCTCGCACGGCGGTGGTGTCGCTGGCGGACGTCGCGGGAAACCGCTCCACCTCTCCCGTCGGCACGGTCGTCTACGACTTCGACGCGCCCGCGCTTTCGCCGGCCGACGTGATCGTGTCGCCCGCGTCGCCCGTGGGCCTGGGTGCGAATCTGCGCATCAGCATTGCAGCGGCGGAGCCGCTGGGCAGCGCGACGCTCGACACCGATCCGTCGCTGCCGATGGGCGAGGCAGTGATCTCGAACCGCACCGCGCTCTGGAGCCACGTGGTCACGACGGCGGATCCGGACGGTTCGTTCGACGTCTCGATCACGGTGGAGGATCTCGCGGGCAACCGCGCGACCGTGGTGAAGGCGGCGGCGGTGGTGCTGGACACCGGGGCGCCTGCGGTTTCGGAGGCCGTGGTCGGACCGTCGCCGGTGCGCGAGGGTGCGCGGGTCACGGCGGAATTCGACGTGTCCGAGATGCCTGCTGCCGACCCGGTCGTGACCGTCGGGACGGCGACCATGGAGATGGATTCGTCTTCTTCCGGGCTGCACTTCGTGTTCACGCACGCCGCGGCGACGGCCGATGGCTCGGGACCGAAGGCGATCGTCGCGCGCGTTCGCGACGCGGCGGGCAACTCTGCGACAGCGGCGCTGGGCTCCGTCGTGTACGACTTCGACGCGCCGCGCCTGACGGCCGACGACATCACGGTCACGCCGGCGTCGCCCGTCGGGCTGAACGCGAACCTTACGGTGCGGGCCGTCGCCGACGAGACCCTGGGGGCTGCGAGCATCCTCGCGCCGGGCGCTCCCGATCTCGGAAATGCCGTTATTTCACGCCGAAGCGCGATCTGGTCGCACCTCGTCGCGGCGGGCGACGCGGGCGGCACGTTCGACCTGACGGTGACGGTGGAGGACCTCGCCGGCAACCGCACGACGGTCGGCAAGCCGGGGGCGTTCGTCCTGGACACGGCGGCGCCGTCGGTGCTATCCGACAGCGCTGTCGGTCCTTCGCCGGTGCGCGAGGGCGTCGTCGTCACGGCGACGTTCGAGGTTTCCAAGGCGCTCGCGGTCCCGCCGTCGGTCGCCATCGGCGGTGCGGCAATGCTCCGCGACGAGGCTTCGACGGCGACGCATTTCGTCTACACGCTTTCGGCGCTTCGCACCGACGGCTCGGGCACGAAACCGGTCGTGGCGACGCTGACGGACGCGGCGCGCAATGTGACGACGGCGACGTTGGGCACGATCGTGTTCGACTTCGAGGCGCCGGCGCTGACAGCGGACGACATCTCGGTGACGCCTGCGTCGCCGGTCGGACTGGGTGTGAACGTGACCATCACAGCGCGGGCCGGCGAGACGCTCGGGGCGGCGCGCATCGAGACGACGCCGGTGCTGGTGCTGGACGCACCGGTGGTCTCCTCGCGCTCGGCGATCGCGAATCACCTTGTGTCTGCGGGCGATCGGAGCGGCACCTTCGACGTGACCGTCGTGGTCGAGGACCTCGCGGGCAACGAGACGACGGTCGTGCGCACGGCTGCGCTGACGCTGGACACGAGCACGCCCGCGGTCGCCCCGGGGGCGACGCTCGGCCCGTCGCCGGTGCGCGACGGGATCCTCGTCGTCGCGGAGTTCGACGTGTCGGAGGAGCTGACGACCGACCCGGTGGTCGTGCTGGGCGGGCTCCCGATGTCGAAGGATCCGGCCTCGACTGCGACGCGTTTCGTCTTCACGCACCGCGCCGCGACGGCGGACGGTTCGGGGAAGAAGGCAGCGTCTGCGACGCTGTCCGACGCGGCGCACAACGTCTCGACGAGCAGCCTGGGCACGGTCGTCTTCGACTTCGAGCCGCCCGTCGTGGCGGACGACGGCGTCACGGTGGCACCGGGGGCGGTCGTCGGTCTGAACGCGAACCTGGTCGTGACTGCGACGGCGGACGAACCGCTGGACGCCGACGCGACGCTGCTGACGACGCCGGCACTCGCGATGGGATCGCCCGTGGTTTCAGGGCGATCCGCGATCTGGAGCCATGTCGTCACCGCCGAGGACGAGAGCGGCGCGCTCGGCTTGACCATGACCGTGAGCGACCTGGCCGGGAACCGGACTACGGTGACCCGCAGCGCCGTCGCCACCCTTGACACCTCGGCACCGCAGGTGCTTCCCGGCGCGACCGTGGGGCCGTCGCCGGTGAAGGCGGGCGACACAGTCACGGCAACGTTCGAGGCATCCGAGACGCTCGCCTCTGACCCGGTCGTGACCGTCGGCGGCGCCGCGACGACGAAGGACGCCAGTTCGACCGGAACGCATTTCGTCTACAAGCGCGTAGCGACCTCGGCGGAAGGGGAGGGGTCCAAGCAGGTGGTGGTCAGGCTCACCGACGCGGCCCGCAATTCGACGACAACGGCGCTGGGCAACGTCATGTACGACTTCACGCCGCCGACGCTCGCGGACATCGTCGTCACGCCTGCGTCGCCGATCGGGATTGCGAAGAACCTGACCGTCACGGCCAGCGCAAACGAACCGCTCGGCGCTTCGGCTTCCATTTCCACGAGCGCCGGCCTCGA
>Ga0172368_10006443_pt1 | contig 12610 bp, 19 predicted proteins | sample Lak11m_FD_114540 | JGI IMG/M metagenome (GOLD analysis project Ga0172368, IMG submission 114540) | Freshwater microbial communities from Kabuno Bay, South-Kivu, Congo - kab_022012_11m | ecosystem: Environmental > Aquatic > Freshwater > Lake | place: Democratic Republic of the Congo: South-Kivu...
CAGGGCCTGCGCCTGGTCCGCCTTTAGGGCCGGGCTTGTTTTCCCAGTTAGTCCCTGCTCCGCCTTTAGGCCCCGGAGGATTGTTGTCCCTGTCAAACTTTGGTTTCCTGTCAGGGCCTGCACCTGGTCCGCCTTTAGGGCCGGGAGGATTGTTGTCCGCGTCAAATCTCGGCCTTTTCTCAAGCCCTGCATCTGGCAAATATCCTTCTTGGCGCGCCTCTTTAGCATCACTTTTAAAATCCTGCTTAGCAGCCTGCATTTCTTCCATATCCTGCTTCCTTTCCTGCAGATTTTCCTGATGCATTGACTTGAGCTGCTCTTTAAGCTGCTGCGCTGTTTCCATATCACCTGAATCCATCGCCGCTTTTATTTGCTGCCTTAATTGAGTTTCTTCTGCCCTGGCCTCCTGAACATTCTGTGAAATCTCCTGTTTCTGCGCCTTAATCTCCTGTTTATCAGAGCTTAATTCCTGCTTCCAATCAGCATCTACGGTCTCCTCATCCTGCGCATATACCATATAAATTCCGACCGAGAGAAAACAAAGAACAATGAAACTAAACAACAAAAGCATTCTTCTCATTTACCCTCCTCCTTTAGCTATACTCTTTATCACTTAATCAATAATTCTCAGCAAGGACCTCAAAATATGCCTGCGGATGTTTACAGGAAGGGCACTCATTAGGCGCCTCGGAACCTTCAAAAACATAACCGCAATTAATACAATGCCATTTTATACTCACCTTCTTCTTAAATACCTCAGTATTAACCAGATTATTAATTAATTTACGGTAACGGGATTCATGAAATCTCTCAACCTTGGCTATCTGTTCAAATGAACGCGCAACATCCGGAAACCCTTCATCCTTTGCAATCTTGGCAAAATCAGCATAAAGCGTAGTCCACTCCATATTCTCCCCGCTTGCCGCTTCTTCAAGGTTGGCCTTTGTATTTTTTATCATCCCCGCAGGATAAGACGCAGTAATCTCCACATCCCCGCCCTCAAGGTATTTAAAGAATACCTTGGCATGCTCTTTTTCATTCTCCGCGGTTTCCATAAAAATATTAGATATCTGCACCATGCCTTCTTTTTTGGCAACCGAGGAAAAATATGTATAACGGGTGCGCGCCTGTGATTCACCGGCAAAAGCCTTAAGTAAGTTCTGCTCTGTTTTTGTGCCTTTAATTGATTTACTCATTATCTATCCCCCTTCTATTTATTCTTTTAATTTTTCCATCGGCTTACCGCAGCAAACTAATTTGCCTCCGCCAACCTTACTCACGATAACCTCGTTTCCGCAAACATTACATCTATATTTCTCGCCGATTTGTTTAACTGCCATATTTGCCTCCCATCCGGACAACTAACAGGTTTATTTTGCCTTGCCCTGGTTTGCCACCGCTTCCATAGCTTTTTTTACTGCCTCGGGATCTCCCAGGTAATAACTTTTAAGCGGTTTTAAATTATCATCTAACTCATAAACCAAAGGCATTGCGGTAGGGATATTCAGGTTGACTATTTTATCCTCGGAAATATTATCCAGGTATTTAACTAAGGCGCGCAGAGAATTGCCATGCGCGGCAATGATTACACGCTTTCCGCTTTTTACAACCGGAGCAATTGTCTTATGCCAATAGGGTAAAAAACGCTCCACTGTATCTTTTAAACATTCCGTAAGCGGCAGCTCAGAAGGCTTAAGGTCTTTATAGCGGGGGTCATTACCAGGATAGCGCGGATCATTTTTATCCAGCGGCATAGGAGGCACATCATAGCTTCTCCTCCAGATTAAAACCTGCTCCTCGCCGTACTTTGCCGCAGTCTCGGATTTATTTAACCCCTGCAAGGCTCCATAATGCCTTTCATTAAGCCTCCAGGAGTTATAAACCGGTATCCACATTAAATCCATTTCATCAAGTGTAAGCCATAGGGTGCGAATGGCCCTCTTCAGGACGGAGGTAAAAGCTGTGTCAAAAATAAATCCTTCATTCTTAAGCACCTCTCCCGCTTTCTTTGCCTCTTGTATGCCCTGACCGGATAAATCCACACCGGTCCAGCCGGTAAAACGGTTCTCTCTATTCCAGGTGCTCTCACCGTGCCTTAATAATACTATCTTCTTCATCTACTCCTCCATAAGTTTTAGATTTGAAAATATATTTTAACTCTTAAATCACATTTTAGCAAGCGTAAAAAAACTTGCTTTATACGTTATTTTTGCTAAAATGCTACCAGAAAGGAGGCTAAAATGAAGAAGGTTAGTTTCTTGATTTTGGTTTTGTTTGTCGCAGTAATGCTTAATGGGTGCGCTACTCCGTTTCCTTACGGGATGATCTACACAGAAGTAAAAGCCCCTGTCTCAGCCGGAGACAATGGTTTATCTTACAGCAAAACCGGTGTATCAAAAGCCACCTCAATCTTAGGGTTAGTTGCTCTCGGAGATTGCAGTATTAAAACAGCAGCAGCAAACGGCAATATCAAGACAATCAAATATGTGGATTACGATGCCAAAAACATCTTAGGTATTTATGGTGAGTACAATACCACTGTTTACGGGGATTAACTCCCGTTAATTTCTGGGGAAAAATTAAGGCCGGTATCTAAAAAGATACCGGCCTTAAAATTTATGCTGCTATCAGCTTTTGTGGAGAGCTTTCCTGGTTACCAGCAGAACTATCAAATAGCTAACCAGGCCTAAAAATAAACCAATAATCAGATATCCAATAATAACCGGTAAGGCTACATCGAGAAAAGAAAGCTTAAAGAAATTCCCCCAGTGGAAATCGCGGATTAACCCCTGCGCCTTTTGGTAAACCTCCTGCCAATGTCTGCTAAGTACTACAGACCCAACCTTTACCGCAAAAATAAAGGTTACCAAGCTTAACCAGGTATTAGTAAGAATGCTTCCCAGCAAGGCGGAAGCCCTGTTGGCCCGGAAAATAAAAGCCAAAAACAATGCCGCGGCCGGACCGGTCCCGGGAATTAACCCTGAAAATACACCCAAACCAACCCCTAAAGCAATCTTCTGCGCTGAATCATTAATCTTAAAAAGCTTGGCAAAAAGAAAACTGGAAATTTTCCTGAAAATTGGTTCCTTAGGCATAGTTAAACAGGTTTAATATTTACTCCGGCAAAACGCTCTGAACCATATGATTCCTGGATCCAGCCATTGAGCAGGTTATATCGCTCTAATATCTTCCTTGCCTCTTCATACTCATCATTCTTCAGCCGGCGGCTGATTTCAGGATAAGCGGAGGCTTTATAATAAGGCAGGTACTGGCTCATTAAACTGATATAAGTGTCCTCGGAAATATTTTCAGCAATAAAGCGCATAATCCTATCTGTGCCGGATAAATGATTCGGCAATACCAAATGCCTTATAATCAGGCCCCTCCTGATTAATCCCTCTTTATCAAAATCTGCTACCCCAACCTGCCGGTGCATTTCTTTTATCGCCTTCTGGTTATATTCCGGGTAATCCGGGGCAAATGAAAGTTTCTGCGAAATTACACCATCCGCGTAACGCATATCGGCAAGATATATATCGACTATCCCATCAAGCAATCTTATAGTCTCAACTGACTCATATCCGCCGGTATTATAAACTAACGGTACCCTTAACCCCCGGCCGATAGCTATCTCCAGGGCTTTAAGTATCTGCGGCAAAACATGGGTTGGCGTAACCAGGTTAATATTATGGCAACCGGATTCCTGCAACGTCAACATTATTTTCGCCAGCTCCGTAAACTCATATTCCCTGCCTTTGCCTAACTGGCTGAATTCATAGTTTTGGCAATATACGCAGCCCATATTGCAGCGGCTAAAGAATATTGTTCCGCTGCCCCTGGTGCCTGAAACAGGCGGCTCCTCTCCGTGATGGCTCATAAAACTATAAACTTCTGGCAGCTTGGCAGTTTTACAAAAACCAACCTTATTCTCCAGGCGGTTGAGATTACAGCCCCGGGGGCAGATATCACATGACTTAAGGCGGTTAAAAAGCTGCTCAGTAATGCAGTTTAATCTTCCGCTCTTGTTTGATTTAAGATAAGATGGATAATTTAACATGCGATTAATAAGTTGAAAGTTGAATTTCGTTTTGAGCCTGCTTGATCCGTTCATCTATAGGCGGATGGGAACTTAAAAAAACCAGGTTAAAGCTTGCACCTTTTGCTTCCTGTTTGAGCTTTTGGAAAAAAGTAATCATTCCATTTGGATTAAATCCTGCTAAGCTGGCATATTTTACCCCCAGCTTATCCGCCAGAAACTCATCTTTACGGCTATAGCCTAAAACCACAACATTAAAAACCACATCCACCGCCTCTAAAACCCGCTCCTGGCCGCTAATTCCTAAGGCGATAGAGCTAAGCAATTGATAGCCTAATACCGCCTGCAGCCGTTTTACGCTATGGCGCGCCGCGATATGGCCGACCTCATGGCCGATTACCGCGGCTAATTCATCATCATTAGCTGCCGCCATTAACCCACTGTTAATATAAACGCTGCCGCCGGGTATGGCAAAGGCATTGAACTCTTTTTCATCCACTATATTGAAATTATAGCTTAAGTCCTGACGGTCAGAAACTGCGGCTATCCTTTTGGCTATCTTTTCCAGGCGCTCCTGCATCTTAGGGTCATTAATTATCTTCATTTCACGGTGGATTTCCTTAGCCATATCCGAACCCAGGCTGATTTCAGTTTTTGTATCAATAAATAAGGTCTCCTTCTGGCCGGTAGCAGGATTATAGATAGTAGTACATCCGCTCAAAAGTATTAAGCCGCAGGTTAAAATAACAAAACTTATCTTATGACGCATAGTGTTTTCCTGATTTTATTAAAGATATCAATATATTCCTGGCTGCGGTAATCCGGGTAGGTCCAATCATTAGGGGAAAATGAATTACTCCGGTAGTTTAATGTTGCCTCCGCAAAGATACCCTTACGCAGATAAATCCTGTGGGCGTAGTCTTTAGTGGAAGCAAGCACCAGTTTAGCTAAATCCACATACCCCGGGTCAATATTCACCTGGCGTTTCCCTAAGTTTGAAAATTTAGTTTCCAGCCTGTTAGTGTAAAGCTTGATGCGGTATAGGTCCTGGATAGAAATCAGCCTGCCAAAACTGATGAACCTTCTTTTCAAGCCAGGGCCAATTTCTTTTTCATAATAAACTGTATAATTAAAATCAATGGGGCCTGACTCAAAATCAACCTTACCGAAGTTTCTCTTTAGCTTATCCCTGGATTTGATAAAAATAGCCTCATCTTTATAGATGAAGCCTATGATAAGTTTGGCCTGCTGATTGTATTTTCTGACTTTTCCCAAGTGATTAGTAAATCAAGGCAAGAACTGGCTTATATACGCAGCGATCTTTTTTCGTTGTTCATCGCGCATCTGGTTAAAGAATATGGCGATGTTAAACCCACCCCTGGTTTCGTCTTCACTTCTTACAACCACCCCTTTACATTCAACGATAGTATTCTTGTCAGCCTGAGCCTTGCTGGGGAGGCTTAGTTTTACGGAGATCTTGGTAAAGGGCGGGATATATTTATTCAGGTGGCAATAAGCCCCTACGCAACTTATGTTATGCGTTGTGGTAGTAAAATCATATCCGTTTACCGCGACATTAAACGGCAGCTTATGCTCTAAACGCGGATGGATCCTGCGTTCTTTAACAGACTTCATTATTTCTTTTCTCCTGAAGCTTCGGCCTTGGATTTATCAATAAAGGCGCGCCAGCATTTCTTGCTACAGTAGAACTTACCGTCACGATAATATTTCTTTAATTTCTTGATCAGTTTATTGCAAGCCAGGCAATTAGTTTGCTTTTCTGCCTTGGGCTTTGCTTCTGCTTGAGCTTCTTTAACTGCTTCAGGTGCCATTTATAATCTTCCTTTCGTTTTAGTTAAGGCTGTCCCAGCTGCATGTTCACAAAATCCCTAAGATAATTTCTTTCCAGCGCGTTAAACTCCATAAATTCTACGCCGGTTTGATTGCGGTCAGAATGCGCCACAGGCGTTGACCAGGCTACCTTGCCGATAGGCCTGAGTACGCGGTTTAACACATTAACTTCAAGCATCATCAGGGTAGAAGTCGGAATAAACCTGTCGCTGGTAAACCTTAGGCCGCCGCAGCTGATATCGTTTCCGAGAACATTATCAAAATCCGGCCTGCCCCTGAGCTGATAACGTATTTGTGAGTGAAAATCTACCCTGGGAAAGCTTCGATTTTCTTTTGATTTTCCTATAATGGCCATTAGCGCCCTGATTTTGAGGCAACCGTGGCTATTTCTTTTACCTCTTGCTGGAAATATAGCACATATTTATAAATATGTCAATACTTTACAAAATCCGCATTCCTGATATAATATCCGGGAGGTTAAACTATGTATTGTCAATTTTACGGATTAAAAGAAAGGCCTTTCAATGTTACCAGCGACCCTGCCTTTTTTTTCTCCAGTAAAAAACATAAAGAAGCCATCTCCCACCTGCTTTATGGGGTTTCCCAGAGAAAAGGGATCATTCTTTTAACCGGAGAAATCGGAACCGGCAAAACAACCATCTGCCGTTTCTTCCTGAATCAGGTGGCTAAAAACATCAAAACCGCTTTTATCCTGAACCCTGCCTTCTCTGAAACTCAACTCTTAGAATCAATCATTAAAGATTTCGGAATTTACCCTAAAAGTAAAAGCAAGCTGGATATGGTCTGGGAATTGAACAATTTCCTGCTGCGTGAATCAACCGCGGGGAATAATCTGGTGCTTATTGTGGATGAGGCGCAAAACCTGCAACCCAACCTGCTTGAGCAAATTCGCCTGCTTTCAAACTTAGAGACGGAAAAAGATAAACTGCTTCAGGTAATCCTGGTGGGCCAGCCGGAATTAAACAACCGGATTAATTTATACGATTTAAGGCAGCTGCGCCAGAGGATTATGGTCAGATACCACATCGGCCCGCTGGATGAGGATGAAATAAAATCCTATATCAACCACCGCCTGGAGATTGCCGGCTCAGGAGGCAAAATTAAATTCAGCAATGAAGCAATCGATTCAATAAACCGTTTTTCCGGAGGGATACCCAGGCTGATTAATATGATCTGTGACCGCGCGCTCTTGGCCGGTTTTGTCGCTGAAACTAATCACGTTGATTTTAATATTATAAAAAAATGTCTCGAGGAGCTGGACAGCTATTCTGTCAGGATAGGCTAATTTATGAGCATAATTAACGAGGCGTTAAAAAAAACCGAAGCTTCTATCCAAAAAAATTCCGCTAAAGAACCACCCCTGGCGGCTAAACGCCCAAAGCCCAGGCCTTATCTATTTTATATCCCTATACTAGTTGGCGGGCTGTTTCTAATCACCCTGATATTTGCAGTTATTAACCGCAAGACCCCTCCCCCTCCGTTGCCGGAGCCCGCTAAAACTGCCTTACCTATAGAGACGGAGCCTCAAATCAGCCAGGGCCTTCCTGTAGTTGCGCCAACCTCCCTGCCCCCCAAAAAAGAAGAAAAACCGGAAAAGATATTCATCTTAAACGGAATATTCTTTTCCGATAATGACGGCTACGCGTTAGTGAATAACCGGATTGTAAGAGAAAACGACTTAATTGACGGGGTTAAAGTAGAAAAGATTACCACGCATACCGTAGAGTTAAACAACGACGGAAATATAATTACTCTTTCCACTAACAGGTAGGATTTAAACGATTTTCCCAATCGCCTCTTTTATCAATTCCAAGGTGACATTTCGTACAAGTATAGGCTCACCTATCGCGCGAATCAAAACTAACTTATTCTGCCTGCCCACAAACTTCTTATCGTGATAATAGGCACTGATAATCTTAGGTATAGGCAGGGATTTTAGTTTTACAGGCAGGCCATAAAGCCTGATTAAATCCTCAATACGCAGGGCCAACTTTTTATCAATAAGGCCCAGGATACAACTTAACTCTGAAGCAACTAACATTCCCAGGGCAACCGCCTCACCGTGATTATACCCCTTGTAACCGCAGGCAGATTCGATCGCGTGGCCGATCGTATGGCCAAAGTTTAAAATTGTCCTTAAACCGGATACCTCTTTTTCATCATCGCTGGCTATTGCCGCTTTAATACCGCTGCAAGAGCTGATTATCTTTTCCAATACTGCCGGATTATTTTTAAACACATCCCTGTGTTTACTTTCCAGTAAATAAAATAAATCTTTATCCCTGATAATGGCGTATTTGATCACCTCTGCCATTCCTGAGGCAACCTGGCGCCTGTCCAGGGTCTTTAAAAAATCAATCTCGCTGAATACAAGCCTGGGCTGATAAAAAGCGCCCACTAAGTTTTTGCCTAAATCCAGGTCAACCGCGGTTTTGCCGCCAATAGCCGAATCCACCTGGGCAAGCAAGGTCGTAGGTACCTGCACATAAGCAATCCCCCGCTTATACACTGAAGCGACAAATCCTGCCAGGTCCCCCACTACTCCGCCGCCGAAAGCGATAATGAAAATTTTTCTTTTCCGGTCAAACCTGGCCAGGTCTTTAATCAGGCGCCCGGCGTTCTCTAATGACTTGCTCTTCTCGCTGTCTGAAATAATCTTAAAACGGCAGCTAAAGCCCCCCTTTACCAAGGCATGGGAAAGCATAGTGCCATATCTATTTTTTAATAGCGCGTTGGTAATAATATAGGCATCCGAGCCGATATTTAATTTACGTAAATATCCGGATAATTTATTAAGTATGAGCTTGCCGATAATTATATCGTATGAACGTTTACCCAGGTTAACTTTTATTTTACGCATTTAATAACCCACCCCCATAGACCTTATTACTAAAGCCACCAGCGGCCAAAGCAGGCGGTCAAATACGCCCAACCAGATGAAGGCAAAAAGGATAATAAAACCGTAACGCTCAAGGCTGATGTACTGGCGCGAAAGCGATTCAGGCAGCAGCCCCATTAAAACACGTGAGCCATCCAATGGCGGGATAGGAATCAAGTTGAATAAAGCTAAAACCACATTAATCAAAAGTAAATTTAAAAGCAGATAAACAGGAATACCCGAAAAAGGTATAATTTTCAGCACCTGGGCGATAATAAAAGCCAGGATAAGGTTGGCCAAAGGGCCGCTCAGGCCGATCCAGATTATATCTCTTTTGGGATTTTTCAATGCCCGGTAATCTATAGGCACAGGCTTAGCGGCGCCAAAGACAAAATGCCCGGAACTGGATAAAAAAAGTACAAGCGGCAGGAGTATCGTCCAAAAGGGATCGATATGCGCCAACGGATTTAAGGTAAGCCGGCCGGAGTATCTGGCCGTAGGGTCGCCTAACTTATAGGCAACCAGGCCATGGGCGAATTCATGCACGGTCATAGCAATCAATAAAAGCGAAAATGATATAGCAAATGAAATAATTAATTGCGCAAGGTTCAATTTAATACCTCGATAACGGAGGCCTGAATAATCGGGTACCTGCTGTCTTTTGCACTGATTAATTTACCGCTAACTTTGACTTTATGGTAATTAAGGCTGTTTAAACTTTTTCGATTTCCTTTTAAAAAGTACACCTGTTGGCTATCAGTGATTAGTTTATGCGTTGCCTTGCGCCACAAGACCACTCCATACGGGCTAACTATGCCCTCAACAACTATCTGCTCAGATGCCGGAGGCGCTGAAAGTTGTATATCCGCACATTTGCTTGCGGTATCCGAAGCAACTTTTTCTAACACAACTATCTCTTTATTGATAAACTTTTTGTTTACCCAGCCATAGCTCTGGTGCACTGGTTCGATCTTATACCATGGCCCTTTATCCCTGACAATATTTACCACTGTCGACTCATCAACCTTACCAAGGATCCAGGATGATTCACTGGGGCCAAGCCGGATATTCACCCTGCTGCCGGTTACCTTGGCGCTGAAACATTTGTCCGTAGTTGTGTTAATGCATTTAACCAGGCTCTTTTTTATATAAGAGGGGGCTGCTTTGGGAAGGCGGATCTTATACCAATCGTAAGCTTCAGAAACTACCTCTACGAGCTCTCCTTCGGTAAGGGTGCAGATAAGCGTTGAATTTACCGTAGCGTCAACACGCACATTTATATCACTTGCATTGATCTGCCCGGTAAAGGCGGTAAAACCATCCGCCAGCAGAGTCCTCGTAAACATTAAACTCAATAGAAAGATTGGGCCTGCCAGGGCTAAGGCTCGAGGCCACTTTCTATTTTGCCCATTTGAGGCCAAACCCCGGCCCGCTTCATCGCTATATTTATGGTTTAACTGCATTAATTTTTATTTCTTATCCTGAGCCTTAGGCGCAGCCTTAGCAGCAGCATCCTTTGCCCCCGGAGCCGCGGCAGCAGCTGGCGCTCCTGCCTCAGTGGTAGTCTCGGCCTTGGCTGCCTTCTCTTTCTTAATCTTAATCCTTAGGGCCTTAATCTTAGGCAAACCGTAAACTGAATCCCCCTCTTTCCACTTCCCCTTCTCATGCATCTGCCTGATACGCTCTGTACGCTTCAATACCGAGCGGGCCATTTTGTCTTTCTCCGAGATAACTAATGACGGATGTATTGACATAACTTTATAACCTCCTTATGCGGCAACCCGCGTAGGTTCTCTGCAGTTGAGTCAGCAAAGGTTGCGCGCTCTCTTGATTGGAAAATTTGCCTACGCACAAAATAATATAACTGCCTTTCGCAAAAGCTAACGGGGCCAAGCCTTTTCTTGCCAAAATTTGAGCCTGGCGCAAAGCAAGCGCCCTGTTTTTAAAAGCGCCTACCTGGATAGTAAAACTCGCCGGCTCAATATTCTTATTTGAAATTAAAGTAATGCGCCTTCCTTTTTCTACCCCCAAAGAAAAAGAAATTATACTTATTAAAACCAACCCCATAATCAAAAGCAATGCCTTTTCATATCCCCGGATCCGCGTAAAAAACGAATTGGCGCTCCTGCGCGGCTTATATTGGCCGCTGTCTAATTCTCTGGTAAAAAGCTCGCTTTGAGAGTAATCCTGTTTTTCCGCCATAACGCAATATTATAATTAGGGGTTATCCTGTTGTAAGTAAATTCTCTTATTAAACTTCCTAATCACCTTTAAAAAAGCCTCTACTATCTTGGGGTCAAACTGAGTGCCGCTTTTTTTCTTTATCTCCTTGATTGCCGAATCAATATCCATCCGTTGCCGGTAAGGCCGGCCGTAAACCATTGCCTCAAAAGCATCCGCCACAGACATAATCCGGGCGCACAAGGGAATCTGGCCGCCCCTAAGACGCGAGGGATATCCTGTACCGTTATATTTCTCATGATGATGCATGATAATAGGGATAACCGGGCGTAAAATCTGCAAAGGCCGCAAAATCTGGGCTCCCTTTACCGGATGCCTCTTGATAATATTGTATTCCTCATCGGTAAGCTTGGTAGTCTTGGTTAAAATCTCAGCGGGAATGTCAATCTTACCGGTATCATGCAGGAGGCTGGCGTATTTAAGGCTTTCAATCTGCTTCTCCCCCAGATGCACTTCACAACCCAAGGCACAAACTAATTTGCTGAAATGCGGCGAATGCGTGTACTCCCGCGGTACGCGGGTATTTAACAAAGTAACTAAAGATTTTATACTGCCAAAAACTATTTTTTGCTGCTCCTCATAAAGCTGCAGGTTTTTGATCCCGATAACCGCCTGCTCAGCCATATTCATAAGCATCTCCTGGTCGAACTTATCAAACGGCTGAGGGACCTTGGTACGCTTAACGATAATAAAACCTATCACATCTTCGCAAATAAGCGGTACGCCCAAAAGGCCGCCCTTCCTGATCGCGGATGAGCTTTTAATGATTGTTTCTTCAACCCTGCCGCTGACCCTGGTCTTTTTATCGACAACAACCTTCTTGTTATCTTTGATCAGGCATTTAATATTAGAGTATTTCTTGTTTGCATCCAGTAAAACTATCAGGCAGTATTGGGCATTAAAAAACTGGCAGAATAATCTGCCCATGCGGCTGGTCAGCTCCTTAAGCTCATAAGTAGAATTAAGCAGGCGGTAAATACTATGCACCGCGGATACCAGAAACCTATACTTTTTCGTAGGGGTTGAATAATTTTTTATATTCATCTAAGGCATAACGGTCGGTCATCCCGGCGATATAATCACAGACTACCCGTTTTACTCCTTCCTTGGGAATCCTAAGCTGTACTTCAGTAGGTAGCTGTTTCGGGCGCGCGGCATATTCACAAAACAACTCCCGGATAAAACGCTTGGCTTTAATGCTCATGCGCACAACCCGGTAATGATGATAAAGCTTTTGCATGAGAAACTGCCGGAGCGGCTTTCTTAACTGTTTGACCTCTTTGCTAAAATCCACCAACCGGTAGTTAATTTTACGCAGATCGGCATAATTCTTAATCTTCAGCCGGCGGATCAACTCCTGCGTATGCTGAATCAGGTCAGTAACCTGTAAATCAATTAACCCACGGATAACCAGATATTTACGGCTATTCAAATCAATTTTAGCATATTTCTGGTTAATTTTGCGATTTATTTTCTCCCAGATCTCAAGCCCCTCCAGGTCTTTTTCTTTTATCAATCCTGAAGTCAGGCCGTCATCCAGGTCATGGTTATCATAAGCAATCTCATCGGCAGCATCTACCAGC
>Ga0172368_10006444_pt1 | contig 12610 bp, 6 predicted proteins | sample Lak11m_FD_114540 | JGI IMG/M metagenome (GOLD analysis project Ga0172368, IMG submission 114540) | Freshwater microbial communities from Kabuno Bay, South-Kivu, Congo - kab_022012_11m | ecosystem: Environmental > Aquatic > Freshwater > Lake | place: Democratic Republic of the Congo: South-Kivu...
CCAGGCCCAATTCCAGCGACAGCGCCTGCAGCCACCCGGCCAGGTAGGCGCCCATTGCGTTTACATGTTCAAGGAAACCGGGCGCCGTCACCGTCCGCATCACCGCGCAGCCGGCGGCGGTGACCAGCGGGTTGCCGCAGTAGGTGCCGCCCTGGTCGCCGGCGACAAAGCAGCACACCGCTTCCTTCGCCAGCAGCGCGCCTAGCGGCACGCCGGCGCCGATGCCCTTGGCCAGCGTCATGATGTCCGGCTCCACGCCGGAGTATTCATACGCGAACAGCTTGCCGGTGCGCCCGACGCCGGTCTGCACCTCGTCGAGGATGAGCAGCAGGCCACGCTCATCGCACAGCGCCCGCAGCGCGCGCATGGTGTCATCTTCGACGGGGTAGACGCCCGCCTCGCCCTGGATCGGCTCCAGCATGATGCCCACCGTGCGCTCGTTGATGGCGCGCTCGACCGCGGCAAGGTCGTTCAGCTCGACCTTGGGGAACCCGGCCACCTTCGGCTCATACAGATCTACCCACGCCTCCTTGCCGGAGGCGGACATGGTAGCCAGCGTGCGGCCATGGAACGCGTGATGCATGGTGATGATCTCGTAGGCGCCGTTTTTGTGCGTCTGTCCCCACTTGCGCGCCAGCTTGATCGCCCCTTCGTTGGCCTCCGCGCCGCAACTGGTGAAAAAGACGCGGTCAAGGGCGCTGTTGTTCACCAGCAGATTCGCCAGCTCGATCATCGGCGCGTTGAAGTAGGCCGGACTCGGGTTCAGCAGCGTCTCTGCCTGCTCCTTGATGGCCTCTACCACGGGACATGGGCAGTGCCCCAGCGCGTTCACCGCCCACCCCTGGATGAAATCGAGGTAGCGCTTGCCGGTGTGGTCCCACAGCCACGACCCTTCACCGCGCACCATCGCCAACGGCGGCCTGTCCACGATATACATCAAGGCGCTTGTATCGAGCATCGTCTGTTCCATCGTTCCTTCCCTTCGATCCTATTGTAGCAGAAGCGGGCAATAGTATCTATTGAAGAAAATTCTCTACACCGTGTCGAAAAACAGACTCGTGACTTAGCCTGTTGGCTCCGGCTCTGCCGGGTTAGGAGGAAGGCGGCATGAACCGGGGTAATCCTGTATAATAAGCCCATGCCGAAACGACGTGATGATCTGCGCAAGCCGGTGCGGTGCCGGGCGTGCGGGCGCAACATAGATCCGCTGGAGCTGAGCTGCCCGCGTTGCGGCGCGTCACAGCGCGTCACCGATCCCCGCCTCTGTCCCTTTTGCGGCAAGTTGAAGGACCCGTTCCTCGACAAATGCGAGGAATGCGAGAATTCCTACCAGCGCCCCGAAGAGCGCCCCATCTATCTGTCGCCGGCGAAGAGCGGTCCCACCGGCACCTGCCCCAAATGCGGCAGCCGCCGCCCGCTGGAAGGTGATCGTTGCCCGTGGTGCAACTCGCCGATGTTGCCGATTGCAGGCTGAGGGGTTGGGATGGAAGATTGCGAATGGGGAGTGACAAGTGGTAAGCACCCAAATCGGGCACTTACCACTTAACATTTGGCACCTGGATTCTACTCATCCTCGTCGAAGGCACGTTCGACAGCGAGCAATTTGAAACGGCGCACGCCGGCAGGCGCATCGAAGGTCACGATATCGCCGACGGAGCTGCCCACCAGGGCGCTGCCCAGCGGGGATTCGATGGACAGGTGTTCGTCCGCCAGGTGCGCTTCCGGTTCGCCCACCAGCACGTATTCGGTGCGCTGGGAGAAATCCAGGTTCTCCACCACGATGCGCGCGCCCAGCATCGCTTCGGAGATATCTGCGGGCACTTTGATGATATCCACCGAGGAGAGCATCGCCTCCAATTCGTGGATCCGGCCTTCGATGACACCCTGGTCGCGCTTGGCCACTTCATATTCGGCATTTTCACGAATATCGCCGTATTCGCGCGCCTGCGTGAGATCGGCCATCACCTGCGGGCGGCGCACCTCGATCAACTCCCGCAACTCGGCATGCAAACGCTCATATCCGGCTCGGGTCAAGTAAACTGCTGCCACAGCAACTCCTTTTCATCTGCGGATACCGGAGGGAACCGCATGAACCATGCGCCCATCTCACGATCGGTTATCACTGATCTGCACTCAGAATAGCGAATACCCCGCTGTCAGACAGCGGGGGATCATGTTCGACTATTAACAATGGCCCGCGGAAAAACTTCCCGCGGACCTATATCACATATACAATAACAGCTATCCGGCATCCTGTCCAGTCTGCCGCGCAAGATGCGCGAGGCGCGAGCCCTCTCCCCCATAAGCGTCATGTTACGGTAAGCGCCTGGATTTCATGCGCAAATTTCTACCAGCCTTCCGGGAACTGTCTCCGTATCTCATGCCCGTCTGTTGAAGACCAGCGCCGCCGCAGAGACTGTCCCTCCGCATCCTCTTCCCAATCTCGACGGGGGGGAGAGGGCCGCATTGCGCTCACCGTTTAAGAATAGGCCGCACCTCAGTCCACGCGCCGGTATCCAGACGATAATGGATGATGCGGTGATTATTGGTATCCGCGATGAACAGGTCCTGCTCCGCAACCGTCAGGCCGCCGGGCTCGTACAACAACAGCCGGCCGTCGCGCTCGGCGCCCGGCGTGCCGTCGCCCACCACCGTGCTCACCTGCCCGGTTTTCAAGTCGATGCGGCGAATTTTGTGATTATAGGTATCAGCCACGAATAACTCGCTGCCGCGGGCGGCGACACCGAGCGGATGCTGCATCAGGGCATCCTTCGCCGGCCCATCCACATCACCGAATTCGAATAACCCTTTCCCCACAATGGTGCGCACCACGCCGGCCGGCGGATCATACAGGCGGATGGCGCTGGTCTCCGAATCGGCAAAGTAGAGCAGACCATTGGCGGCGGTCAAGCCTGACGGCTGGGCCAGCGCCGCTTGACGGGCGGCGTTGTCGGCGATGTTCTCCCGGCCCGTGCCGATGGCCACCTGCGCGACCTGCGTCTGCGGATCATACGTCCAGATCTGGTGCAGGCCGGCCAATGCGATATACAGCAGGCTGTTGAGAAAGGCCACGTCCCACGGAGAATTCAACACCTGCTCACGTTCATGATGCCCGCCGCGGCGATCGTACCCGATCATGCCGTTGCCCACGGTGGTATGGACGTGGAAACTGGTCAAATCGACCTGGCGCACCATATGGTTGCCGGTATCTGCGATGTAGAGCGCGTCGCCGAAGAGGGCCATCCCCTGCGGATTGTGGAAGCGGGCATTTTCATACGAGCCGTCCATCTGCCCCTTTACCCCGCTGCCCACAAAGCCCCGCAGATGGCCTTGATAATCGGTGATCAGGATATGGTGATGCCCGGAGTCGGCAATAAACAACCGCCGGTTGGTCGGATCGGCCAGCACCTTGCCCGGAAACAACAGGCGGCTTTCCGTCTCGCCCATCCGCAGCGGCTGCGTCGCGACCGGCTCCGTCGCCAGCGCGCCATTCTCGCGCCCGAGTTCGAGCAGGCCGGCGATCAGGCGGTCGAGATCCTCCCCGTGCCCTTCGCCCGACCAGACGGCGACGATGTGCCCCGTCGCATCGATCACCACCAGCGTCGGCCACGCGCTGACGCCGTACATGCCCCAGATGAGATGCTCGTTATCCACCACCACCGGGTGCGTGATGCCGTAGCGCAGGATGGCCTGCAGCACGTTGTCCGGGTTCGCTTCGTTGTCATACTTCTGGCTGTGCACACCGATGAAAACGACCGGGTCCTGCCGGTATTTCTCCTCCAGATGGGCAAGCTCGGGAATGACGTGCATGCAGTTGATGCAGCAGTAGGTCCAGAAATCCAACACCACCACCTGCCCGCGCAGGTCGTCGCGCAGGCGCAACGGTCGGTCGATGTTCAACCAGACCAGCCCGTCCGGAAACTCCGGAGCATGAATCAGCGGCATCTCCACGGCCCACTCCTCCGACACAGGTGTCCCCGGTCGAAACCGGCGGCAAACTCCGGGAAGGCTGCAAGTTCGGAGCACGCGGTTCGAGGGGGTGAGGAGTGAGCAGCGCTAAGTGATAAGTATTTTACCGTTAGCAACCGTTCCGGTCCTGAAAGGGCCGCGGAAGGGGCGGCGGGAACGATTACCTGCATATTGCGCGGAAACCAGGGCGCACCATCTGCCTGGCGCCCCTTCAGGGCGCGAGCATTTAACCGCACCGCTTCCCCAGGGTTGCAACCCTGGGCTAAAATCCACGGCCCTTTCAGGGCCTAACGGAGTAATACTTATCACTTATCACTATTCACCCCCCCGTCGTCTGCCGCGGGATCACCACGATCAGGTAATAATGGGTGAAGTAGGTGCGCGCCACCCGCTGGATATCGTCGGCGGTGATGGCGTCGATGGCAGCGGGCAGGCGGTAGACATAATCCGCGCCCAGGCCGATCATCTCGTTCCAGGCCAGGTCGTAAGCGTATTGCGCGCTGTACTGGTGCGACAGCAGGTAGCGTCCCTTCAGATACGCTTTGGCCCGCTGCAGTTCCTCTACCGGCACGATCTCCACCTGCAGGCGTGCAATCTCCTCGACCAGCGCTGTTTTCGTATCCTCCAGGAATCCGTCGCGCGCGACCGCGTAGATGGAAAAGCTGCTGCCCGCCACCTGGGTGGGGAAGACGTCGGAGACTTCATACGCCAGGCGTTTCTCCTCGCGCACCGAACGGAACAACCGCGAGGCCGTGCCCCCAGCGAGCAGTGAATCGATCACGCGCAGGGTCAGAAAATCCTCATGCTTCGCACCGCAGACGGGGAAGGTGAGCATGATGCACGTGCTCTGCACCGGCAGCTCGTGCAGGTCCAGCCGGGAAGCGGAAATCGTCGGGAACTCCGGCGTGGGATGGGGTTGATGCTCCGGCCCCGTCCACAACCCGAAGTCGGCGCGCGCCTGCCCCTGCGCATCCTCGACGGAGCAGCGTCCCGCCACCGCCATAACGGCGTTCGACGGCGAACAATAGGCCTGATACGCGGCCCGCACCGCTGCCGGGGTGATCTGCGTGACAGTGAAATCCCAGCCCAGACCGCCGGTGGCAAAGGGATGCGGCCCATACAGCAGGTGTTGCGACAGCAATGCCGCGGCATCCGCGGCATCCGCCGGCTCCCTGCTTAATAGGAGCAGCGAGCGCTGTATCGCCGCCCGGATGCCGTCGTCAGACAGTCGGGGCCGGCAGACCACCTCCGCCAGCGCCGCTAATCCGACCGGCAGCGCGTCCGCGGGCAGGGTCACGGTGAACTCGACCATCTCCACGCTCACGCGCCCGCTGATCGTGCCGCCCACCTGCTCCAGCCGACGCCGAATGGCGTCGCCGTCCATGCGGTCCGATCCCTGCAGCATGGCGGTGACCAGCACCTGGCGAATGCCCTGCAGCTCCGGCGGCTCATCGAGCGACGAATAATCCAGCAGCAGCTCTACCGACACCACGCCGGAGGCCGTGGTTGGCTGCACGATCAGCCGCAAGCCGTTGTTCCAGCGCTCGGTTTCGACATTGGCCGCCCACAGGAGCTGCGTCGCCAGCAATAACATCAATACCAGACATAACCGGCGCCCGAGAGTGCTATCAAGCATGTGTATGGAACCTTCTCCTTATCCTGCCTCGGAAGGAATGGCGAACCCCGACTTCAAGCTCCGAACTCCAAAATCTGAACTCCGATCCGTCACGTTGTATTCAGTCCTTCAGTAATAGCGCCCAGTCCGGTGGTTGAGTAGGCAAGTAAGCTTTTTCGGTTCTTTCCGCAGCTCACGCGCCGTATCGAAACCACCTCTGCGGCGGTACTACGCCGCACGGATATCGTGCCCGTTCCCGTAAGGTTTACCTATGACCGCGGTGGTTTCGATACGGCGCGTGAGCTACGGAAAGAACCGAAAAAGCTCACTTACCTACTCAACCACCGGACTGGGCGCACATCTACCAATTCAAGGTACATTGTGACGTACCGCTACAACTAGCCACTAATCACCAATCACTAAGTCCTACTCCTCCGGACGGTGTCCCAGCGTGACCCACGCCAGCATGCGGATGGGCATGGCTGCGCGCACCTGCGCAGCGGTGAGGGTGTCGACTGTCGGAAGGTAACGGGTCAGCGCGTCCGCTCCGGTTAATCCTTCGTAAAAGGCCAGTGTGGAGGCCTGCTGGCTGTAGGTTTCGTTCCCCATCAACAACTCGGAGGCCAGGCGCTCCTTTGCCAGCGCCAGCGTCTCCGCGGGCACGGGTTGAGCGGCCAGCGCGGTCAGCAGGTTCATCGTCGAGCGGCGCAGCCGCCATGCCTGGCCCGGCTCGGTGAGCGCCCAGATCAGCAGTCGTCCCGGCCCGCGCGAGCTGACGAACTCCGCGCCGTAATCGATGACCGGGATGTTGTCCTTTGTCCACTGGCCGATCAGTAATCCGTCGCCGCTGTCCGCCAGCAGCGACAGAATAAGGTCGGTCGTCAGCATGCCGTGGAAATTACCGATGGCCGGCGCAGGGAAGACCATTACCTGATAGGTGTGATCGAGGTCAGCCTGAATATGGCCTTCGACCGGTGCATGGTTCGTCGCCGGATCGTCCGCGGGCCAGGCCGGCAGCACGGCGGATTTCACCGCGCCGAACGCTTCGTCTACCAGCGCGAAAGCCTGCGCCGGCGTGATGTCGCCCACCAGCACCACGCTCATATTGTTTGGCACATACCGGCGCCGGTAGCACGCGCGCACGTCGTCCGGCATCAACCGCAGCACGTCCTCGATCGAGCCGGTCGGGCGAGAGCGATAGGGGTGGGTCGGATAGGAAGCCTGGTAGCCGAGATTCAGCAGCAGGGCCCGCGGATCGTCGGTTCCGTCCTGAATCTCCGTCAGCACGGTGGCCCGCTCTCGCGCGAAGCGCTCGTCGGCCAGCGTGGCGGCGGTGGCGACGTCCGCCAGCACGTTCACCAGCAGGCGCGCCTGGCTCGCATCCACCGTGGCCTGAAAGCGCGTCATGTCGCGCGAGGTGACCGCCTCGCTCACCCCGCCTACCATCTCCAGGGCATACTGCGGCGCCAGCTCCCCGGGATAATGTTTCGTGCCCTGCAGCGCCAGATGCTCCAGATAATGCGCCGCGCCGGGCGTGTCGCCCGCTCCGGAGCCGCCGCGCACCACCACCACCATGGAGACGATAGGCAGCGAGTGATCCTCGCGCACCACCACCCGCAGCCCGTTCGCCAGCGTATGCGTGGCCAGGCAACCCGCTGGAAATGGGTTGGGCAGCCCCGCCGCAGAGGCAGTCGATAGCCCGAGCAGGAGGATCAGGAATAAATACGCGGCATGATTCAAAGACAACTAAAACACTCCTGGTGACGAGTAAGAAGTAATACGTAACGCGTGATAAGTAATAAAAAATAGTTGTTGTAAACCTTACATGATCTGACCGAAGCCTCCTTCAGGAGGCGTCTTATACTAGCCCGGCCTTTTGAAGGCCGGGGCGGGCTGTACCGGTCCGTCACGGTGTATTCAGTTCTTCAGTAATAGCGCTCAGTCCGGTGGTTGAGTAGGCAAGTGAGCTCTGCGGCGGAGTACCGCCGCAGAGCTCACTTGCCTACTCAACCACCGGCTTACACTCCTTATCACTAATCACTTATCACTACTAACTACTCACAACAGTATAAGGTTATCCCGATGCACCGCCTCATCATATGGATGATACCCCAAAATCCGCTCGATTTGCACGGTGCGCTGGCCGGCGATTTGTCGCAGCTCGTCATCGGTATAATTGACCAGGCCGCGGGCGATTTCGCGGCCCGCGGGATCGGCGACGGACACCACGTCGCCGGCCTGAAAACCGCCGTCCACTTCTCGGATACCGACGGGCAGCAGGCTCGAGCCGCGCTGTGTCAGCGCCGCCGCCGCGCCGGCGTCGACGCGCAGCGTGCCTTGCGGAGCGGCAGCAAACCCGAGCCACTGCTTGCGTGCGCTCACGTGGCTTTCCGGGCGGGCGGTGAACAGGGTACCGAGCTCCTCGCCCGCCAGAATGCGCGCGATCACCCGCTCGTGCCGGCCTAGCGCCATCACCAGATGCGCGCCCATGCGCGTGGCGATCTTCGCCGCCGCCAGCTTCGAGCGCATGCCGCCGCGCCCCACGCCGGAGGTACTGCCCCCGGCCATCGCGTCCATCGCCGGGGTGATGCGCGCCACCTCGTGGATCAGCGTGGCCTGCGGGTTGGTCTTGGGATCGGCGGTGTAGAATCCCTCTTCATCGGAGAGGATGATCAGCAGATCGCACTGCACTTTGCCGGCGATCAGCGCGGCCAGCCGGTCGTTCTCGCCGATCTGCACGCCCGTGACGGAGGTGGAGTCGTTTTCATTGATCACCGGCACCACGTTGTGGCGACGCATCAGCGGCAGCAGCGTGTTGCGGATGTGCAGGTAGCGGTGGCGATCGGCGATATCCTCGCCGGTCAGCAGCAGTTGCCCCACCGTGCACCCCTCCCGCGCGAAGGCGGCGTTGTAGCAGGCGATCAGCTCCACCTGGCCGACGGACGCCGCCGCCTGCCGGGTGGACAGGTCGGGTCGCGAGCCGGACAGCAGGCCCAGCTTCGCCAGCCCCAGCCGTACCGCCCCCGAGGTGACCAGCAGCACCTCGCGCCCCTCGCGGTTCAGCGCCGCGATCTCCGCGACCACGCCGTCCAGCAGCGCGTGGTTGAATGTACCCTCCGGCGTCGCCACCAGGTTGCTGCCGACCTTGATAACAATACGCTGCGCCGTCGCCAACTGCGCGCGCGTGGATTCGGTAGTGGTCAATGCGTCCTTCTTTGCAGTCATATCTCCCTTCAGGTTCCGTCTCGCCCCCGAAGAATCCTGCCATTTTGAAGTGCGGCGTAAAGCAGCATTTGAGATTGGAAAGCCTAAATCCTGAAAGGGTGGTAGAACGGTTATCTGTCACCCTTTCAGAGTTCAACATATCACTTACCCGTTCCCCTGGCTTCCGCCAGCTCCACTCCGACATTCCGTTCACGGAATGTTGACCACCACCGGCCACGCGTTCGGGTTGGCGATATGCTTCCAGGGGACGATTACTGTGCCGTTGCGGCTAACCTGCACCTGCCATCCGGCGAACGGGCCGGCTTTCGTATCTTCCGCATTGAAGAACCAGCGTCCGTCCGGCTGGAAGTTTCTCGCGTAGCCGGAAGAACCTTCGCCAAAGTCTTCGTCCTTCACCTCGACCTCCACGTTTTCGAATTTGCGCGCGTTGGCCGTGACGAGTTTGAAGAGAATGCCGCGTTGCCGCTCGACGGAGATATGCAACAGCGGATTGTCCGCCGGAGTGAACTCCTGCTCGATCCGGGTGCGGTAGCCGGGCGCGAGGAAACTGACGTTGCAGAAACCAACGGGCACGCGCATGGCAATCGTTCCATCGGGCGGAAGTAGCCGCTGAATGGCCGGCGACTGATACACCAGGTCGCCCCAATCGGTGCCTTCCGAATATCTCTGGCCGTATTCGACGGTCATCAGTACCGGGAAACCGGGCGCCTTGCCGGTGGTTTTGTCGCGCAGCGTGCCGGTGATGGCCACCAGCGGGCACAGCTCGATATCATTTGCGGTGATTGACGTCGGGGGGGCTTCTTCTCTCATGCCGTAATGGCGCTCTTCACTCAGCACCACCCATCCGCCGCTGTATTGGACGCCCTGTGGTTTGACTATCGCCAGCAGTACCTGGCCTTGCGGCACCGCCGGGAAGTGGTAGTATCCATTGGCATCCGTAAACACCGGCAGGCAGGTGCCGACCAGCAGATCGGATCTGGCCATCACGCGGACCTTGATGCCCTGCACCGGATTTTTCGTCACGCTGTCGAGCACGCGGCCGCTTGCCGGCAGCGTGGGGGCGAGCTCGATTTTCCAGCGGGTTCCCTGCGGATCGGATACGGTGTTGCTTTTTGCGTAAATGAGGAACCGCGCATTACCGCCCAGCCAGATTTTGCCGTCCGGCGCCTTCCAGGTCGCCCGCACGGCGCACAGCGACCGGTCCAGCAGCACCCCGGGGCTCGTTTCGACGTAGAGACCGGGCAGGCTGAACTTGCCGTTGCTGCCCGTCTTCGCCCGCAGATTCGGAAGGACAAAATTATCGGCGGGATAATTGACGGGGATACCACCGCTGTAGGGCTGCACCTCGGCTTCGGAAACCTCCACCACGGCGCCGGCCACCGGTTTGCCGGTATTGTTGACGACAATGCCTCGCTGAGTGAACGCCGGCAGCAGGCGGAGCGGCGCATGAGGATCCGGACGTGCCCCCGGCATCATCATACCCGGCATGCCGGGCAGCGGCGGCGGTCCCATCGGCACGCCGCCGGAATTCATGCGTATGTTGCCGGGCAAAGGGAGCTTCGCAATCAGGGTTGCGGCGCCCGGCGCGCTGATATAGAGGTAGCCTTCCGGGAAATCGGTATTGGCCAGGTCGGCTCCGGGAATCTTCACGGTGAGCGTCCCGTCCGCGCCGGTGCGCAATGTCCGATCGAGGATCAGGCCGTAACCGAGCACCAGCATGCGCACGGACAGCTTGGCCCCCGGTTTGCCGTTGGGCAACACCACTTTGCGGGTCAGCGTGAAGTCCGCTGCCGTCGCCAGCGACGCGAAAAGAAGACAGCACGCCGTGAGGAAAAGAGTGAGACGCAACATGAATCACCTCCTGTATGTTTACCATCTGCTTCTTCTGCGTATCAGGCGATTTTCCTGTTTCATCGATCAGAGCATCTACAAAAAATACCCCGGCGGGCAAAGGTGCCTCAAATTTTCGGAATACCAAAAGGAAGGTCGATCGGGTTACTTCACAAGCTCCAGCACGTCCACCGTCGACAGCGGCAGCGTCACCGAAATGCCGTCTCGCGTCCGGGTGAACTTCACCGGACCTTGCACGGCGGAGACGACCTTCGTCACCTGCGCGATGCCGTGCACCTGCACCGTCAGCCCCACGATGGGCTGGCCGGTGAAGTTGGCCAGCGTCACCGCCGAGCCCGCCGGGCCGTCCAGCCGCGCCGCATCGACGCCGAGCTGGGTGGAAATGGGGGGCTGAACCCCCGCCTGCTGCACCGGGTCGGCGACCATTTGATAATAAGCCGCGGGCACGGGTTTCCAGAACAGCCTGCTATTGATCGCATCGGCATCGATCTGCGTCAGCAGGCTCATCCCCGGCATGAAGCCGAAGGTTATCACCCGCCCCTTCCCCAGACTGGTTCCCACCAGGGCCGCGCCGCCGTCCTGATAGGTCGCCAGTACCTTCGCTCCAGGCGCCGGCAGCAGCACGGAATGCAGCCCGCCCACGCTCAGCGGCGCCGGCTGGCCGGGGAAGAGCACCTCCGCGGTGGGCGTCAATGGGGTTTCCGCGCGGTAATACGGCGCGTCGCGCCGCTCGGTGACATCAGTCAAGCCCTGCAGCGTCCGCAGCGCGGTGGACGGCTCGTTGAACTGGTCGCGCGCCGGCCCGCCGCCGCACACCGCCAGCGTGCCGCCGGCTTCCACCCACGCGCGCAGCACCGGCACGGCCTCCGCCGGCAGGTTGGTCGCCGGCAGATACAGCACCTTATAGGCCTTCAGCCGCGTGGCCAGATCCTTCTCGCAAAGGAAATCCACCGGAATCTGCTGCATGGACAGCGCGTAATGCAGCATGCGGCGCTCGATGGTGCAGAAGTTGTCGGACGGCCACTGCTCGGTCGCCTGGCTCCACAGGATGGCCACCTGCCGATCCGGCGGCATGGCCGGTCCCAGCACCGTGTCGGCCAGCCCCAGCACCCGGTTCACGTAGGCCACGCTCTGCACGAATTGCGTGTCCTCGCTGAAGGCGCATTCGGTAGAGGCGTAATGCGGGCCGTACCAGTAGTAATTCAACGTCTTCGCGCCCCGCGCCACCACGGTCATCGCCCGCAGCTCCGCGGAATGGGGGTCTGTCGGCGGGCCGTAGCCCCAGATGATATACATGCCGAGTGGCCTATGCTGCGTAGCCGCGGTCGAGCGGAGCACGTCGGTCAGGAAGGGGGTGAGATAGGGATTCTGAAAGAGGAAATCTTCCGTCCACGGAATGGTGGTGGCCTCCAGCCGGTTGAACTCGAACCAGTTCAGCCCATTACCGTTGGACATGGTATTGCCGAAGCCGTTCATGCACTCATCGCTGAAGTTGACCCGCGTGCCGACGGGCCGCCCGAAGGCTTTCTGCACGGCATCGGTCGCAGCTTTGAAGGGCAGCGGCGCGATCTCCTGCGCGAACTGCGCGGCGTACCAGCCCAGGCGGCGCTTCTCGATGGGGTCGGCCGCCTTCGGGGTCAGGTCGGTGATCTTGTCCCAATCGGTAACGCCCAGCTTCTCCGGCGACAGGTCGCGCGCCTGCAGCCAGTCGAGGAAGGCCGCGCGGCAATACTGGCATTTCCCGATGTGCGCCAACCCGTTCGGCGTACCCGGTTCATCGGCCAGCACGACGTAGCGGACGTTGGCGAATTGCACCGGATCGTTCTTCTTCATCGTCTCGATCTGGTCGATCAGGTATTTCTCCCGGCGCGCTTTCAGCGCCGGATCGAACGAGCAGGAGGTCAGGCCGATGTCGTGGATGAACATCTGCGTGCCCGCTTTGTCGAAGCG
>Ga0172368_10006445_pt1 | contig 12610 bp, 9 predicted proteins | sample Lak11m_FD_114540 | JGI IMG/M metagenome (GOLD analysis project Ga0172368, IMG submission 114540) | Freshwater microbial communities from Kabuno Bay, South-Kivu, Congo - kab_022012_11m | ecosystem: Environmental > Aquatic > Freshwater > Lake | place: Democratic Republic of the Congo: South-Kivu...
AGGAACAGAAGCAGCTTTTTTTGACTTACTTAAATGCTGTTGATTATTCAAAAGAATTAATCTTTCCTTGAAACTTATCATATCCCAAGTTAAGGTAAGTAATTCCATTTGTCTAAGTCCGGTATTCACGGCAACAACAAACAAATCTTTTAAATCTTGGTCATCAGTTGCGTTTAGCAGTATTTGAAATTCTGCCTCTGAAAAGAACAGCGGTTGTTTTTCGGGAATCTTAAACGGTTTAATTTCTTTTATAGGGTTTGAAGTAATGTAATTCTTATCAACAGCAAAGTTCAAAGCACTTGCCAAATAAATTCTATGTGTTCTTGCCTGATAAATTGAACTCTCAGCAATTTTCTTTTGGAAGTAGTCGTTGAAGATGCTCTTGGTTAATGAGCTTAATAAAACGTTACCCAATGTTTTTTCAAGGTAGGTAAAAACAAGTCGGATACCCTTTGTAGTGTTCGGGGTGTGTACTCCTTTTGAATAAGAAAGATATTCCTCAATAAAATCCCTTAAAAGAATTGATGCTAACTTCGCCCTCTTTCTTTCCTCCGCTTCCTTTTCGAAGTTAGAAAGAAATTTCAATGCTTCAGCTTTGATTTTTGTCTTAGCCGATAGGCAAGTACGTTTTCCGTTTTGCTGGAAAAAGTAAACATAATAATACCCGTTAGAACGTTTTGAAAGAATCATAATTAATGCTCCTTTTAACGTTCAAAGAATTAGGAATTTGTCATCAAAAACGTCATCAATGACTAAAGATGTTTTGAATTTAGCTTAAAAAGTGGATAGAGCAGAAGTTTCCTAAACTTTTGGTCGGAGGTTCGATTCCTCTCGAGGGTACTAAGTGAAAAAGAAACGAAACCTGCTCGTTTTATTTTCTGTACACTAATGAAGAATTGTTTTTGTGGAACGTGTCGTTTACAATTTGAAACCGCTCCATTTTTTTTGGCGCTCGTTCCATCGTTTTTTTTAAGGGATTTTGAATTGAAGTATTCTCCGGCACGGAGAAAGTATAAACCTGGCTGCTGTTATAATTTTGAATTGGAGCTTGTCTTAAAGCTTTTTCTTCTTCCTTCTTCTTTTTATTTGCACGAAATTTATTTGTCGCTACTGAAAGAATAGTAACCACCATAAAAGTGACGAGGATGCCAAGCGTTAAATAATTTATAATTGATTGCAAATCCAGGTGCATTCGTTTTTCTTTCGAGAAATTAAGTGAATGAAGTAGTGCAAATATAATTTTTTTTCATTTAAACAACTTATATTATTTCATCAATCTGATTTGCAGCACATCTCTTAAACTCCCAATGTCTATACTCAATTATTTTTTAGAAGAAGCCGGCGACGAATCCTTTAGTAAAGAGATTAACTTCTTTCCGATTCTATAATTCTCGTTAATACCGGAAAACAATTCACAGCCGGGACCAAAGGCAAACACACCAACCATTGCTGCTGTATGGGCTTTAGATGCAAAGCCTAATTTTATATTCCCGCCGGTTACATCTCCTCCAATAATAGCGGTTCCGCCGGTTTCATGGTCGGCTGTTACCAGCACCAGCGTCTGTTTGTCTTCACCGGCAAAATTAAGCGCGGTCTGAATTGCATGTTCAAAATCGTTCAATTCGGAAAGAAGCTCCTCTTGATTATTCCCGTGCCCGCCGTTATCAATTTGCGAGCCTTCAACCATTAACACAAAACCATTTTTATTTGAAGAAAGAGTCTCCAGCGCTTTGCGGGTTAAATCGGAAAGAGAATAATTCCGTTTCTCTGCCGACGGCAGTTCTCCGTTATCAAGAAGTGCAAAATATTTTTTTGCATGAGATTTTTCTAAACTTGCATAATCAAAATAAAGCTCGTAACCGTTGTTCTCTATCTTCTTTAGGAGGTCTTGGTTGTCTTTTCGTTTTCCTCCCGAATTTTCGGCAGTAAAGAATTCTTTCCCTCCGCCGATTAAAATATCTGTGTTAGCTGAAAGATATTCCTCGGCAAGTTTCTCACTGTTATGTCTATCGAGAACATGCCCTAAAAAAGCGGCGGGAGTAGCATTCGTAATATCCGAAGTGACTACTACTCCAGTAGAAAGTTTTTTTTGTCCGGCAAAATCAAAAATTGAAAGAAGTGAATTGCCTTCGGCATCAACTCCTATTTGTCCGTTTTTTGTTCTCATACCACACGCAATTGCGGTTCCGCCGGCAGCCGAATCGGTTATCAATTTATCGGCAGAACAGGTAACTGAAAAACCCGTAACAGGAAATTTTTTGAAAGCGGAATTGGGATTTGTTAATACGGAAGCGCTTACCTGCGAAATTCCCATTCCGTCACCGATCATAATAATGATGTTTTTAGGTTTATCCGGATTTTGAGCGGAGGAAATTGATGCGAAGAAAATCAGTAAATAAAAAACAATTTTTTTCATGAATTTTTCCTATAAAAAAACTCTCCTTTAGAGGGAGAGTTTAAGTTTTTAAAATGAAATAGTTATTATCAGACGGCTACTTCATGAGGGACTTTAGCTATCCAGCCGTGTTTATCCTGGGCGATTCCTTTTTGTATTTCGGTTATCTCATTGAAAAGTTCAACCGCAAGTTTGCCGGCTTCGCCGTTATTAATAATCATTTTCTTCTCTTTAAAAGTAACTTCTGCAACGGGAGAAATAATTGCAGCAGTTCCGGTTCCGAACACCCCTTTTAATTTCCCATTCTCGTAAGCTTTGATGAATTCATCAGTACTAATAAGTCGCTCGGTGATCGGGAGACCTTTATCTTTTAATAATTGAATTACCGAAGCGCGTGTTACTCCCGGAAGAATACTGCCGGTAAGTTTTGGAGTTGCAATTTCATCTTCAAATTCAACAAAAATATTCATCGTTCCAACTTCTTCAAGATATTTTTGTTCAACGCCATCAAGCCACAAAACTTGTGTATAGCCTAATTTATTTGCAATTTCTGTTGCCAGCAAACTCGCGCTGTAATTCCCGGCGGTTTTTGCTTCGCCAATTCCTTTACGCACTGCACGAACATAATCATTCTGCATTAAAATTTTTACAGGTTTGAATCCTTCGGGATAATAGGCTCCAACCGGTGAGAGCATAATAATAAATTTATAACTTTTTGAAGGATGAACGCCTAACAATTCGTCGTTACCAAACATAATAGGTCTTATATACAGCGATTCTCCGATTCCGGTCGGGATCCAATCTTGTTCAATTGAGATCAATTCCTTTAACGCTTCAAGAACAAAAGCGTCGTCAATCTCCGGCATGCAAATCCGTCTGGCTGAATTGTTCATTCTCTTTAAATGAGTTTCGGGGCGAAAAAGGACTACTTCTCCGCTATTGGTGCGGAAAGCTTTTAGTCCTTCAAAAATTGATTGTCCGTAATGGAGAAACACTGCTGCAGGATGAACCGATAAATTCTCTACGGGTTTAATCGCAAAATTATGCCATCCATCCAGCGGATTATAATCCATCTCAAAAATGTGATCGGTAAAAATTGTACCAAATCCCAATTTGGAGGGCAACTCAATTTTTGTAAGTCTGGGTTTTATATGATATGTAATTTGGTTCATAGCGATTCCTGCAAAAAATGATTAAAAGCCTTTTGATATTTACGCAATTTTCTACAAAGTTTAAAATAAAAATGCCCGGTGGAGGGCTACCGGGCGTGGGAAGATTCACTATGGGGGGTAAGCATAATGAATCGTGGTTCAAACTTAAAACACTTTTGAAAAAAAAGCAAGTCTTTTTTTTATCTTTTTTATTTTTTTTCTTCGGTTAAATTTTCGGGCAAAAAAATGCCCGGTGGAGGGCTACCGGGCGTGGGAAGATTCACTATGGGGGGTAAGCATAATGAATCGTGGTTCAAACTTAAAACACTTTTAGAAAAAAAGCAAGAGATTTTTTTTAATCCTTTAAAAAATTTTCTTGCATAAACTTTTCGGGAAAACGGAGACAAAAACGAAATTATCTTACCCGCGCGCGCCATGTTTTTTCAATTTGATTGTGATTCCCGTATTAACCATTCAAGTATTAATTTTACATAAGGTTTTACTAAAAATTTATAAAAATGTTTCCTTTTGGAGAATGATGAATTGAAAATAATTCCCACAAAAAGAAACGACATTCACCTTGCTAAAGTTTGGTATATGAAACAGCACATTCGTTTTCTTCTCTTTATATTTTCGCTATCGATTGGATTGTTCGCTCAAAATTTTTCACTTAGCGGCGTTGTAAAAGATATAAAAACCGGAAATGTTTTGGAAGGAGCGGTAGTGTTTATCAACAAGAATTTCTATACTCAAACAAACAACAGCGGGTATTATGCTTTTACAAACATTCCAAATGGCAATTATCAAATTAAAATTTCCCGGTTTGGATATAAATCATTGGACACCATTATTGATTCCGGTTCGGTTCAAAAAGATTTTTTGCTTGAACCTTCACTAATAGAATATGATGAAGTTGTAATAACCACAGATAAAATTGCCCGCCTTTTGCGCAACTCGCCTTATTCGGAATCATTAATTGGGAAACGCGAAATTGAGCGTCAACCGGTTATTTCACTCTCCGATGTATTAAAAGAACAGCCGGGCATAGTGCTTTTACGCGATGGTATTTGGGGAGCCGAAGTTTCCATCCGTGGACTGAGCCGCGAAAATATTGTTACATTGATTGATGGGAATAGAATTGCAACTTCCACAGATATTGCCGCAAGACTTTCACTAATTGATTTATCCGGTATTGAGAGAATCGAAGTGATCAAAGGGGCTGCGTCTTCAATTTATGGGTCGGGTGCAACGGGAGGAATAATAAATATCATAACGAAAACGCCGCAGTACAATGGAAAATTTTCTGCGAAAGGGAATTTTTCTTCCGCAGTTAATACGGTTAACAATTTAACATCATGGTTCGGAGGCTTGGATATTGGCGAAACCTTCTGGTCTTCACGCCTCTCCGGTTCATTTAGAAAAGCCGGTAACACGAAAACGCCATCGGGAGAATTGAAGAATAGTCAATTTAAAGATTATAGTTTTACTGGAATTGTAGATGTAAAACCTGCCGCTAATAATTCTTTTAAAATTGATTATCAATTGTTTAAAGCAGAGGATGTCGGAATTCCGGGAGCTTCCCTTTTCCCCGGAAGTGCGGACGTTCGTTATCCTTTTGAAAAAAGGGAATTGATCTCGGCTTCGTACCAAATTCAAAATATTTCAAACACTTTCCAAAAATTGCAATTTAAATATGCGTATCAACAGATTGAAAGAGATGTTGAAAATATTCCGCACACAATCCTGAACCTTCCAAAAACTCCAACCTCACCGGCTAAGAGAGTAAGTGTGTTAAAAATTTCGCCGAATGCGGTGCACAAAAATAACAACGTGCAGATTCAAGGAAATTTTTTGATCGGGGAAAACAATTTTATAGCTGCAGGTTTAGATTATTGGGACAGAGCCTACGCCGGAAACCGGGAAAAATTTCAATTGATTGAGACACTTGACTCTGCCGGCAACGTAAAGTCGCTCACAAATAAAATTATTGGAGAGAAACCTCTGCCCGATTCAAGATTTACCAGCATTGGATTTTTTATTCAAGATGAATTTGAGATCATCAGAGAGAAATGTTATTTATCATTAGGGGCGCGGATTGATAAAAATTATGTTCGCGGCGCATCAACGCTCAATCCGGTTTACGAAATTGTAAACGGTGTGTTCAACCCTCATCCTGCGGGACAAAAGATTTTATGGCAGCAAATAAAAACAAATGAAGTTGCCGCAAGTGAAAACTTCGGATTAAAATATTCGCTATATAAAAATTTAGACTTGACTTTGAGCCTCGGTTATTCATTCCGCTCTCCATCGCTTGAAGAAAGATTTCAATATATTGATCAGGGAAGTTATGTACGGATCGGCGAGCCGCTGCTGAAACCGGAATGGGGTAAATCAGTCGATTTTGGTTTTCGTTTTTATTCATCGGATTTTAAATTTATTTCCAGTCTATTCTATAATCGTTTTAATAATCTTGTTGCGGAAATTCCCGGAACATTTGATGGAAGAAACGCTTTTATAAAGACGAATATCGGGGTAGCGCGGCTTTACGGATTTGAGTTCCACACTGATTATAATTTTTATGATGATCTGCTTTTCCATTGTTCTCTTTCGTTTACAAAAGGAGATGACCTTTCATCAAACGGTAATCTTGCGGGCATTGCACCGTTGAACGGCAATGCGGGAATAAAATTTAGATTTGCCGGTTATTTTGATGCCGATATTTCTTCAACTATTTTCGCGGCACAAAACAGTGTTGCGCCTGGTGAACTTTCTACTCCCGGTTATGCTTATTTCAATTTTATCTGCAGCGCCGATGCTTACAAATTTGGTTTGGTTGATCTTTCAATTTCGGTTGGAGTTGAAAATATTTTTAACAAAGAATACCGGGATCATTTAGCTACTAACCGCGGATTCATAAAAAGCGAACCCGGCAGAAATATTTTTCTCAAACTCCTAATGAATGGAAGTTCCGATTAATTATCCTTTTATATCTTTATTAAAATTATGACCTGGTTTTTTATCGCTCTTATTTCATCGTGGTTATCAGCCTTTGCGGCAATCGCGCAAAAGAAAGTCTTATTCACCCGCAGCCCGCTTGAATTTTCTTTTCTGCTTGCTATGGTAAATCTTGTTTTCTCCGTTCCATTTTTTTTAACGATTGATTTTACAACGTTGAACGAAACAAACATCGCGTTTCTTTTTGTGAAATCAGTGATTGGCGTAACCGCTTTTTTATGTGTGATGACTGCGTTGAAAAATTTACAAATCAGTAACGCGCTTCCGCTGCTTGCGCTAACTCCGGGTGCGGTGGCAATTTTTGCTTTTATGCTTCTTGGTGAATCGCTGAAAATGTTAGAGGTCTCCGGATTAATTTTTCTCATGATCGGAACTTTTATTCTTGAAAGTAAAAGTTTGAAACAAATTTTATTTCCGGCGCAGGTGTTCATCCATTCAAAGAATCACCGCTATATTTTACTTGCGCTGCTGCTGTTTACGGCGTCTTCAATTATGGATAAACTTCTGCTTGTTAAAATGCACCTCACTCCAATTTCATTAACGGCTTTTCAACACTTATTTTTTGCCGTCATCCTCTCGGTAATTTTTTTCTCTCTTAAAAAGAATAGAGAAAAAAATCTTTTTCAATTTGAAAAAAAAGATCTCGGTTGGATTGTGCTGATTTCGTTACTAACAATCGGATACCGCTATACCCAAATCGTTTCCATCAGTCTCGCGCCGGTAGCTTTAACATTGGCTGTTAAGCGTACTTCCGTTTTGTGGGCAACGCTTATCGGCGGAAAAATTTTTAAGGATTCCAATTTGCTCAAAAAAACATTTGCGGTGCTGTTCATTCTTCTCGGCGCAATTTTAATTCTGAGAGATTAAAAAGATAATCGTTAATTTTGTACCACCTTAAACGATCATTTAAAAGAAAAAAAACCTGAACATTATGCCGCATCGTTCACTCCAAATAGGATTTTATATGATAAAGAATTCGAAAAAAAATTTATTCCTTCTCTTCGCGTTAGCTACATTTGTTTCCTGCGCAACAAATCCCGAAGCGCAAAAACCGGATTCATCAACCGTAGAATTTTGGTTAACCAATCCGGATAAATCCGTCCTCTTCCAAAAACAAACAGGCGCGCCAACTACTATTACCGGCATTACGCCGCCGCTTCTTGAAGTTGATGAAACAAAAACTTTCCAAACAATAGAGGGATTTGGATGCGCGCTCACCGGCGGAAGCGCTATCTTGTTGAATAAAATGGATGCGGCATCAAAGGCGGGAATTTTAAAAGAACTTTTTGCATCCGATGGAACCAATATTTGGATAAGCTATTTGCGCATAAGTATCGGCGCTTCTGATTTGAGTGACCACGTTTTTACATACGATGATTTGCCTTACGGACAAACCGATACAACAATGACGCAATTCAGTTTGGAGCCGGAACAAAAAGATTTAATTCCAATTTTAAAACAAATCCTCGTCATCAATCCCGAAATAAAAATTCTCGGATCACCATGGACCGCGCCTGTTTGGATGAAGACGATTAATTCTTCAATCGGCGGAAGTTTGAAACCACAGTATTACGCAGCGTATGCAAAATATTTCGTTAAATATATTCAAGGAATGCAGGCAGCCGGAATTCCTATCGATGCGATCACCATTCAAAATGAACCCCTCTTTGGCGGAAATAATCCCAGTATGATTATGACCGCAACTGAACAAGCAAATTTTATAAAAAATAATTTAGGCCCGCAGTTTAAAGCGAACAATATCGAAACAAAAATCATTATTTATGATCACAATGCAGACCGGACGGATTATCCGATAACGGTGATGAACGATCCCGATGCTAAAAAATACGTCGCCGGTTCAGCTTTCCATTTGTACGGCGGAACGATTAACGATTTAGCGAAAGTACGAACCGCGCATCCCGATAAAGATTTATATTTTACTGAAATGTGGGTTGGCGCTCCGGGGAATTTTTATGATGACATTAACTGGCACGTTAAAAATTTAATAATTGGCGGGATGCGGAATTGGTGCCGAAATGTTATTGAATGGAATCTTGCGTCAGACCCGAATTTGGATCCGCATACTGAAGGCGGGTGTACACAATGTCTTGGAACAATAACACTCTCCGGAAATACCATCACGCGTAATCCGGCATATTACATACTTGCGCACGCGGCAAAATTTGTCCGTCCGGGTTCGCTGCGCATCGAATCAACTTACTTATCCACGCTGCCGAATGTTGCATTCGTAACTCCAAGCGGGAAAAAAGTATTGATTGTTTTAAATGATTCAGGTTCAACTGCTTTCTTTAATTTGAAGACCGGCGCAAAAACTTCCACATACAGCTTAAATGCCGGAGCGGTTGGAACGTTTATCTGGTAGGAAAAGAAAGTAACTCATAAAACTAAAAACCCCGAATTTCTTCGGGGTTTTATTGGCTCCGCGAGCAATCCCGACAAGTCGGGACGAACTTGCATCCCGACACAGTCGGGATAACAGCCGAATGTTCAGATTTGTATTTCCCCATTGATTACTCGTTCAATCATGCTTTTGCTTTTCCAGCTTTTTATTTTCAATTCAACTTGATGGGCAATTTCTTTCGATTCGTATTCTTTTGTGAAAACGATTTCCCATGGACGGTAGCGCGAAGTAAATCCTTTTTCGAATGTATTATGATAGGATAATCGTAATTCGGGATTGGAAGAAATTCCCGTATAATATTTTTCTATAGACTTGGATTTTAGTATGTAAACGTAGTATGCCATAAAATTATAAAGCCCCAAAATAATTTGGGGCTTTAAGCTCCGCGAGCAAGACTCGAACTTGCAGCCCTTCGGTTAACAGCCGAATGCTCCACCATTGAGCTATCGCGGAATTAAAAAAAATTTGAGTCTTTGGTTCCGCAAGCGATTCGCCCGCGGCGGATCGAACTTGCATCCCGACACAGTCGGAATAACAGCCAACGTCCCAAACCATTGAGCTATCGCGGAATTTTTATTTTCTTTTTTATAGCAACCCTTCGGTTAACATCCCGATAAATCGGGATCCACCATTGAGCTATCGCGGAATTAAAAAAAATTTGAGCCTTTGGTTCCGTAAACGATTCGCCCGAGGCGGATCGAACTTGCATCCCGACACAGTCGGGATAACAGCCAATGAACCAGAATCATTGAACTATCGCGGAATGTATGTTAACATTTAAAAATTAACAGTGAAAAAATAACACTTTTCAGCGTTTTCACAAAAAGTTTAGCCCACCTTTTTTGCCAATTCCTCAATATTTTTTCAACTTTTTCGCATTTCATACACCTTTAGCTATTCTGCCGTTTATCAAGCTATTTCTCTTCTTATCAGATTCCTTTCCTTTTGAGAGATTTCATACTTTATTTGTTGAAATTGTCCTTAAATTTGAAGTGCAATAATTAAAAGGAGTCCCTAATGTCAGTTAAAACCGTTCTCAGTTTCCTGTTTATCTTAATTTTTTCAACACTTGTAACGGCGCAGCAGCCGCCCATCCTTGATAGAGAACTTTTCTTTGGCGATCCGGAAATTTCCGGCGCACAAATTTCTCCCGATGGAAATTATATCACTTTTATTAAACCTTTCAACAATGTTAGAAACATTTGGGTGAAAGAACGAAACCAAAAATTTGATGAAGCAAAGCCGCTCACGGCAGATACCAAAAGACCGGTAACATCCTACTTTTGGTCTGTTGATAGCAAGTACGTCCTCTTTGTGCAAGATCAAGGTGGAAACGAAAACTACCGCATTTATGCTGTTGATCCGAAAGCTACCGGCGACCCGGTTCCCGCGGCAAAAGATTTAACTCCGATGGAGAACGTCCGCGCGATGATTTATGATGTGCCCAAACATTCTCCAAACGAAATATTCATCGGCTTAAATGACCGTAATGCGCAACTGCATGATGTTTACAAATTGAATCTTACCACCGGCGAAAAAACGCTTGTACGAAAAAATGATGATAACGTTGCCGGATGGGTTTTTGATCTTAACGGAAATTTAAAACTTGGTATCCGCCAAACTGCAGACGGCGGCACAGAAATTTTGAAAGTAAACGGCGACAAGCTTGATCAAATTTACAGCGTGAACAATGAAGAATCTGCCGGACCAATACGTTTTTCCCCCGATGGTAACAGCTTCTACATGATCTCAAACAAAGGCGTAAAAGCTGATAAATTAGAACTTCTTTTATTTGATTTGAAAACCGGAAAGACAAAGTTCATCGAAAAAGATCCGAAAAATGAAGTTGATTTCGGCGATGTAATTTTTTCCGATGTAACAAACGAACTTATCGCTACCGTTTATGTTGGCGATGAAACAAGAATTTATTTCAAAAATAAAATGTGGGAAAAAGATTACAACAAACTGAAATCTCTTTTACCAAAAGGTGAAATCGGACTTGCTTCAACCTCTGCAGATGAATCACTCTGGTTGGTTTCTGTTTCCCGCGATGTTGATCCCGGTTCTGTTTATCTTTTTGATAGAAAGAAAGGGACGGCGGAATTACTTTATAAATCGCGCCCGACTTTACCAAGCGAATCTCTTTCGGAACGAAAAGCTGTAATTTATAAAGCCCGCGACGGTATGACCATCCACGCTTATTTAACGTTGCCAAAAGGTATTGCCGGAAAAAATCTACCTGCCGTTCTTTTTGTACACGGTGGTCCGTGGGCGCGCGATTTTTTTGGATACAATGCAACCGCACAGTTTCTTGCAAATAGAGGATACGCGGTGCTTCAACCTAATTTTAGAGGCTCAACCGGATACGGTAAAAAATATTTGAATGCCGGGAACAAACAATGGGGACGCGGAACAATGCAGCATGATCTTACCGATGCCGTTAATTGGTTGGTCAAACAAGGCATCGCAGATCCGAAGCGCGTTGCTATTTCCGGCGGATCGTACGGCGGCTACGCAACTCTGGCGGGATTAACTTTTACTCCCGATCTCTACGCAGCCGGATTTGATATTGTCGGACCTTCAAACATCATCACACTATTAAAATCAATTCCTCCTTATTGGGCGCCGGCAAAAAAAATGTTTGATGTCCGCGTTGGCAGTATGGATATTCCCGCAGAGAAAAAAATGTTGGATGAGGTTTCACCGTTCAACTACGCAACACAAATTAAAGCGCCGCTTTACGTTGTTCAAGGCGCAAATGATCCGCGCGTTAAAAAAGCTGAAGCAGATCAAATTGTTGTAGCTCTTCGCGATCTAAACAGAAAAGTTGAATACATGGTAGCGCCGGATGAAGGACATGGATTTGCCGGAAAAGAAAACCGTCTTGCAATGTACGTTGCAATGGAACAATTCTTTGCCAAACATTTAAAAGGAAGATTGCAAGAAGATGTTCGTCCTGAAATTCAGAAAAAGTTATCCGACATTACCGTTGATATTAAAACCGTAACCATGCCGAAAAACGAATCGGCTGAAACACCGAAAGAAATGTTGAAATCATTTGACGGTTCAAAAGTTCAGGAAGGAACTACAAAATATCTTATTAAAGTAAATGCGATGGGACAAAATTTCACGATGAATATGGAACGTGCCGTTGCAAAATCTCAATTTAACGGCAAAGATGTTTTTCTTGTTGTTGATAATGTAACCGGTATAATGGCGATAAAAGATTCTCTCTATCTTGATCGCGTGACCGTTCTTCCGGTTAAAAGAATTGTACAACAAGGACCGGCAAATGTTGAACTAACTTTTAACGGCAACGAGGTAACCGGAAGAATTCTTGCCGGACCGCAGAACATGCCGATAAACGTAAAAGCAGATTCCCCGCTTCTCACTGATGGAACCGGAACCGAATTGTCGGTTCGTACGTTGCCTTTAAAGGAAGGATACCAAGCATCATTCAATCAACTTGATCTTCAAACGGCGGCGGCAAAAGCCATGACGTTAAAAGTAGTTGGAAGCGAAAGTGTTACGCTTGATGCCGGAACATTTGATGCTTTTAAAATTGAAGTGAACCCGGTGGAAGGCGATGCCGGAGCTTTAACTATGTGGCTTGCAAAGGATACTAAA
>Ga0172368_10006449_pt1 | contig 12603 bp, 10 predicted proteins | sample Lak11m_FD_114540 | JGI IMG/M metagenome (GOLD analysis project Ga0172368, IMG submission 114540) | Freshwater microbial communities from Kabuno Bay, South-Kivu, Congo - kab_022012_11m | ecosystem: Environmental > Aquatic > Freshwater > Lake | place: Democratic Republic of the Congo: South-Kivu...
CACCTCTGGTCAAGTGTCCACCGGCACCTCTGGTCAAGTGTCCACCGGCACCTCTGGTCAAGTGTCCGCCATCGCCTCTGATCAAATGCCCGCCGGCACCCAAGATTACAAGCTGCCCGCCAGCACCCAAGATTTCTTGTGCAGCTGGCCCGACGATCACACCTATGCCTGGTCCGCAGGAGATCATACACACACTCAGGGCTCCGTCTGCGGCAGATCAGCAGGGTGGCGTAGGCCTGCCTCCACAGGTGACCATCAATATCAATTTTTATGGTTACCAGCAACCGCCGGCTTCTTCTGATTACGTCGCGCCCGAAGACTGGGAAACAACAGAGTTCGAGGCTCCTGATGAAAATCCTGAAGAATCGATGAGCGAAGGAGATGAGACAGGGTTCAATCCCGAAGTCACTGAATAATACTCTCCTTCAATACAAATAACCATTGCAGCACCATGCTCCGGCAGGTGCTGCAATGATTTACTCTATCGCTTCATGCTTTATCCCTATTTCCCTTTTACCCTCAACAGAAAGGAGAACGGCAAGTTCTTCATTTCATCGACATACGGTATATCAGAAATCAATGGTGCTGGGGTCTCCATTCTCCGGTTATGCAATGGCAACCGCTCCATAGAAGCCATTGCGGGAACCCTGCTGAAGCATTATCCCCTGTCACCATCAGAAGTTCGATCCAGAACCGATGCATTCCTGGAGAGTCTCTCCGCAAATGGTATGGTATGGATCAGAAACAAGCCGATGCGCTGGTTCAATGCCCCTGCCCCACCATCGATATTCTGGGAAATAACATCCCGGTGCAATCTTTCTTGCCGCCATTGCGTCGTCGCATCCGGCGATATGGTTTCGTCCGCCGAACTTTCGACGACACGCGCCCTGGAACTGATCGATGAATGGGCTCTGGCCGGAGTGAGAGATATTACCTTCAGCGGCGGCGAACCGTTATTGAGAAAAGATTTTTTCGATCTCGCATCAGCCGCAAAACAACGAAACCTCGAACTCAGTCTTGCCACCAACGGGACTCTTATAACCCCGACCGTCGCCAGAAAGATCAGGGAGCTTGGCTTTGACGTTCAGATCAGCCTGGATGGTTCGACTCCCCAGGTATACAAACAAGTGCGCGGCAATGCCGAGCGATTTGACGATGTCATCACGGGCATCCGGAACCTCTTGTCCGAAAAGGTGAACCTCACCACAGGAACGGTATTGACTCGCAACAACGTTGATGATATACCAGATATACTTGCTCTTGTGGAACAACTGGGAGTTCCTGCATTTCGAATCATACCCTTCATCCCGTCAGGCAGAGGCCGTGAAAACCGGGAACTTGAACTCGATCCTTCTGAAATGAGGCAAGTCTATGCAAATCTCAGGGAAAAACGCGCTTCCGTTTCCTTGACAATATTGCCGCTTGAATTTGAGTGTACGTTCTCTCCGCCATCCACGGAACCGGTCGATTCCTCAAGGCCAGTTGAATGTGGAGGCGCTATCCATTATTGCACGGTCACCCCGACAGGAGAGGTATTGCCATGTCACTATTTCGAAGGGGTTGCGGCAGATTCGGTTCAAAACAGACCATTCATGGAGGTCTGGCAACAATCGAGGTTTCTAAACTATTTCCGGAGCATCGAGATTGGCGATATCGATGGATGCTGTCGTCAGTGCGGATGGCTTTCCGAATGCCGCAGCGGATGTCGGGCCACCAATTTCAGCAACCGCGATATGTTTGGCTCGAACCACCATTGCTGGATTGTGAAAGAAAACCAGATGAACGAAACACAACATCCGGAGTGATTACCGATGAAAATCGCTTTTGCAATACAATTGCCTTCTCCGATGCAACTTCCGGAGTCTGCGAAACTTCGCATCGAAATACGGGACACCTCCCTTGCAGATGCCAGATCGATCACCCTCGCTTCGAAAGAACTGGATGCGGCCGCAATGTCCGGGCAAAGCACTGTAGAAGGTGAAATCAAAACCGACAGCGGGATCCCTCATGGAAGGCATACAACGCTCTGGGCCCATCTCTCCATGAAAGGTGAAAGAAAAATCGAGCGGGAAGACTACATCGTCACGCAGGCATATCCGCTCAGCGACGGTATGAAAGTCTTCGTAAGACTGAACCGGGTCGCTCTCCGACAATAATCGGAAAAACGATAACACTCGAAACAAAAATAAAATAACGATCCGGCGCTTAAATCACGTTCACTTCTTCGCAGTGAGGTTGATGCGACGGAAAGTCTCGAAGCAGGTGTCATCGGGCTGGAGAGATCTCTCGATCATACGAGCGACGACATGATCGCGAAATGCCGCTCTCTTTTTTTCGGGCAAACGGGTAAGGAACGGCACGAGGCTGGGCTGGTCAATCCACCGGATCATGGCATCGGAATCCGGAAAATAGCGGTCGGCGTTACCGCCCCAGACCTTGATACTGCCGAGATCGCTCTCCTCGGCAAGCGTCGTATATGCCTGGACTGTTGGCATGTACCAGGGCCACTCGAAATCCACGAAATCCTCCGCAAAAGAGTCGAGCACCATCGCTTCCCTGACGACACTGAAAAAGTTGAGGCAATTGCCGTCGCCAGCAAAATCGAAACGCACCCGCCCTCCGGGTCGAAGCACCCGGCGGACATTCCGCAGAAGCTTTCGATGATCCCCGACCCAGTGCAGCGTCGCGTTCGAAAAGATGAGGTCGAACTCTTCGTTAAAATCGAGTTCATCGATGTCCATGAGCCTGAAGCTCAGATTGGCCGTCGTTTTCGGCAGGGCTGCGTCGATCATGCCTTCCGATGCGTCGATACCAAGCACCCGCCCGTCAGGAACTAATTCAGCTATCCTGAAGGTAAGGGCCCCGTCGCCACACCCGAGATCGAGCACGCACTCATCGCCCCTGAGATCGAGTTCCGCAATCAGTTTCGTACCCCACTCTTTCTGGTGAAACGAGGACTGTTCATATTTCTTTCCGTCAAATTCGTAGGCCATGGTGATTCAAGGCTGGAAAAGAGGCATTTCCGCTATCCATCAAAATAAAAAAATGATGCCAGGCAAATCTGATCATCTGCAAGTTCATTATGACCATCTCAAGCGTGAAAACCATCAATCGATAATCCCTGAAATATCGTTACCTGATCAGGTGCCGGTACACAAGCTCATGGCGTGTCAGGTACTACGGAAAACGGCAACAACAAGAACGTGCGTTCAATTACGAAATCTGCAATCAATGAAGATATTGAATCTGAGAGATAAATAACAAAGAGCCTTCACTCACCATCCAATGAAGGCTCTTTGTTTTGCCTGAAGATGAATGAATTACAACACTTCCGACTTAACAACACATGCTCCCGGCAAAGCTTGAGATGTTAAAAACCTACCTGCGTAAACAACTGTACTGAAGATGGCGCAGAATAGTTGGAGGTGCCTTTTTCATGCTCAACCTTTACATATTCAAGACCTATCTTGGCATTGGGCCTCAACATCACCGCTACGGCAGGAATGAACTTTTCAATTTTGCCATTGTAATCATCTTTCAGGTATTCATAACGAAGAACACCGACCAGCCAGGGATAGAACCAGTAGTCGCCCTCGATCGAGTAAGCGTTTCTCTTTCCATGATTGATCGAGTAGTCGCGCACCCATTCGTCATCAGCATTCATGATTTCGTTAAACACCTCGTTAAAGTGTGCATACTGGGCAAGAAAACGGAATGGGCCATACGTGGCCTCAATATCGCCCGAGATGGCGGTTTTGGAAAAGCCCTGGAGATCTTCCTGTGTGGCAGGTTTGCCACCTTTGCCTGAAATATAGTAATTGATCCCGAATGTGACAGCATTGTCCAAACCGATATGTTCAACGCCATGCTTTCCCCCTACACCGCTGAGCAATCCGTGACCACCGATCTTCCAGGTAGCCCTGATAAATTTCGAATCGGTGAAGTTACCGGCCGCTTCCGGATCCTCGGTTCCATTTTTACCGATACCGGCTGTAATGGAATAGCCTCCCGTTTCTCCGATGTCACCAGCCAACCTGATCTCGACACCACGGCTCAGGGCAGGCATGGTGGTCGCATAACCATCTCGCTTCCAGCCGGGCCTGGCCGAAACAAGCACCATTCTTTCCGTGATGCCCACCTCACCGAGAACCAGGTTCAGACCGGGCCTGAAAGTCCACATCAGATTCAGCTTTCCCCACTCAAGTCCACCTTCGTTGATAGCAAAATCACCGAAATAGGTGATCTGGTCGGTAACCGTTCCTGCGAAGAACGTTTCCAGATCCTCTACAATTTTTGTCTCATGGAATGATCCGGAATCTTCATCTTTTGGTGTATAGGCCCTGACCTTGCCCAGGAAACCGAGTGAAGGCATGTTAGGAATATCAGAAGGCCAGATCGCATCCGGAAATACCTTTTTATAGGACTCCTGTCCCAACTTGATCGGTTCCTCTTTCACCATTTCTTCATCCTGACCACCCGGGAATCGATAACCATTGTTCCTGAATGCCTCACCGAAGCCATTTCTGATTGGAAAAGCGCTGTGACAGGTTGAACATGCCGTATGATACTTCCGGGCGAAAACCGGTAATGCCGAACCATCCTGGCTCCACAAAAGTATCGGCATCATACAGAGTACCGAAATCCATAAAAATCTGGTTTGTTTCATATAACCCTCCTTTTTCAGTTATGAAAGATGTTGCATGGTAAAAAAGAATAAACGGATATCTGCACTGAATCATCAGGATCAGCAGAACGGAAAAAACAACATAACCAATTGCCAGAAAATGAAATAACAGTTATCAACAACCAATCTGACAACACATTCTCTGCCTATCGGCATATAATGCCCTGTAGATCGCTGTCTGGCGAAAAAAGAACTCCAATCCATCCAATGGAAGGAGCACAGATAGCCATGTCCTGAAATTCAGGATATTGATTTCGATTACGGATATGTAAGTGAAAAACGCAGGCGGCTCGCTTCAGCGCATATATACAAAGCCAACCGACATCACAATTCAGATCCTGGCTATTTCAAATCAAAAAAATCGCCAGATCAGAATTTGGCCTCAATAACAAAACAAATCTCTTTAACCATAAGACTTTAAGAGGAATTTAAGAAATAATCGCTTACCAGCAAATATTTTTTTAACAATTGTTACCACAAAATTCTTCACTGATCCGAAAGGACTAAATCCACAATTATCGCAAATAGTATTTATTACTGTTCGCGATAATACTGCACAAATAACAAGGAATCCACACAAACGAGATCCAGACCGACGATGAAAAAATGAACTGTCGCCTCTGACAGTAAAGCATCATAATACCGTTGCGAGCCTCCTGCATCCGGCCCGCTACCGCACATGAACCATGAACAAGACACTCAATGGAGATGGTTCGCCACGTCCAGACAGGTCAGGACTCGAGATGACGGTACCCGGATTCGTGGCAGAAAGAACAGGAAAATCTCGATTTCGGCAATGCAGAATACCAGATGAATGCTGCATGCTCATGGAAAGCCTGACGGCTACGCATCCATATCATCAATGTCGAGTGTGCCCTGGGCTGCTATGGTGCCGGCCGTGGTTGGAGGCCCTTTTAGAATCCATTCAAATAAAACCCCGATAAGAGCGCCAGCAAGAGGGCCCGCAACATAGACCCAGACCAGAGTGGAATCGCTGCAAACCAGGGCCGGTGCAAGGGAACGCACCGGATTCATCGAAACACCGCTCACCGGTGAAGCCCACATGCCCGACATGGCGATATAGCCACCGACCGCAATGGCGCCGTTTGACCCGATGTTCCTCGCACCGGAAGCTGTGCCAAGTATGGTGTTGACCAGACCCGCCGTAAGAACAATCTCCATGATCATGGCTTTAATGGGGGTAACCGAATGTCCGGGCAGGGTCATACCGGCAGATACCGCTCCTTTACCGAACATAAAGCTGAGAAAAAGGGCGGCAAACACTCCTCCTGCGACCTGGGCGATGATATAGCCCGGAACACGAATCCAGGGAAAGTTCCTGCGGATTGCGAAAGCGATCGTTACGGCGGGGTTCAGATGGGCACCGCTTACCGTACCCATGAAATAGATGACAGCCATCACCATGATGCCGGGAGCTATGGGCAACAGAACATCAACAGCATGATTTCCTGAACTTGCTGCAACAGCGGGACCACCTGCAGCCACGAAAACGAGCAGAAAGGTGCCCCAAAGTTCGGCAAAAACCCGTTTCCATTCATGTTTCGGATCAAGAAAATTGGGCGCGAGCTGCGCTAAAAGCATCCGCGCACGCTCAGCCTTATGCCGATTGCCACTGTCATTCATCACAGCCATATAACCTCACAGTCCATGATTGTCGGGTGACTGCCCCAATATTTCAAATAAAGATAAAAAGCTTTAGAAGTTAAAGCATCCCTCGCTGCCGATTTGTACAATCGACGACAACAATTGCCGGATCGAAGAGATAGCGAAATGATGCCGTTGCCCGCTCACACCATGCAGCATCATCTTTCAAAGGACATAGCCATTGCAACGGTTGCTGAATAATGACTATCTTTTGCGTCAGCGATCATTCACCAATTCCCTTTCAAGGAGCATACGTCCATGACCGAACACGAAGCCATCGTCAAACACCTTCAGGCAGTACAGAACGCCAGCCGCAAGATCGTGACTCTCGACGAAGAGACTATCAACGGCCTTCTCGTCGAGCTTGCCGATCGTATCCCGGACGCCGCCGATGCGATTCTCGAAGCCAACCGAAAGGATCTCGAACGCATGGACCCCGCCGATCCGCGCTACGACCGTCTGCTCCTGAATGATTCACGGCTGAAATCGATCGCCACGGACATCAGGAACGTAGCCGTTCTGCCCTCTCCTCTCAACCGGATGCTCGAAGAGCGCACCCTGCCTAACGGGCTTGAGCTGAAAAAGGTTTCGGTACCACTCGGGGTAATCGGCATCATCTATGAATCCAGGCCGAACGTCACCTTTGATGTTTTCGCACTCTGCCTGAAATCGGGCAATGCAACCGTGCTGAAGGGTGGCAGCGACGCAGCTTTCTCAAACATTGCCATCGTCGAGCTGATCCAGAAGGTGATCAGTGATCGCGGCCTCGAACCTGAGATGATCTACCTCCTGCCTGCAGAACGTGAAGCGGCCCACATCATGCTCAACGCCGTCGGTTATATCGATGTGATCATCCCGAGAGGCAGCCAGCAACTGATCGATTTCGCCCGCAAACACTCGACAGTGCCAGTCATCGAAACCGGAGCCGGCATCGTGCACACCTACTTCGATGAAAGCGGAGACCTGAACATGGGCCGTGATATCGTCTTCAACGCCAAAACCCGGCGCCCGAGCGTCTGCAACGCCCTCGACACGCTCATCGTGCACGAGAGCCGCATCGACGACCTGCCGGTGCTCGTCGAACAGCTCGAAGAGAAGATGGTACAGATTTTCGCCGACGAAGCGGCCTATTACAAACTGCTTGGACGCTATCCCGACGAGCTGCTCCAGATGGCCAGTCCCGAGCATTTCGGTACGGAGTTCCTGTCGCTGAAAATGTCGGTCAAGACCGTTGCCAGCCTCGAAGAAGCGCTCGACCACATCGCTCACCACAGTTCGAAGCACAGCGAGGCTATCATCGCCTCCGACCAGTCAGTCATCGAAACTTTCATGAAAAGGGTCGATGCCGCCGCGGTCTATGCCAACACCTCGACCGCCTTCACCGACGGAGCACAGTTCGGACTCGGCGCGGAGATCGGCATCAGCACGCAGAAGCTTCACGCGCGCGGCCCGATGGCGCTCAGGGAGCTGTGCAGCTACAAGTGGCTCATCACCGGCCAGGGACAGGTGAGGCCGGCCTGATATGCTCGAAGCTCGCAAGCTCGTCAAATCGTACGCCCTGCCGGGCCAGCCGCCGTTGCGGATTCTCGACGGCATCGACCTCTCGGTAAGGGCTGGGGAGATGATCACCATCATCGGTGCATCGGGCAGCGGCAAAACCACCCTGCTCAACCTGCTCGGGACGCTCGACACGCCAGACGAGGGTGACTTGCTCTTTGACGGCTCGCCGATTTTCCAGGGGAGCCGCTGTATGCTGTCGAAAAAGGAGCTGGCTGCCTTCCGCAACCGCAAGATCGGCTTTGTCTTCCAGTTCCACCACCTGCTTTCGGACTTCACGGCGCTCGAAAACGTCGCAATGGCCGAGTTCATCGGCACCGGCAAGCTGAAGCCTGCAAAACAGCGTGCCGCAGTGCTGCTCGAAAAGCTCGGTCTCGGCGCGCGGCTCGACCATCTCCCCTCGGAGTTGTCGGGTGGCGAGCAGCAGCGCGTCGCCATCGCACGGGCGCTGATGAACAACCCGAAGCTGGTGCTCGCCGACGAACCGAGCGGCAACCTCGACAGCCGCAACAGCCGGATGCTCTACGAACTGATGGCCACGCTCAGCAAGGAGCGCCAGACCTCGTTCGTCATCGTCACACACAATGAAGAGTTCGCAGCAACCGCCGACCGCTGCCTCCACATGCAGGACGGCAAGTTGCAGACATGCGGTGAAACTGAAAAGTAAAACGATGCAAGTCAGCCTCAGAAAAAGAAATCAGCTCACCATTCCGGCAGCGATAGTCAAATCGACCAATATCTATACCAACGATATTCTTGAAATTGATTACAAGAATGGGATAATCACTCTGAAACCGAAACCCGGAAATAAGAGAATGGAATCCTCTTTCATGACTTATGCCGGGATAGATCGGGGAGTATGGGGCATAACGACTGACGAGATTGAGCAAAAAATCGCAAACCGTTTTGACTGAACAATTCTGACTGCAATAATTCTCACCGATAAAATCCCGATGCCCGACATTTCCTCTCCAGCAAAATTAGGCCCCATCGAACTGGCAGCCTCCGTCATGCCCCGCCATGCATGGACGTTCCTGTTCGCGTCGTTCTTTTCGATCGGCATGGTCACCTTCGTTTCGATTGGCCAGGCCTATATCATGAACGAGCATCTGCACATTCCCGTCTCCGAGCAGGGCACCATCAGCGGCGATCTGGTCTTCTGGACCGAGATCGTCACGCTTCTGCTCTTCGGCCCGACCGGGGCGATTATGGACCGCATCGGCAGGCGACCGGTCTATGCTTCAGGCTTCATCATCCTGGCGATTGCCTACCTCTACTACCCGCTTGCCACAGACGTGTTCCAGCTCACCATCGCCCGCATGATCTACGCGGTCGGCGTGGTGGCCGTCACCAGTGGACTGGCCACTGTGCTGGTAGATTACCCGAGGGAACGGTCGAGGGGCAAGCTCATCGCGATTATCGGATTCCTGAACGGACTCGGTATCGTTATACTGAACCAGTTCTTCGGCGGCCTGCCGAAAACGCTTGTGGCTGACGGCATGAGTGGCACTGAAGCCGGATTCTGGGCGCACGCGGCCATCGCGGGCACTGCAGCCCTGACATCTCTCGTGCTCTTCTTCGGACTCAAGGGCGGTACCCCGGTACGTCACGAAGAGCGCCTGCCAATCAAAGAGCTTCTCGCCAGCGGCTTTCGCCATGCCCGCAATCCGAGGATTCTGCTCTCTTACGCTGCGGCCTTCGTGGCTCGCGGGGACCAGTCTATCATCGGCACTTTCGTGCCACTCTGGGGCATGACCACCGGTCTGGCGATGGGCCTCGAACCCGCCGAAGCGGTCAAGAAGGGCACCTTCATCTTCATCATCTCACAGGCTGCCGCGCTCCTCTGGGCACCGGTCATCGGCATTTTCATCGACCGATGGAACCGCGTCACGGCGCTCACCCTCTGCATGGGGCTGGCCGCCGTGGGCTACCTGTCGCTGGCGCTCATCGGCAACCCGCTCGAAACCTGGTCGCTCATCTTCTTCGTCCTGCTCGGCATCGGCCAGATCAGCGCCTTCCTCGGCTCGCAGTCGCTCATCGGCCAGGAGGCCCCGAAGGAGGCTCGCGGCTCGGTCATCGGCGCCTTCAACATCAGCGGAGCCATCGGTATCCTCTTCATCACCACAACCGGCGGACGACTCTTCGACGGCATGAGCCCCAAAGCTCCCTTCATCATCGTCGGCGTGGTGAACCTGCTCGTGATGCTCGGCGGCCTGTGGCTGCGAGCAAGAGAGGCGAAGATAGTGGCGAGTGGGGATAGAAGATGAAGTGGACGATTTGAAGAAGTGGACTTTGTGGACAGTATAAGCAAAGAAATGAGGGAGAAGTGCCGGGCAACAAGCAATGAGTTATAAGCACCAGGAAGAAATATTAATCAGGAAAAATCGTCCTTAAATTCTTCTGTCGTATAAGACCTATACGACTTATAAGACCTATACGACCTGTAAAATCAATTCTTCACAATGGTAACAAGGCTGTGAAATGCAGCTAAAAAGCAGTAAAATAGTCTTCAGTAATGAATCAGCAAAGCGCAGTAAAACAGTATCGGTCAAGTCGTCAGAGAGAACGCCTTCTGGCGATTCTTCGCTCCACAGAAAGCCATCCTACGGCAACGTGGCTGTATGACAGGCTGAAGGAGGAGTTTCCCAGCCTCAGCCTCGGAACGGTCTACCGAAACCTTGCCATCCTGATCGATCAGGGCCTCGCCCGTAAAATCGATGCTGGCAGCACCTTCGACCGGTTCGAGGCCAAAACCGCTCCCCACTATCATCTGATCTGCAAAAAGTGCGGCAGGATCGTCGATTTCGAGGAGTGCTTCTTCCCTGAAATCAACGATACCATCGGCCGTTCGGTAGACTTCGATATCGAATCCCACCGGATAGATTTTTTCGGAACCTGCTCCGCTTGCCGGACAAAAAGCTGAAATCCTCTGGAAATCCGGAGATATTTTTTTAGACTACTGATAATAATCGTTCCGAATATTAATATTAGGTTTAAACAGAACATCACATCAAGAGAAAAGGAAAACATCATGAGCGAACAGAGCAAATGCCCGGTGACGGGCCGAACAGCTGGACATTCCGCTATGGGAGGCGGACGGTCAAACCGGGACTGGTGGCCGAACCAGCTCAATCTCGACATGCTTCATCAGCATTCGTCCCTGAGCAATCCTATGGAGCCTGAGTTCAACTACGTCGAAGAATTCAAAACACTCGACCTCGCAGCCGTGAAGCGAGACCTCTATGCGCTGATGACCGATTCGCAGGAGTGGTGGCCCGCCGATTACGGCCACTACGGCGGCCTGTTCATCCGCATGGCGTGGCACAGCGCGGGCACCTACCGCACCAGCGACGGACGCGGCGGAGGTGGCACGGGCAACCAGCGCTTCGCGCCGCTCAACAGCTGGCCCGACAACGCGAACCTCGACAAGGCGCGGCGGCTGCTCTGGCCAATCAAGCAGAAGTACGGGCGCAAACTCTCGTGGGCCGACCTCATGATTCTGGCAGGCAACTGCGCGCTTGAGTCGATGGGCTTCAAAACCTTCGGCTTCGGCGGCGGGCGCGTTGACATCTGGGAGCCGGAGGAGGACATTTACTGGGGCAAGGAGGCTGAGTGGCTTGGCAATAATCGCTACACCGGAGAGCGCGATCTCGAAAACCCGCTGGCCGCCGTGCAGATGGGGCTGATCTACGTCAATCCCGAAGGGCCGGACGGCAATCCCGATCCGGTTCTGGCAGGCAGGGACATCCGTGAAACCTTCGCCCGCATGGCGATGAACGACGAGGAGACCGTAGCGCTCGTGGCGGGAGGGCACACCTTCGGCAAGTGCCACGGCGTCGGCGACCCGAAACTGGTGGGGCCCGAACCTGAAGCCGCCCCGATCGAGGAGCAGGGCCTCGGCTGGAAGAGCGGCTACGGCAGCGGCAAGGGGGACGAGACCATGACGAGCGGGCTTGAAGGCGCATGGACGCCCGACCCGATTCACTGGGACATGGGCTACCTCGGGATGCTCTACAGGTACGAGTGGGAGCTGACCAAAAGCCCCGCAGGCGCGTATCAGTGGCAGCCGAAGGATGTGGCCGAGGAGGATCTCGCCCCGGCGGCCCACGATCCTTCGAAGCGCGTACCCACCATGATGACCACTGCCGACCTGGCGATGCGCATGGATCCGATTTACGGGCCGATCTCGAAGCGCTACTACGAGCATCCCGACCAGTTCGCGGAGGCGTTCGCGCGGGCGTGGTTCAAACTGACGCACCGCGACATGGGGCCGCGCCCGCGCTACCTCGGCGCAGAGGTGCCGGATGAAGAGCTGATCTGGCAGGATCCGGTGCCGCCAGTCGAACACGAACTGATTGGCGACAAGGAGATCGAGGAGCTGAAAAAGCGGGTACTCACCTCCGGCCTGTCGATCCCTGAGCTGGTCTCGACCGCCTGGGCTTCAGCCTCGACTTTCCGTAGCTCCGACAAGCGCGGCGGCGCGAACGGCGCTCGCATCCGCCTCGCTCCGCAGAGGGAGTGGGAGGTGAACCAGCCCGAACAACTGCAACGGGTGCTGAAGAGGCTCGAAGAAATCCGCACCGAGTTCAATGGCGATAGTACTGACGGAAAGCAGATTTCACTTGCCGACCTGATCGTGCTCGGCGGATGCTCGGGCATCGAAGAGGCCGCCAGACGCGCAGGCAACAGCGTGATCG
>Ga0172368_10006452_pt1 | contig 12602 bp, 12 predicted proteins | sample Lak11m_FD_114540 | JGI IMG/M metagenome (GOLD analysis project Ga0172368, IMG submission 114540) | Freshwater microbial communities from Kabuno Bay, South-Kivu, Congo - kab_022012_11m | ecosystem: Environmental > Aquatic > Freshwater > Lake | place: Democratic Republic of the Congo: South-Kivu...
CTAAGTCTGAGATTGCTCTTTCGCTCCATATCAATTCTGCCATTTCTTTGACAGCCTTTTTATTGCTCTGCTGTGTGAAAGTATTTTCCCTTCTTTAATATCTGATTCGCCGGCCTCTATTTTTTGAAGAAGATATAGACGGTACATAACCTCCTCAATATCAACTTTATCAGGAAGTTCTTTAAAAATATTTTTTAATTCTGACTTCGAAATCTGTTTTGTAGGCATTGTCCCTCCTTTTAGTAACATATTCTTCTACCAGCCGTCTATTACCTTAGACATCTACATCACCTCCCCAATGGTATACTGCCCTAATTTTACCACAAGAGACATTTTGCATGTTACATAACCCTACCCTTCTCTATGAGCCGTCGGCATACATAACCTTTCCCATATCGCTTACGTCGTAGCCGCCGAGGTTTGCAACCGCGTTCCTGAAGTCATCGTCTTCCCGGATAAGGCTTAGAAGCGCCTTTATCATATCCGTTTCGTAGAATTCGTATGGAATCGCAAGGTCGTATCTTTCTTTTGCGACGGGGATAAAATCAAGCCCCAGCGCTTTAGCCGAAGCCAGGATCGCAAGCCCCGTATCAGCAATTCCAGTGAGCACCGCAGATGCGACTCCCATGTGAGTATATTCCTCTCTTTCGTATCCTTTCACATCTTCGGGCTTTATGCCGAGCTCTCGCAAATGTTTGTCGGTCAATAACCTTGTTCCTGCGCCTGCCTGCCTGTTTATGAACACAACATCGTCTCTTGTCAGGTCTTTAAAACCTTTTATTTTTTTCGGATTGCCCTTCGGAACAAGGAGCCCCTGCTCCCTATAAACGAGATTAACAAGGATTATTTTTTTATCCGGAAGTGATTTCTTTATAAACGGGATATTGTATTTGCCTGTCTCTTCGTCAAGAAGGTGGGCGCCTGCGATATGCGCCTCTTTCTTTTTTAGCGCCATCAATCCGCCCATTGAACCGACATGGGCTGACGACAAAGAAAGCTTGGGATTTTTCTTTTTCAGAAAATTTGAAAGAAGGTCCAGCGCATTATCATGGCTTCCGATGCATACAATCGTATTTTCTATTTCATTTTTGGCTCTGAGCAGTTCCACATTCACCTCAGAACCGGCGCCTAATCCCTCGGACATCGCGGGTATCCTTACAAAACCATCGGCGCCCACAAGCGACATCAAGACCCCTGCGCCGCGCGAAACAGGGGTAGCAATAAATTTATCTCCGACCTTTCCTATTTTTACCCTTAAAAATTCTTCGGGCCCGAGAGCAGAGGCCACCTGTCTTGAAAGCATTGCTCTTAAAATCTCCGGAGGAGGCACTTCTATTCCCTGCCATTTGTAAATCACAGGTTTTGCAAAAAGATTAAATGTTATGAATGCAGACACAGGATACCCCGGAATACCGAGCACGGGTTTATTCCTGACAATCCCTGCCATCACAGGCTTGCCAGGCTTTATGCTTACACCGTGAAATATTATCTTGCCTATTTCGCTTATCGCCTCTGATGTAAAATCCTCAGAACCTGCGGACGCTCCTGCATTGACAACAACCATATCGCAGGTCTTATGCGCCTCCAGAATCGCCTTTTTTAATTCCTCACTGCTGTCCGGGACAATTCCGAATCTGACAGGCTCTCCTCCCCACTCTGAAACAAGGCCGCCAAGAATCCTTGAGTTATATTCAATAATATCTCCCTTTTTTAAGTCGGTCCCGGGCTCTACAATCTCGGTGCCTGTAGGAATAATTGCAACCTTCGGCTTTCTCCTTACATTTATATCCGTATGCCCTCCTGCAAGTATCGCGGCTGCATCAACATGCCTTATTCTGTGATTCTCAGAAAGTATAAGCTCTGTGGCAACAATATCCTCGCCGATTACTCTGACATGCTGCCACGGCGTCGCAGGCTCAATAATTTCAATATATTCAGGCTCGGAATCTACCCCCCCTTCACTCCCCCCCTTGCTAAGGGGGGGCTCATGGGGGGGTGACTTCTCACTTTTAATTACATTTACATCTTCTATCATTATCACCGCATTAAATCCGTCAGGCAGAGGGTCGCCTGTGTCAACATAGACTGCCTGTTCAGTCAATTTAAGTTTTTTGGGCGATGTCTCGGATGCGCCGAAGGTCTCCTGATGCCGGACCGCATATCCGTCCATTGCAGAAGAGTGATAGAATGGGGATGAGAGTTTCGCTATGACAGGCTCTGCTGTTATTCTTCCGAGGGTTTCTGAAACCTTAACCCTTTCCCCTGAAAAGGGGTTAAGGAGTCCCTCTGATTCAAGCCTTTTAAGCCATTTTTCTATGGCCTCCTTCAGCGGGGTCGTCTCAAGATAAATCTTGCGCTTGACGTGCATCAGAATCTCAGGAATGCACCTATTCCGCCGGCGTCTGATAATTCCTTATTCTCTGTCACCACCTTTACCATCGCGCCTTTTTCCACCGCCTTCTGAGCGGCCAGGTCTACAAGGTAATTCACCTCTTCCATCTCCGCCTTGCAATACGGACATGCGGACACCTTCTGCTTTGAAAGATGCCTGCAGTTGCGGCATTCATATCCTCCGTCTTTAAACTCTTTTATGAATATGAGCTTCATTACCCTTCCTTCCTGAAGCGCATTAAGGACATTATCTAGGCCGAGGACTGCATACTGTCTCTTGGCGGCTGCAGTCAGCAAATCGGAAACAAGCGCTTTTTCCTCCGCATTCTCAATTCCTCTTATTACAGGTTTGACCTTTTCGTATATGTCATTGACATTTGCAAACATCTCGGCGTGAAAAGAGCCTACGATCTTCTCGTTGACTGCCTTTGGAAGCATCTCCTTTACCTTTGCCGCTGCATCATCCGAACCGCCTGTTATTATCCTTTCTATCTTCTCTGCCGACAAGAAGGACTCCAGTTTTTTGACAACGTCTTTTATATACAGGCTGACATGATAATCTATATGCCTCTCAAATCTGTGCCCTGAGAGAGAAAACCATCCCCCTCTTTTGTGCCTTGCAGGCACATCCGGAGTATGCACCTCTCCGTATTCCTCTAGCTCTCCGAGATGAACCAGAAACAGGCGCGCAGATTCCCTATCAACAAGAAGCACAGCATACCTCTTGTAATTATCAAGTATATCCAGCAAGGGCTGTATATACGGACTCTTATCGGTTATTATTGCGTTTGCTACAGGAACCGCAAGATGATATTCCCTCCAGAATTCCTTTTCAGAAGAGGCGATAATCGCCAGTCCCCTTTTGAATTCCCTTTTATTGCTCGTTACGAACGCCTCAAGTTTTTCTATATCCCTCTTGACCTTTTTAAGTATCTGCTTGTCCGTTCCTTCCGAAACGTTTTTAATCATATTCTTCAGATGAATTACATAATCTCCCCTTGTGTCCGGACTTACATTCAGATAGAGGCTTATAAAGTAGCTGCCGTCACCCTGAAGCGTTGCAATCTCTTTTAGTTCTTCTCTGTTAAGCATTCGTCCCTCCTTCTTCAGTTCCTCTGAATATTTCAAATACCGCTATAAAAAGCGCCAGAACCAGCGGACCTATCACAAACCCGATAAAACCGAAAAAGTTTATCCCCCCTATAACGCTGAAAAAGATAAGAAGCGTAGGCATCTTGGTCCTTCCGCTTATTATTATGGGCCTAAGCATATTGTCAACTATTCCTATCACCAATGACCCAAAAAGAAGCAATGCAACTCCTTTCATGTAACTGCCTTTAATAAGCAGGTATATGCTCGCCGGCCCCCAAATTGTAAATGTGCCTAGCATGGGAAGAAATGACGTTATCGCCATTGCGCTGCCCCATAAAACAGGGGCGCTTAGGTTTAGAGCATAAAAAGCAATGCCGCCCATCACACCCTGCACTATTGCAACCACAACTCCGCCGTAAACCGTTGACACGACCATATCCTTTACCTGAAATCTTAGCCTGTCTTTCTGATTTTCGGAAAAAGGAATATATCTGCCTATCTTGTGTAAGATATCCGGGCCGTCCTTCAGGAGAAAAAACAGGGCAAAACCCATAAGTATAAAATCTACCACGGCCCTGCTGATATTGGCAGCCCAGACTGAGAGATTATCCACAAGCCCCTTGCCAAATTTCTGAAGCCCCTCAAAAACAACATCGCTTATCACAACCCCTTCCATGCCGAAATAGGACTGTATTTTTTCAGTCACACGCACAATGTGAGGGGAATTTAAAATGTTTTTTATGGAGTCAACCGCTTCCTTATCAATCTTTTCTGCAACTTCCTTAAGTTCATCCAGAAGCACAAAAGAGAGATAAATAAACGGGGTAACGATTACGACGAGAATCAGGGCTGTTGTTATAAGCGCTGTAAAAAATCTGGATTTACCGTATTTCAATATAAATGTATATACGGGATAAAAGACTATGGTAAAAACTATGGCCCAGGCAATCGCATTAAAGAACGGCTTAAGTATATGATATGAAAGATAGCCGAGCACTAACAGTATAAATATAGAGGTTGCGACATAAAACCTATTTACCCGCAATTGCCGCCTCCGCAAAAACTCTAAAAATTTTTTCCGATAAAGAGTCCTTCATACGCTCAGGGTGCCACTGCACTCCGAGGATAAACGGATAATCTTCCTTGCTTATTGCCTCCACAAGGCCGTCGGCAGAAAAGGCAATGGCATTCAAGCCCTGTCCGACAAGCCTTACTGCCTGATGATGAGAGCTGTTCACCTTAAATTCGCCCTCTCCTATAAACCTGTTGTTGCCGGCTATGACCGCATGATAACCCTCTTTGTGCTCCCTTGCAGCAGGAACCTGCTGCTTTATATCCTGATAAAGGCTTCCTCCAAAGGCCACATTAATAAGCTGCATTCCGTAACATATGCCGAGCACAGGTTTCCTTAATTTCATTATCTCACGAATTACGGCAAATTCAAAGTTGCTTCTGTCCCTATCAACGATTTTTATCTCATAAGCAATATCCTCGTTGTAATAGGAAGGATGGAGGTCCTCGCCTCCCGGAATAAGCAGGCCGTCTATCCTCGCAGCGATGTCTGCCGGATTACGGAAAGGCGCAAGCAGCACGGGAATCGCGCCGGCCTTCTCAACAGCTTCTGCATAATCCCTGTTGAGTTTTAAGCGCTTATCCTCAATATCTGTCGTTATGCCTATAATCGGCTTCAACTCTACGAGTCCGTGACAGACTCTTAAGCTCTTAACTTCCCGCCTGTCTCGGTTGTGATATATTTAACGATATTAAGATGCATTTCTTCCACTTCAGCTTCAGTAAGCGTTCTGCTGTCGGACCTGTACCTTATGGTAAAGGCCAGGCTTTTCTTTTCATCAGGGATATTCTTGCCCTTATAAAAATCAAAAATTGAAACATCTTCTATCAGCTCCGACGGATAGGCCCTTATGAGGTTTTCAATGTCCGAGGCGCTGAGCTTATCGTCCACAATTATTGCTAGGTCGCGCTCAATGCACGGAAACTTGGGTATCGGAGAATATTCAATACCTGCCGGAATCAGAGAGATTAACCTGTCAATGTCTATTTCGTATACTACTATCTCAGGCTTCGGCACCTTAAGGTCCAGTCTATCCGCCACCACAGGCGAAACAACTCCGAGAAACCCTATGCACGAGCCTGAGATGCGGATCTCGCATGACTGCCCGGGGTGAAGGAACGGCTCATTTGAAAAAGAAAATGAGTAACCGTTTATATGCAGGCCGGCAAGCAAATCTTCAATCATGCCTTTCACGATATAGAAACCTGAGGCGTCTTCCTTCCAGAGAGAAGGCTTTTTATCTCTGTAATAAATTCCGCCCAGACGCATAATCTCAAGAGGCAGCGGCCGGCCTATATTTTCAAACACCTTGGACATTTCAAAAATCCTGATATCTTTTACTCCACGCGAAAAATTATATGTGAAATTTTCAAGCAGGGACGGGATAAGCATCGTCCGCATTAATGAACTTTCTTTCCTCAGCGGATTTTTTATTGAAATAGCCTTGCGTCTTCTGTCTTCTGCTGCAATATGAAGGGCCTCCAGGTCTGTTTCAGACATAAAACTGTAATTTATCGCCTCGCTGAACCCTGCCTTTTTCACTATATTCTTTATCCTCAAAGCATAAGAGCGGGATTTATCCGACACTCCTCCTGAGATTGCAGCCTTCGGAATTGTGGCCCGTATTTCTTGATAACCATAAATCCTTGCTATCTCTTCAATAACATCAGCCTCCATCTTGATATCGGGTCTGAATGCAGGCGGTTTTACAGTGAAATATTCTTTATGCAAATCCACGGTAAAACCCAAGCGTTTGTTAATATCCGCCATCTCTTTGTCAGGGATATCTGTGCCCAGAACCTTATTAACCCTTTCATACCGCACAGTAACTGTTACAGGAGAAAACCTTTTCGGATAGACATCAATTTTTTTATAGACTTTTCCGCCTGAGATCTGCCGGATTAAAAACGCGGCCCTGTCAAGCGCATCGCTTAAAGCCGCAATGTCCGCGCCTCTTTCAAACCTGTAAGATGATTCGGATTTAAGTCCTAAGGCCTTTGAGGTTCTTCTGACTGATGAAGGCTCAAAATATGCGCTCTCAAGAAATACATCCTGCGTAAAATCTCCGACCTCTGTTTCAGCGCCTCCCATAAGGCCTGCAATTGCAACAGGATTTTTCGCATCCCATATTAAAAGCGCATCAGGGGGTAGTTTTCTCTCTACTCCGTCAAGCGTGACTATAGCGCAGTCGTCTTCAGCAGGCGCCGCCTTTATTGATTTCCCCTTCAGCTTATTAAGGTCAAATGCATGAAGCGGCTGGCCTGATTCCATAAGAACATAGTTTGTTATGTCAACTATATTATTTATCGCTCTTATGCCGCATCTTGTAATCCTGTTCTTAATCCGGTCCGGAGACGGTCCGACCTTTACGCCTTTTATTACCCTGCCGGCATACCTATGACACAAATCCGGAGCAGTAATCTCCACCTTAAACCCGTCGTCAGAGGCTTCTTCTTTTATCTCATGTTCCGGATATCTGAGAGGCAGATTCATTGCAGTGGCAAGCTCACGCGCAACGCCGATGATGCTCAGGCCGTCGGGCCTGTTAGGAGTAACATTTATCTCAAATACAAAATCTCCGTCCAGTTTTTCCACGGCCTCCACTTCAAGCCCCAGCATCGTAAGGATCGCCGCGGTCTCTTCCGGACTTTTAACGACATCAACAAACTCTTTTAACCAATCCAAAGGAACACGCATAGTATGTATTATATCCACGCAATACGGACATTGACAAGAAAAAGTTTAACAGCCTTGCATTAGGAAAAAACTCGTAGGCAAGATTACTTATTCATCATCTCAAGAAAGTCTTTATTGCCCTTTGTGCCGGTAAGTTTTCCGAGAAGAAACTCCATGCTCTCAACAGCGCTCAGAGGGTTTAAGACTTTACGCAGAATCCACATTTTATTCAAGACATCCTTATCAACAAGCAGCTCCTCTTTCCTTGTGCCCGATGCATTTATGTCTATTGACGGGAATACCCTCTTGTCAACGAGTTTCCTGTCTAAGTGAAGCTCCATATTGCCTGTGCCTTTGAATTCTTCAAATATGACGTCATCCATCCTGCTTCCTGTGTCAATCAGCGCAGTTGCAAGTATTGTAAGGCTTCCTCCGTTTTCAATGTTACGCGCAGCTCCGAAAAATCTCTTCGGTTTCTGAAGGGCATTTGAATCAAGGCCTCCGGACAAAACCTTTCCGCTCGTCGGCATGATTGCGTTGTAAGCCCTTGCAAGTCTCGTTATGCTGTCAAGAAGGATTACTACGTCGCGCTTGCTTTCAACAAGCCTCTTGGCCCTTTCAATGACCATCTCCGAGACCTGACAATGCCTCTGCGGAGGCTCGTCAAATGTTGAACTTATTATCTCTGCTGTCGGAACCTGTCTTTTCCAGTCCGTGACCTCTTCGGGCCTTTCATCTATCAGGAGAATAATAAGATGTATTTCTCTGTGGTTCTTTTTTATGGCTTTTGCTATTGACTGCAGCAGCATTGTTTTACCTGTCCTCGGCGCGGCAACTATCATACCTCTCTGACCTTTTCCCACAGGGCATATCAGCTCCATAACCCTTGTGGAATAATCATTCTGGTCATATTCAAGCTTAATTCTTTCTGTGGGATAGTAAGGGGTAAGGTTATCAAAAAGCGTTCTGTTTACGCTGTCTTCAGGAGACTCATGGTTTACGGCCTCCACTTTGAGAAGCGCAAAATATCTTTCGCTCTCTTTCGGCGGCCTTATCTGCCCTGAAACCAGGTCCCCTGTCCTCAGAACAAATCTGCGTATCTGGGAAGGCGATACATAAATGTCATCAGGCCCCGGCAGATAACTGTAATCCGGCGAACGGAGGAATCCGAAACCGTCAGGGAGTATTTCAAGAACTCCTTCTCCGAATACATTGCCGGTCTTTTCCGCCTGCGCCTGAAGTATCGCAAAGATAAGATCCTGCTTCCTCAACCCTGTTGCGCCGTCAACCTTCAGGGTTTTCGCAACAGTGGTAAGCTCGTCAATAGTTTTTTCCTTTAATTGTGAAATAGAGATATTGTCCATAAGTTAGCTCCTCATCGGGATTTTATGTGCGGTTTATGTGTTTTATGTAACACCCGGTAGGTCTTTCCGCTAAAGCGGAATTTTGTGCCTATCCTTGGGGATTTAAATAGAACCTAAGAACTGCTGTTAGAATCAATATACAAAAAGAAGTTGCATTTGTCAATACCCGCGTGTTAAATTTTTTTATGCGCTACGGAGAAAAAGCAATTAAGAAATCACGTTTAGAAACTTGGGCTAATCCGTCTCCTGAGAGGGCTTATGAGATCAATATCACCTTTCCCGAGTTTACGTGCCTGTGCCCGCGCTCGGGTTATCCCGACTTCGCGACAATATCCGTAAGATATATCCCCGATAAAAAGATTGTTGAATTGAAGTCTCTGAAACTCTATCTTAATTCTTTCCGCGATACTCATATCTCTCATGAAGAGGCGGCGAACAAGATTTATTCCGGGCTTGAGAAAAAACTGAAACCAAGATTTCTTGAGGTTATCGGAGATTTCAACCCGAGGGGAAATGTGAAGACTGTTATTAAGGTTTGCTCTGAAAAACTGAATGGTGAATAGGTGCGTTGGTGAATGGGTGAATAGCAAAAAAAATCAAAATAACAAAATCAAAATTCAAAAATAAGAATTCCTAAAAAACCAATTCACCGATTCACCAATTAGCACGATTCACCCCTTTCGCCTTCTCAATAAAAAGCCTTATCATTTTATGGTCTTTTACGCCTTTCTCCGCCTCAACCCCGCTGCTAACGTCAACAGCATAAGGGTGCACATAGCGGACGGCCTTTTCTATGTTGTCAGGCGTTAGCCCGCCTGCAAGAATAACCCTGCCGAATTGCCTTGCCTCAACCGCAATATCCCAGTTAAAAATCTGCCCCGCTCCGCCGAATACCTCGGGCGTATATGCGTCAAGCAGAAACGCAGAAACCTTATCTTTGTATTTGGAAACGATATCAAGGCTTTCAATGGATTTAACGCGTATCGCCTTTACAACAGGTTTTGAAAGACTGCACGCTGAGGGAGGTTCATCTCCATGAAGCTGGATTATGTTTATGCCTGTCTGCGAAACGATTTTTTCTATTGTCTCTTTTTTCTCATTTACAAAAACCCCGACGGATGAGATAAAAGGCGGAAGTTTTTTGATTATTTTTAGAGCGTTTGAGGGTGAGATATAGCGGGGGCTTTTCTTAAAAAATACAAAACCGAGCGCGTCAGCGCCGGAATCCACTGCCGCCCTCGCGTCCTCAAGATTTGTTATGCCGCATATCTTAACCTTCACCATGATATGCAGATTATAGCATAACAATACCTGATGTTATCGTGGTTCTTGCATCATCCGGCCTCTGATTATCTCTATGTTCTGATAACTTGCTATTCGGTGCTTCGGTGAATTGGTGAATCGGTAAATCGCAGAAATCCAGCCTTTGCCCCATTCACCTATTCACCTATAAACCTATTCACCATTTTTTATAAAGTATATCCGCTTTCGCCGTGCTGTGATATGTCAAGGCCTTCAACCTCTGCCTCTTCATCAACCCTGAGCCCGATGGTCCAGTCAATAAGCTTTAAGATTATTACTGTTATCACAAACGAATATACTGCCGTAACAGACACTGCTATAAACTGAGAAATCAGCATCTTGCCGCTGCCGAAAAGCAAGCCGTCTGCTCCTCCGGGATTTAAAACTTTTTGCGCGAGCAATCCTGTGGCGATTGTGCCTAATGCGCCTCCGACACCGTGCACCCCGAAGGCATCAAGAGAATCGTCGTATCCAAAACGGTTTTTCATATTAAGCGCAATATAACAAATTGTTCCTGCAGCCAGTCCGATGCATAAGGCAGACATGGGCCCGACAAACCCTGACGCAGGCGTAATAGTGGCAAGCCCTGCGATAGAGCCTGTGGCAGCTCCAAACATCGTGGGCTTTCCTCTATGCATCCACTCTATAACAACCCATATGAGCGTTGCGGAAACTGCGGATATATGCGTGACAACAAATGTCATAGCGCTTAATGTGCCTGACGAAAGCGCGCTTCCGGCGTTGAACCCGAACCAGCCGAACCAGAGCAAACCAGCGCCAAGCACCGTCATCGGCAGGTTATGCGGATAGAAAGGCTCATGCAGATAGCCCTTTCTTTTGCCTATGATTAATGCAGCGGCAAGGGCGGATATGCCGGATGTTATATGAACGACGATGCCCCCTGCAAAATCCAGAACTCCCATATTTTTAAGCCACCCGCCAGTGCCCCATACCCAGTGAGCAACAGGGTCATAGACGATTGTTGACCATAAAATTGTAAATACAAAGAAGGCTGAGAACTTCATTCTCTCTGCAAAGGCTCCGGTAATTAATGCGGGTGTTATCACCGCAAACATCGCCTGATAAATCATGAAGGCAAGATGCGGCACTGTTGCGGCATAATCAGGATTAGGGCTGCTGCCTACGCCATTTAAACCAGCCCAGTCAAGGCTTCCGATTATACCGCCCATGTCAGGGCCGAACGAAAGGCTGTATCCGAAAAGTATCCATTGAACGCTTACTATCGCAATAGCGACAAAGCTTTGCATAATAGTTCCGAGAACATTCTTACGCCTCACCATGCCGCCGTAAAAAAGCGCGAGTCCCGGAGTCATAAGCATTACGAGCGACGCGGACAACAAAACAAAAGCCGTATCGCCGGCGTCAACCTTTCCCTGCTCCTGAGCAAATACATTGGTTGCCGCAAGGAAGAGCATAAACATTACACAAATAGCTAAAATTATCCCTTTTTTCATTTTTGGAGATGCTCCTTGGAATTAGATTTTTGGGATAATAAGCTAAAAGCGTGCCAGCTAACTATTTGATTCTAAAAGAATTTCAAGATGGAATAGTTTATAACTCCTACAAAATTGTAGGAGTTATAAACTAAAAATAACGTTTTAATCTTTTATTACCGATAGCTATAACTTTCCAACAATTTTGTAGGAGTTACATTTTTGTAGGATTACTATCTTGAATTTAGAGGGCTTGTCCGCAATTAGCGGGCAAGCCATTTTCACTACTTTTTTATATTGCAGCCTCGCCCTTTTCGCCCGTCCTTATCCTGATTACGTCTTCTACGGGCATTACAAATATCTTACCGTCTCCAACCTTGCCGGTCTTTGCAGAGGCCTCTATTGTTTCTATAGCCTTCTCCTTAAGGCTTTCAGATACGACTATCTCTATCTTTATCTTCGGAACAAAGGAAATATCGTATTCTGCTCCTCTGTAAAGCTCTACGTGACCTTTTTGCCTCCCAAAGCCCTTTACTTCTGTTACTGTCATGCCCTGTACCCCTATCTTATTCAGAGCATCTTTTACTTCATCCAGCTTAAAAGGCTTTATTTCTGCTTCTATCTTCTTCATAGTTCCTCCGGTTTATAATGATCAACTTCTCTGAAATCGGCGAATGCCTTTTTTAGCCATTCACCGATTCACCCATCCACCAATTCACCATTAGTTATAATGTATATCCGCTTTCACCGTGCTGGCTTAAATCAAGGCCGTCAGATTCGTCTTCCTCGCTTACCCTTAAACCAACAGTCCAGTCAAGAACCTTTAAGATTATGAGCGTAACTACAAAGGAATAAATCCACGCAGCGCCGACGCTTATTATCTGGTTCAGCAGAAGTGAAGCATTTCCAAAAAAGAGCCCGTCATTGCCTGCACTGTTTATTAATTTTGACGCGAACAATCCTGTTGCTATTGCGCCCCAGGTTCCGCCTACTCCATGAACTCCGACCGCATCAAGCGAATCGTCATATCCGAGTTTTGTCTTAAGATTGACCGCCATATAACAAAGAACTCCGGCAACAAGTCCTATTATCAGGGCAGGCATCGGGCCGACAAAACCTGACGCCGGCGTGATTGCGACAAGACCCGCAACTGCGCCTGAAGCTGCTCCAAGCACTGTCGGTTTGTTCCTGTGCATCCATTCGGCAAACATCCATGAAAGAGCTGCCGCCGCGGTTGCAATATGAGTTACA
>Ga0172368_10006454_pt1 | contig 12601 bp, 6 predicted proteins | sample Lak11m_FD_114540 | JGI IMG/M metagenome (GOLD analysis project Ga0172368, IMG submission 114540) | Freshwater microbial communities from Kabuno Bay, South-Kivu, Congo - kab_022012_11m | ecosystem: Environmental > Aquatic > Freshwater > Lake | place: Democratic Republic of the Congo: South-Kivu...
CAATTGCCCTTATTTGCCTTCAAGCACCTGCGCTCTTGTGTCGGTTGAACAAAGCGGACTTACCCTGCTGGATTCTTGTTGTGGTTCCCGCTTTATTATCACTGACGGATCAATAGTAAATGGTCCTGCAAGCGTTTCGATGAAAACCTATTATACAGCTTATGACGGAAACGCTTTGCATATTTATAATTAAAGTGTTTCCCTATTTTACATAAACCGCCTTCCCTTGCATCAAAACATTATGCTGTTTGAGGGATTCCAGTTTGATAATATAGGTTCCTGCTAATTGGCTTGCGGGATCCCAGTAAACAAATGTTTGATGTGGATACACATTCATGCTATCTACCAGTTGACCTTTGGTATTATAAATTTTAATAAGTGCATCCGATGAAATACTAAACTCTATGGTAAAAATGGAAGTGGATGGATTTGGAAAAACAACCAGATTTTTGGGCTTTGATGTATTAATGTTTTCTATACCGAAAAGATGGTCGTGATCGCGGATGCCTAATACATATTCGCCAAGACGAACAGAATCAATTGTCACCCAACCCGATGTAGACCCTGTTATTGTTCTATTAAGCTGATGCCAGTCGTCCGCAGTGTTTGCTCTCCAAAAAATAGCTAACGAATCAATAACATTGGTAATTAATGTATTGTCAAGCCACGAAGTGGAAGTGCTGTTTACGGTAACAGGGGCCGTTTTATTATAAAAAAACTTCCCTTGTGCAACAAAGCCATTAGGTAAAATTCCATCTATTTTCCAATATCGATAATCAGATAAATACACATCAGGAATGGGAACTTTAAAGTTGTCGGGCTTTACCCAATTATGCTCAACGCGAACAAAAGCAGAATCAGCAATATTTTGCACCATTAACGTGCAATACGTATCTGCAAAAACCTTACTTCCTATTGTTTTAATTGTTTGCGATTGGTCTGTAGTAGCGTCGCATATTTTTTCCGAAGGATCAATCAAAACAAATGAAGGATTAAACGGCACTAAAAAAGTTCCCACGCCAAATTCTCCGGAGAACTGAATTGTGCCTGTGTATTTTTGCCATGAGTTATTCATAAACATCAATTCTACCTTGTTAGAATTTGCGAAAACAGTGGCACCTTTCAATCGTTGACGAACATAAACAGTGGCATAATATTGTCCCGAAATAGTATTTACTTTCATAGAGTCAACAGAAAAATGAGGAAAACCGGGTGCATAAACCCATGCATTAAAAAAATCACTCAGATTTACACTTGTGTTTGATGACAGAAAGCTAAGCATATCTGCAGTGCTGGCATTCTTAAAAGCGTAATTGTTCAAATAAGCTTTTACTCCTGAAAAGAAAAGCGAATCGCCCAAATAATTACGCAGGGTATGCACTATATCTGAACCTTTTTTATATACTGTTGTTCCATAGGTGTATTCGTGTGGAATACCATACAACGCCCTGTATCCTCCATCATCAATATGCGCAAACTGCAAAACGTATTTATGATTGTCGCGTATGTAATTTGTTGCCGTGGGTTTACCATAATAATCTTCCATGAACATAGGTTCGCACCAACTAGCCCAGCCCTCATTAAGCCACATATCTAGTGCTGTTGAACAAGTCACTAAATCGCCAAACCAATGATGCGAAAATTCATGCACCATGATAGATTCATACGCCAATGTTCCGTTGATACATACATTCGGATACGCAATATTGGTGGCATGTTCCATGGCTCCGGCATTAAATGGAACGCCTACATAACCTACGCGTTGCCAGCGATAGGGACCAAATCTGTTTTCGTAAATATCAAAAGCATTGTGCAAATGTATAAACGATGCCTTTGCTTTATTTGTATCCGTAGGAAGCACATAAACTGCCGACGGAATATTACCTAACATCCCCGAAAAGGTATCTTTAACGGCAACATAATTAGCTACAGCTACAGAAGCAAGATAGGTAGGAATACTACCACTTAATTGCCAATGTACCGTTTTGGTTCCGTCGCCATTATTAATCTCGGAAATCAAACTACCACCACATACAGCCATTTTAGTGTCTTTAACCCGTATGTAGCAATCGTAGGTTGCACGATCAACAAAATCATCAATGCACGGAAACCATACGCGCCCAAAAGGATGCGGATTTGATGCAAAGCCAACACCAAGGTTATAAGCAAATGTGCTATCGTTTGTAAAATAAAACCCACCCCAGGTTGAGGGATCCACTTGGGGAAGTCCGCCATAATAAACTTTTAAATGAAATGTATCGCTTATATTTAGTGGTAGTGGAAGATTTATTTTTAACAACGTATCGTTGTAAGCATAAGTGCAATGTGTGGAGTTATAAACAACAGAATCAACGGGTAGCGAAAGTAAATCTAATTGAACCTCCGCAAGGTTATTTATTCTGGGAACAATGGTTAAGTCCGCATATCCTTTAATGTTTTTTTGCGATAAATAAACAATATCGAGATGAATGTCGTAGTGTAACACATCAATAGTGTCACTATGTTGCTTGGTGTTTTGATTTGTTTTTTCTTTTGCAAAAGCAACTTTGTTACTAAATGAAAACAGGATGGTGATTATTAATATTGATTTCAAAAATTGTTTCATTTTTATTGATATTAATTTTAACAAATTTACAGAAAAAGAAATTAGTTGTTGCTTATTTGAGGTATGGTAAAAAAGAATGTTGTTCCAATTTTCTCCTGGGTTTCAAACCAAATTTCTCCTCCGGCAGCATCAACAATACCCTTGACCATAACTAATCCCAAACCCATTCCGCCTGTTTTAGTAGTAAAATTTGGAGTAAATATTTTCTCAAGCTGATCATTAGGAATACCGCATCCATTATCAGTTATACTGATTAAATAAAAGGATTCTTTTTGTTTTACTGATAATTGAATTTTTCCATCTGGTTTGTTATCGATTGCTTGAATTGAATTTTTAATCAGATTGTTAAAAACTCTTAGCATTTGTGTTTTGTCAGCGTTTATAAATAATTTTTCTCCTTTTTGTTTTTCAAAACTAATTTGAATATTAAAATCTTTGAATAAAGTGATGGCTCCGTCTATTAATTTTATCAAATCTATTTTTTCGTTCCGAACTTTGGCAATATTGGCAAAGTTGGAGAACTCAGAAGCTATAAGCGACAAGGTTTCTATTTGTTCAATCATGGTATGAGTAAAACGATCTAAGCGCTCATCCCAGTCGGTATTGTTTTCTTTCCATGCTTTTTGCAAATACTGAACACTAAGTTTCATAGGAGTTAGCGGGTTCTTTATTTCGTGAGCAACTTGCTTGGCCATTTCCCTCCAGGCGCTTTCGCGCTCTGAGCGCGCAAGAAGCTCGGCACTTTTTGCCAGCTCATCAATCATTCTGTTATATTCAGTAATCAGCAAACCCAACTCGTCTTCCTTTGACCATTGAATTTTTTCGTTCCTTTTTCCAAGTTTTATCTGGCTGAGTTTGTCACGAATTAATTTCAATGGACGAGCAATATAGCTTGAAATAAGCAATGCATAGATAATTGCAATCGCAACCAATAAAACATACACATTAATAAATGCAACAAGAAATGTTGATATTTCTTTTTTTAACTCACTTTGTTTTGCAAAATAAGGAATGTTTAAATATCCTATTACCTTATTTTGATTATTGCGAAACGGTAAGTAAACCGATATATATTTAAGTTTACCTATGCTCTCATTATGTATAAAAAAAGTTCTGTTCGTAACTGATAAATCGTAAAAGGCAATTGGGTCCATTCTTTTTGAAAGCATTCCTTCGTCAAAAATTTTATTTCGTGATGACGAAATTAAATTGCCGTTCCGGTCAAATAAATTAATATCAGTAAAAAAAACATTCGAAAATTTTACCAGTAAATCACCAACAAAATCAGCCGATTCGGGAGTTAAATTTTCTTTGTCTGAAAGTTTGTTCTCTAATTCAACCAAAATCGAATGTGCTTTTTCGCTAATGTTATCAACATTTTTATTTTCATAAATACCTATGATATAGTAAACCGTTATTGCTCCTATAAAAATAAAAGAAAACAAAACAATTGATATCATTGCTATTTGAAGGCGCCCTTTAAACGATAAATAAATTTTATTACTATTGATAGGATAAATATAAATCAATAAAAAAATCAAGACAAAAACCAACAAAAAAGAAAACAAATACGAAAACGGCGCAATGATATCAAGGATATCGTCTTGCTTTTTGCTGATAATAATGACGGCTGTTGGATCGGATTTATAAAGCAAGTGGCTGTATCCATCTGATGTAAAAAAGGTAAACTCTTCCTTATATTGTTTATAAAATTCAGTATCCAAAAAATAAAAATACTTACCATACTGCGTGTTAAGCGCCCCGTTCTTATACTTAGCATAAGAATAACCCGACATATCTTTATTAATATTTAGCTCTTTATCAATCAACAATTCGGGATAACCCAGCTCTTTGGGGATAAATTTTGAATCTAGCTCAATATGTATGGATGTTGGTTTGTTTCTAACAGAAGAGGTTGTGTCTGTGGGGTAATTGAAGATAGCCAAATAGCTGTTTCGTCCCGTTTCTTTGTTAAGGTAATAAAAGTTGCTACTTAAGGTTGGTACGCCAATATTGTTCACTATTTTATTAAAAAATTCATTGCATTCCGTTTTATAATTATCGGGTTTAATTAAAAGGCTGTCGTTTGGCTGGCATATGGTAATTTGAATGTCGTACTTAAGCCAATATCCATTAAAATAATAATGTTGTAGTCGCTTTGCAATCAATGGTTCGCTCTCTGGCAAAAATTGAATATATTTTTTTATTGTGTCGTCGTTTTGAATACTGCTTTCCTGCTCTGCAAAAAGATATTCTGCAATGGGATCTCTTTCGGACGAGAGTTTTATTGCAGTTAATTTTCTTTTTTCTTTTTCTTTAAAATCATTATTGTGATAAAGACTATAGGTGGTAATTAATGAAAAAATAATAATAAAATATACGATAGATGAGGGTGTTAGTATTACTAAATGCTTGTTATAATAATAAATTACCCCTAACGCATAAGCTAAAAAAAGAAACAATAGATAAACCTTTTCAATGGAATAGTAACTGTGGAAAAGACCAAAGCCAAAAAGTGTTACCAAACAAATAACTATAAAAGAATATCTGCTTTTGCCTAGTATTAGTGCTATTTGTAAAAACCGAGATGTAAAAAGAAAAAAAGAAAAAAGTATTAAAGCAATAATAAAAAATCCAATAAAACTATAAAAAGATAAAGCAAAAATGTTATTTAAATTTAGAATTAACGTGGAGTTAAGAATAACATTTTTCAATAAATCTATAGTGAAACTAAATGCACTTACAGAGCAAAATATGAGTACAAAAGAAATTAATACTTTTATGATTGTTGAATCTATCCACGACTTATTTTCAAATTGTGTTCGCTTATGAAAATAAACCCCTATCGAAAAAACAAAAACACAATTCAGCAGCAAATCGCCTAAAGACGGTAAAAAATAGGAGGATGCATAAAATTTAGGAGTAAAAATTTCAAGGGAGTAAACATAGGGTGGTAACGTAAAATAAAAAGAAAAAACACGTAACAGAACAACAAATAAAATGGCTAAAATGGCTTTCAGGTGTTTATTTAGTTTAACAAATAGTTCATCAAAGAGCAAAAACAAAAACTGGATAAATAAAAAAACACCAATTATAAAAAGTAAAAATAGTACCGTTGAGTGATCGTTTTGATTTTTACTAGTATTGTTAAAACTTAAAGAGCCAAGTTTTTTTCCATTGCAATTTGTTATGGAATGTTCACTAAGTTTTTCTGAAATTGCGGTGTTTGATGGTAGATTGAAGTCTTTTTGAAAATCATTATTCAAATAATCATTCTGATATTTATAATCATTCTTCAGGAGAATTAATCCCAAAACATGTGTGTTTGCTGAAGAATCACACAATACTTCAAACCACCCATTCTTTAAATGCAATAACCTATTCGTGTGTGCCGAATCTAATAAACTTTCATCAAAACCTATTGAATTGGTTGACCAGCCTACAATTGTATCGTTTTTGAAAACAAAAAAACCAAAACCATTTTCTTTATAAAAACGATTGTAAGATGAAAAAAAATAACCGGCATTAAATGTGCTTGATTGATTTTCGACAACAATTTTTTTAAGTTGTAGCTTAAGCTCTGTTTCTTTTGAATTTAGTGTTTCTTGAAATCGAGACGTGAAAAATCCAAAATCGGGTGTTTTTTTATCTTGAAGAAAAATAAAATAAGAAGTAAAAAGGATGGCAACAAAAAAAGAAAGATAAATAATTAATTTTTTTATTGACGACTTCCAGCTGCTAATCATATATGCTTTTTGATTACACAAATGTATAAAAATTGTTTTAATCCACCCCGAACTATTCTCAACAGCTAGAATGGCAAGGCGTAGCGAAGCATCCTTTTTTTATTCGATTTGCGACACTTTCTTAAAAAAGAAATCATTGGTTGCCACAAACCCATTTTTTAATAAAATTGGGGCTAAAAATCAATTTTGTGGCTTTATAATAAAAATCTGGCTTGAGTAAGGAGAAATTTTAAGTTTTGCCATGCGATTTGAAAGACTCCCCACACGAAATGCTTTTAAAAAATTATTTTTATTTAAACGATGTTTTTCACTTTTCGCACTCATATAAAATGAGTCTGATTTTATCGGAATAATTTTTTTAATTTCAAAGCTGTGTTTTTTCATCAAAGCTTTAATTGAGTCTTCGGTAAAATGATATAAATTCATTGGTAGGTTAAAACCCGCCCAAAATTTATTATACAAAACGGCGTCATAGGATTCACACATTGGAAGCGAAATAATCAGAACGCCATCAGGTTTAATTTTTTGGAAAATAGTTGTTAAAAATTTATTCAAATCATGCACTTTCTCAAGCACATGCCATAACATAATAACATCAAAAAAATGCTCTTCAAATTTTACTAATTCTTCCTCTTCCCTAACATCTAAATTTAAACTATTTTGTGCATATTTTCTTTCTTCTGGGTTTTTTTCTATTCCAACGGTTTCCCAATTGTGTTTTTTAAATATTGAGAGTAGTTCTCCATTTGAACATCCGATTTCAAGAATTTTTCCGCTTTTTTTGATTCTGCTTACAAGCTTAAACCTTTTTTTTATTCTGCGCTTTTTTATAAACAAATCCACCTTATTACCTAGTACATTATTTTTAGATTCTGAATTTGTATTTTGCAATGAACGGTAGCTTTTGATGCCTTCCTTATCGGGTCTGGGATTCAAAAAACAAAACCCGCATTCCTCACATGCTACAATTGTAAACTGTTCGTTTGTACCAACAAAACTATTGCATTCAAGATAATTAGTAAACTTTTCCTTTTCACATACAAAACAGTGTGTTAGCGTTTCCATTTATCTATGTTTCACGTGAAACAATTATTTTTTTATATAAACCAATAGTATCGAAATATCTGAGGGAGAAATTCCGCTTATTCTAGATGCCTGGCCAATCGTTTTTGGTTTAATTTTAATCAATTTTTCTCTCGCTTCGTTTGACAATGATTTGATGTTTTTATAATCTATCGTGTCGTGAATAAGGAGGTGTTCGTTTTTTAAAAACTTCTCAATGTTTTCTTTTTCCTTTAAAATATAATCCTTGTACTTGATTAAAATTTCGGTTTCTTCAATTACTTTTTCATCCATATTATTTTCTAAAACGAACGTAGCAAGTTTGGATGAAACAGATAATAAGTCTTTAAGGTTAATCTGTGGTCTGGATAACAAATTTGCGAGCTTTGTGGACTTTGTGAAATGGCCAATTTCAACGCTTTTAAAAAACTCATTTCCCGAATCAGCTTCAATAGTATTTTCTGTTATAAAAGTTTTTAATGTTTCTATCTGTTTTATTTTGGCGATTGTTTTTTTATACTGCTCCTCAGCTAACAATCCTATCCCTCTACCATGAGTAGAGAGCCTCGTGTCGGCATTATCTTGCCGTAGTACTATTCGATATTCTGCTCTTGAAGTAAACATTCGATATGGTTCTTCTGTTCCTTTCAGTACAAGATCGTCAATCAAAACTCCGATATAAGCATCTGACCTCGTTAAAACAAAATCAGATAAATTATTCAATTTCCTGTGCGCATTTATTCCTGCCATTAAACCTTGGCAAGCCGCTTCTTCATATCCGGTTGTTCCATTTATTTGACCTGCAAAATACAGGTGCTCCACTAGCTTCGTTTCGAGTGTAAAATGCAATTGAGTGGGAGGAAAAAAATCATACTCAATCGCATAACCCGGGCGAAGTATTTTGGCATTTTCAAATCCGGGTACATTCAATAAAGCCTGATATTGAATTTCAACAGGCAGAGATGAAGAAAACCCATTTAAATATATTTCATAAGTGTCCCACCCATCCGGTTCAACAAAAAGCTGATGTCGGTCGCGTTCCGAAAAGCGCTCAATTTTATCTTCAATCGACGGACAATATCTTGGCCCAATTCCTTTTATTCTTCCGCTAAAAAGTGGAGATTGCCCAAAACCTGTTCGTAAAATTTCATGAACTTTTGGGTTAGTATATGTCAGCCAGCAACTTTTTTGTTTTGTCAGCGGAGTGGTGTTTGTAAACGAAAATTTTTCGGGATTTTCGTCTCCCTTTTGCTCAACCATTAATGAATAATCCAATGAACGACCATCTACCCTGACCGGTGTTCCTGTTTTCATCCTTGCGGATTGAAATCCGATTGATACCAACTCTTCGGTAATTTTATAAGCAGGAGCTTCTCCTATTCGTCCTCCCGGAAAACTTTTAGTGCCAATATGTATTACCCCATTTAAAAAAGTACCTCCACAAATAATAACAGCTTTAGCTTTTATAGTATCTGCAAGCAATGTTTTTACACCACAAACTTTATCGTTATCAATAAGCAACGAAACAACACTGTCTTGCCAAAAATGAAGATGTGAAGTGTTCTCTAATATTTTTTTCCACTCGATAGAAAATTGTATACGATCGCATTGAGCTCTCGGACTCCACATCGCAGGTCCTTTAGATTTGTTTAGCATTCGGAATTGGATCATGCTTCTATCCGTAACAATTCCTGTTTGTCCTCCAAGTGCATCTATTTCGCGCACTATTTGTCCTTTTGCAACTCCACCGATGGCCGGATTACACGACATTTGTGCAGGTGTTGCCAGATTCATTGAAATTAACAAAACCGATGAACCTAATTTTGCAGCCGCAACCGCCGCCTCACAACCGGCATGCCCAGCACCAACTACAATTATGTCATATTCCTTAAATAGCAGACTTTGTTTCACGTGGAACAATTGTTTTTTTGTTGAAACTCAGCAATATACTGGTTTTCCTTTTGAGTCATTGTCGCTTTTTCTTTTTGGGTTTTATCCGTATAACCACAAATGTGCATAATGCCGTGAATAACTACCCTAAGCGTTTCTTTATTAACTGTTTGCAAAAACAACTGGGCGTTTCGTTTTACTGTATCAATACTAATGTAAATATCACCGCTTATATCTCCTCTAAAATCTTTTGAGTAGTCAAATGTGAGAATGTCTGTATAAGTATCGTGGTTTAAATATTGCTTATTAAGCTTTAATAAATAAGAATCACTGCAAAATACTATGTTAATTGTTCCCGGATTTTTATGTTCGTTTTTAATAGAGTCAATAATCCATTTAATAATAATCCGTTTATTTTTTAAAACAAAAGAGGTATTCACTGAAAAAATTCGAATACTGCTCGCAGACATGATAAATAAGAATTTGTGGAAAAATAATAGAAAACCTTATTTGTTTTCTTGATGCTCCTTGCTTTTAACCTCAGAATATTTTTTAAGCTGACTGATACGGTCAACCGAAAGCTCATTGTTGATACTTGCTATTTTAAAGATTAAATTAATCTGACTTCCAGTTTCTCCAAAATTAACTTCGTCGGCTAAGGATTTCATTAAATAAATACCTCTTCCTTGTTCCGGATTGATGTTTTCTTGTGTTGGATCAGAAACTGAATTAAAGTCAAATCCTTGTCCTTGATCCGCAATTGTAAAAGTCAATCCTGATTGACCGGATTCAAAAGTAACTATTACTTCTTTTTCGGCTTCGTTATGATTACCATGCTTGATAGCATTTTCTACAGCTTCCGTTACAGCTATTAAAATGATACCGAAATAATTATTGTTTATCGAAAATTCATCACAAATGCTTTCTACAAAGCTTTCTACCTTAAGCAATTCACTTTGCTGGGAACTTAGTTTAAGTATTTGTTTCTTTTGTAACATCGCCTTAGGGTATCAAAAATTAATTTTCAAAATTATAAAAATATTCGTTCACTTTGTTTTTATAAAAAGATTTTAAAGAAATTGGAATAGTTTTTAATAATTCTGATTCTTTTAACTTTAGTCTTTTATACTCTAAAAAATTGTTAGGGTTACTTTTATTTATATTTATTGCTTCATTTGACTCTCTCTTTTCGTCCATTTCCCTTTCCAGTTGTGCTTTTTCGGACTCTAATAATCGTGTTAAAATCTCCTGTTGTCGCTTAATGGTTTCGTTGGAAATGATTTTGTTTACCAAATCTTTTTCGGTTTGCTCCATGTCTTTTTTAAGCTTATCAAGGTTCCCTTGATTGCCGTATTGTCCTTCTTTTTTTAATTCGTTTTGTAGTTGTTGTAATTGCTGACGAATCGCCTCCTGCATGGCAGCCATACGCGCCAGTTGTTCACTCATGGTCTGTCCTTGGCCTTGCTTGCCATTCGGCTTTTTTCCATCCTTCATGTCTTGCAGTTGTTTATTCAATTGCTCCTGCAGTTGGCGCATAGACTTCATGGATGGCTTTCCGCTGCCGGGTTTGTTGCAGCTCCCTGGTTTTTTGCAACTGCCTCCCTTTTGCTGTGATTTGGCTTGTTGTTGCTGTTGCATCGATTGCAATGCCTCGGCAAGTAGCAAGGCAAGGTCGTTTACCGAAGTCATTACATACTGTTGTTTAGATGCTGCTAGGCTGGTTTGCTTTGTGTTTAAAGCTTCCAATGACTTTGTAATATTCAGATTTATATCACTGATTTCGGAATTAACAATTGATTGAATTTGTGGTTGGCGCTTGCTTAAAGCAAACAATGAATCTTCTATCATCTGCATATCGTCCTTGATGTTTTTTTGTTGTTTGGTAATGTTCGTATACTTAGGATCGGATGTTTTGGTTGTGTTTAATTTACCAATTAAATCTTCTTGATTAAATGAAGTTTTAATAAGATTTTCTAACAACTCACGCAGTTTATTGATATCCTCTTCTTGTTGCTCGTCCTCATTATCCTGTTGTTCTTTTTCCATTTTATCAGCCAAATCCTTCATTTTTTCCGAAGCGTTTTTTTGAGATTGGGATGCCTTTTTGTTTTTCTTATTATTTAAATTCTCTTTGCTGTTTTGCATTTCCTGCTTTATGTCTTCCTGTTGCTGTTCCGAATTTTCCATCTTATTCGGGTTTTCTAAACTATCATTTTTCTTTTGCAGGTCTTTTATGTCCTTTTGTAATTCCTCGAACTGTTTGTTCAAATCTTCCTGTTTTTTAATCAGGTCTTTGTTCTCTGCTTTATCAGACTTTTCAGTTTCCTTGGAAAGCTCATCCTGTTTTTTCGATAAGTCTTTTAGTTTTTCTATCGATTCGTTCAGTTGCTTTTCAAAAGCGAGTTGTTTGAAGATTTCGAGATTGCGGTCCAGTTCTTTTTCAATGTCTTTCGACTCCAGCTTCATCTTCTCCATCATTTCGTTTATTTTGGTCTTGTCCAGCTTATCAAGCATTTCCTGAAGCTTGTTAATCATTTCTTTCATTTCGGGTGTCATCAGCTGCTCAAAAAGTTTATTTAATTCTTCCTGCTTTTTAAGCATTTCTTCGTTGGGTTTATTGAACTGATTTTCCTTAAGGGTTTTTTCCTGATTTTGTTTTTGGATGTTTTCCAGTTTGTTCTGCATTTGCTTATGTTGCTCAAGCAAATCCTTCAATTGTTTCTTTTCCTGCCAGCTGATGTTCTTTTTTTCTATCATCTTTTTATCAAACTCATCAATTTGCTTTTGGAGTTTTTTGGCATCGTCAATGGTTTGTTCTATGTTTTGCTCTATTTGCTTATTACTTTTCTGCGTGTTTTCTTTTATTTCTTTAAGTGTAGGTGCCTTGTAAATCATTTTTTGCGAACGGCTGGACTTGCTGCCATTAACACCATCATTATCCCACACTTCAAAGTAATATTCAATTTCGTCTCCAGGGTTAATGTCCAACGTGGCAATATCAAAGTTAAAGAAGAACTCCTGTTGGGTAATATTCCGGTCGAGCTGAATGGACTTTGATGTGTATTTACTATCGGTGTTCTTGCCCAATGAATCGCTAAACAATCTATGCTTGTAGGAGAACACAAAATTCGAAAAACCATAATCATCTTTAATCATGCCTTTGAAATAATGTTGGTTTTCGTAAACAGTATCAATATATTCATCCACATTAATAACAGGATAAGCATCGGGGATAGTATTGATAAAGTACTTGAGCGAATCGCTATTGGTAAGGAATTCATTGGAGGTAATTATAGTA
>Ga0172368_10006457_pt1 | contig 12590 bp, 8 predicted proteins | sample Lak11m_FD_114540 | JGI IMG/M metagenome (GOLD analysis project Ga0172368, IMG submission 114540) | Freshwater microbial communities from Kabuno Bay, South-Kivu, Congo - kab_022012_11m | ecosystem: Environmental > Aquatic > Freshwater > Lake | place: Democratic Republic of the Congo: South-Kivu...
AACACCTTCACCGGCCTGACCGTGCCGCTGATGGCGTCGGCCACCGGAACGCTGCTCTTCCGGCAATTCTTCCTGACGATCCCCGACGAGTATGTGGAAGCGGCGAAAGTGGACGGCGCCGGGCCGCTGCGCTTCTTCTGGAGCATCCTCCTGCCCTTGTCGCGCACCAATATCGCGGCGCTTTTCGTCATTCTCTTTATCTACGGCTGGAATCAGTACCTCTGGCCGCTGCTGGTGACCACCGGCCGTGACCTCGAAACTATCGTCATCGGCATTGTCAAGATGATGGGGACCGGCGAGGCGCAGACCGACTGGAACCTAATCATGGCGAGCACCGTGCTGGCGCTGCTCCCGCCTGTGCTGATCGTGATCCTGATGCAACAGTGGTTCGTCAAGGGGCTGGTGCAGACGGAAAAGTAGGAGGGCGTTTGGCGCACGAAGGTTTGGAACACGAAGGCGCGAAGGCGCACGAAGAACGTGCAGCGCGCAGTCGACGAAGAACCGCATCGCGGCGAGCCGTCTGCGCGACCTTCGCGCTTTGCGCCTTCGTCTTCTTCGCAACTTCGTGCGCCACCCCTGCGCCGCAACCTCAACCTCAGCCTCAACCTCGACCTGCGGAGACCCCCATGTGCGCTAAAACCCTGAACATCGCCCACCGCGGCGCGCGTTCGTTGGCGCCCGAAAACACCCTCGCCGCGGCCCGCAAAGGGCTGGCGATCGGCGCCGACCTGTGGGAGCTGGACGTCGCCATGAGCGCCGACGGCGTGCCGTTCATCGTCCACGACGACACGCTCGTGCGCACGTCCAACGTCACCGCGGCCTTCCCCGACCGCAGCCCGTGGCGCAACCACCTGTTCACCTGGGCCGAGATCCAGACGCTCGACTTCGGCTCCTGGTTCGTGCAGACCGACCCGTTCAAGCAGATCGCGGCCGGCAATGTCAGCCAGGCCGAGCAAGACAGCTTCCGGGGCGTCAAAGCGCCGTCGCTGCGCGAGGCGCTCGTTTTCACCCGTGACAACAACTGGCGCATCAACGTCGAGATTAAAGACCTGAGCGGCGCGCCCGGCGACGCGACCGTGGCCGAGGCAGTCGTCGCGTTGATTGACGAGTTGGCGATGGCCGACCGGGTGCTCATCTCGTCGTTCAATCACAGCTACATCGTGCGGGTCAAGAAGGCTAATCCGGCCATTGCGACCGCCGCGCTGGTGGAGCGGGCCGACCCGGACCCCGTGGCGCTGTTGAAACGGCTGGGCGCGCAGGCCTACAACCCCCGGCTCGGCCAGATCGCGCCGGCCGAGATCGGCAAGATTCGCGATGCCGGTTTCGATGTCTACATTTGGACCGTCAATGACGAAGCCACGATGAAACAGCTCGTTGATGCGCGCGCCAGCGGCCTCTTCACCGACTTCCCGCAACTCTTGAAACCGCTGGCGGCAGGCTGCCGATAGACGGCTGGAGATGAAATCCACCGGCTGAACCGAGTATAACGCGAAAGCGTCGGCGTGCGCCCTGAGCCTGTCGAAGGGTGGCGCTTCGACAAGCTCAGCGACCGTGCCCCCGACACTTTTGCGGTATACCCGGCTGAACCTGGCAAGGCCCCACAAGGTCTGATTATGCGCGGTTGTCACCTTGTCACCTTTTCACCCTGTCACCCTGTCACCAAAGGAGGCGACACATGCAACCTGATCTGCTTGACCTCTGGCCCCGCACCTGGGAGACCCTCCAGGCGCTCACCGCCCGCTACGGCCCGGCAATTGACTACGTCGCCGAGGCCGTGGGCATCCCCTACGGCGAATGGTATGGCTGGCTGATGGCCGCCCGCATCTTCGAGCCGGACCCCATCTCCGCGGCGCGTTTGAGCGTGCGCGCGGCGTACACCAACCCCGCGCTCCATCAGGCGCGGCTTCAGCAAGGAGTGCAGCTCGGCCTGCTGACCCCGGCCGGGCCGGGCGAGTATCACCTGACCAACGCCGGGCACGCCGCGGTGCAGAGCTTGATCGCCGCGGCGTACGCGGCGATGGCGCCGCTGCAACCGCTGCCCCCCGCCGACCTCGACCGGCTGTTGGCCTTGCTGCGCCGGCTGGTCGAAGCCAGCCTGGCCGCGCCCGAACCGCCCGGCAAATGGTGTCTGCGCGTCGCCCGGCACTACGACCCCTACGGCCGGTCTGGCCCCGTCCCGCAACTCGACCAATACCTGAGCGATTTGGCCGCGTATCGCGACGACGCGCACCTGGCCGCGTGGCGGCCGCTCGGCGTCACCGGCCAGGCGTGGGAGGCGCTGACGCACCTGTGGATGGGCGATCTTGTGACCCTCGACGACCTGTGCGATCGGCATTGCGGCCGCCGCGGCTACACGGCCGAATCGTACGCGGCTGCGCTGGATGACCTGGCGGCCCGCGGCTGGGTCGGCCGGGCAGGGGACGCCTACCGGCTGACCGAAGCCGGCCGGGCTGCCCGCGATGACGCCGAGGCGACCACCGACCGCACCTTCTTCGCGCCGTGGGCGTGTCTGAACGCGGCGGAGCTGGCCGAGCTGCGCGGCTTGCTGGCCGCGTGCCGGGATGGGTTGATGGTGTGAGAAGTATGACCGGAGAGTCTGTGCTCATCATCGGCGCGGGGCTGGCTGGGCTGGCGGCCGGGGTGTATGCGCAGCGCAACGGCTACCGCGCGCATATCTTCGAGCATCACGGCCAGCCGGGCGGGGTGGCCGCGTGGTGGCGGCGCGGGGCGTATCAGATTGACGGCGGCATCCACTTCCTGATGGGCCACCGGCCTCCGTCGGCCACCTACGACTTGTATCAGGAGCTGGGGACGGCCGCGCCCGACACCGTGGCCGACATGGCCGAGTACGGCGCGTTCGTGGACGAGACCACCGGCAAGTCGGTCCTGTTGGGGGCCGACCTGGGGCAGATCCAAGCGGAGCTGGCCGCGCTGTCGCCGGCCGACGCGCCCGCGGTGGCGGAGTTGGTCGCGGGCGCGCGGGCGTTCGCGGCGGCCGGCGCGTTCGACATGGGGATGGGGAATCCGCCGGAGCTGGCGGGGCCGCTCGCTACGGTGCGCCAGTTCTGGGCCATGCGCAAGGTGTTGCGCTATTTCGGCGGCAAATACAACCGAACGGTCGGTGAATTCGCCCAAAGGTTGCACGATCCCACGTTGCGCGGCATCGTCGCCAACCTCTTCTTGCCGGAATCGCCCCTCTGGTTCATCTTCATGGTGCTTGGCCTGCTGGCGGGCCGGCAGATGGGGCTGCTGACGCAGGGCTGCGAAGGGTTCGTGCGGCCCATCGAGCGCCTCTATCGCGAATTGGGCGGCGAGATCAGCTACCACGCGCCGGTCGCCGAGATCATCGTCGAAGGGGATAAGGCCGTCGGGGTCCGGCTGGCGAGCGGCGAAGAACGCCGCAGCGACGCGGTCATCTCGGCGGCCGATGGACAGAGCACGATCTTCCAGATGCTCGGCGGCCGCTACGTGGATGGCGCGACCCGGGCGCGCTACCGGGATTGGCAATTGATCAAGCCGTGGGCGCTTTTCTCCTTCGGTGTGGCACGCGAATTCCCCGGCGCGCCCCATTTCACCACCTACCGCCTGGCCAAGCCGATCGCGGTCGGGCTGCAGCGGGTCGAGCTGCTCGGGGTGCGCATCTTCAACTACAGCCCGCATTTCGCGCCCCCCGACAAGACGGTGCTCCAGGCCTCGTTCGACGCAGAGTGGGACTACTGGAACGACCTGCAGGCCCGCGACCGCGCCGCGTATGACGCCGAGAAGGCGCGCGTCGCGGCCGAGGTGCTGCGCCGGCTGGATGCCTGGTATCCCGGCCTCGCCGGCCAGGTCGAGATGACCGACGCCGCGACGCCGTACACGACCTGGCGTTACACGCTGAACCAGCGCGGCGCATACATGGGCTGGCTGCCCACCGGCCCGCAGATGATGACGGCGCTCCCGCGCACATTGCCGGGCCTGGCGAATTTTGTCATGGCCGGGCAGTGGGTTGTGCCCGGCGGCGGCGTGCCAACTTGCTTGCTCTCCGGCCGCGATGCCATCCGCATCCTGTGCCGGCGCGCGGGGCGACCGTTCGTGGCGGTCTGATAGCACAACAATCAGTGTACAAGTTGACACTGGGCCACGGCGCAAGTATAATCAGCATCGTCTGGTGCGTTACCGGCCTCCGGGTTCCGTGAGGCCGGTAACCTTTGTCCGGGTTCCAGCATCAGAGTACATGCCGGGAGCAAGGTTCCCGATCTTTGGTTATCAGGAGTCAGCCATCATGCCGCAGCCCAATCTCGATCTTTTTGGCGCGCGCACCTTGTTGCCGGGCGCGTCCGAACCAACCTATTACTACCGCCTGGCGGCGCTCGAAGAGGCCGGTATCGGCCCGATCGCCCGCCTGCCGTTTTCGATCAAGGTATTGCTGGAGGCGGTGTTGCGCCAGGTGGATGGCTTTGCCGTGACGAAAGAGGATGTCGTCCGGCTGGCGAATTGGGACGCGCAGAACCCGGCGCCGGTCGAGCTGCCGTTCAAGCCGGCGCGCGTGATTATGCAGGACTTCACCGGCGTGCCCGCGGTGGTTGACCTGGCCGCGATGCGGTCGGCGATGGCGCGACTCGGCGGCGATCCCAAGCGCGTCAACCCGCTCATCCCGGTGGATCTGGTGATTGACCACTCGGTGCAGGTGGATCAGTTCGGCTCGAAATTTTCCCTGTTCTACAACGCCGAGCGTGAGTTCGAGCGCAACCGGGAACGTTACGAATTCCTCAAGTGGGGCCAGGGCGCGTTCGACAACTTCCGCGTCGTCCCGCCCGCCACGGGCATCGTGCATCAGGTGAACCTGGAATATCTGGCGACCGTGGTGCAGGTGGCAGATGACGAAGGACGAATGACCAAAGACGAAAACGGTTCGTCGTTCGTCGTTCGTCGTTCGTCTGTCGTCTATCCCGACACCGTCGTCGGCACCGACAGCCACACCCCGATGGTCAACGGCCTGGGCGTGTTGGGTTGGGGGGTCGGCGGCATCGAAGCCGAGGCGGTGATGCTCGGCCAGCCGATCTACATGCTGACGCCGCAGGTGGTTGGCTTCAAGCTGACCGGCGCGCTGCGTGAGGGGGTCACGGCGACCGACCTGGTGCTGACCGTCACGCAGATGTTGCGGGCGAAGGGCGTGGTGGACAAGTTCGTCGAGTTTTATGGCCCCGGCCTCAGCCAGCTCAGCCTGGCCGACCGGGCCACCATCGGCAACATGGCGCCCGACTACGGGGCGACGATGGGCTTCTTCCCGGTGGACGCCGAGACTTTGCGATACCTGGCGGCGAGCGGCCGCGACGCAGCTCTGGTCGAGCTGGTCGAACGCTACTGCAAGGCGCAAGGCTTGTTCCGCACCGATGACACGCCCGATCCGGTTTTCAGCAACACGCTCAAACTGGATCTCGGGACGGTCGTCGCCAGCCTGGCCGGGCCAAAGCGTCCACAAGATCGCGTAGATCTCAGTGGTGTGCAGGGCAGCTTCCGCAAGGCGTTTCCGGTGACGGACGATGGACGAAAGACGAAGGACGAACTCGGTCATGGTTCGGTCGTCCTGGCCGCCATCACCTCCTGCACGAACACGAGCAATCCCAGCGTGATGGTCGGCGCGGGGCTGCTGGCGAAGAAGGCGGTCGCGCGCGGCCTGCAAGCCAAACCGTGGGTGAAGACCAGCCTGGCGCCCGGCTCGAAAGTGGTCACTAGCTATCTCGACAAGGCCGGGCTGACCCCGTACCTGGAGCAGCTCGGTTTCCACACGGTCGGCTATGGCTGCACGACCTGTATCGGCAACAGCGGCCCGCTGGCCCCCGCGGCGGCCGAGGCCGTGCAGGCGCGTGACCTGACCGTCGCCGCGGTGATATCGGGCAATCGCAACTTCGAGGGCCGCGTGCACCCGCAGGTGCGCGCCAACTTCCTCGCCAGCCCACCGCTGGTCGTGGCCTACGCGTTGGCGGGCACAGTGGACTGCGATCTGTCACAGGAGCCGCTCGGAACCGGGGCGGACGGCGCGCCGGTCTACCTGCGCGACATCTGGCCGAGCCAGGCGGAAATCCGGGCGACGATCGCGGCCAGCCTCGCGCCGGAGATGTTCCGGGAGCAGTACGGGAATGTTTTCACCGGCAACGAGATGTGGAACCGGATTCCCGCGCCGGCGGGCGACCTGTTTGCCTGGGATGACGCGCACAGCACCTACATCCACGAGCCGCCGTTCTTTGCCGACCTGGCGCTGGAGCCGGCGCCCCTCACGGACATCCAGGGCGCGCGGGCATTGGCCGTCTTGGGCGACAGCATCACGACCGATCACATCTCGCCCGCGGGCGGCATCGAGACGGACAGCCCGGCGGGCCGCTATCTGGTCGGCCTGGGCGTGCCGCCGAGCGAGTTCAACCAGTACGGCGCGCGGCGCGGCAACCATGAAGTGATGATGCGCGGCGCGTTCGCCAACATCCGCATCCGCAACCGGTTGACGCCGGGGGTGGAGGGCGGGTACACAGTGTATCTGGGAATGGACGAAGGACGAAGGACGAAAGACGAAGGAAGTGCGTCATCGGTCGTGCGTCCTTCGTCTGAAGCCATATCCATCTACGACGCGGCGATGAAGTATATCGCGGTCGGCATCCCCACCATCGTGATTGCGGGCAAAGAGTATGGGACCGGTTCCAGCCGAGATTGGGCCGCGAAAGGCCCCTTCTTGCTGGGGGTCAAGGCGGTGATCGCCGAGAGTTTCGAGCGCATTCATCGCAGCAACCTGGTGGGGATGGGCGTCTTGCCGCTGCAATTCCTGCCCGGCCAGAACGCGACTTCGTTGGGTCTGACCGGCGCCGAAACCTTCGACATCGTGGGCATCGCCGGCGCCGAGATGCAGCCCAAGCAACGCCTGACCGTCCGCGCGACAGCCCCGGATGGATCGGTGAAGACGTTCGCGGTCATGTCGCGCATTGACACGCCGGTCGAAGTGGGGTACTATCGGAACGGTGGGATTTTGCAGACGGTGCTGCGGCAGATGATGAAGGCGGCTTGATGGCTGCGAAAGCGGTGGACATCGGCAGCAAGCGGCTGATCAGCCTGGCGCCCACGCGTTGGGCGCGCTGGCTGACCGGCGATCCAACGGTTGAGGCGTTGGATGTTTTGTCGGGCGAGTTCCAGTGGGTATCGCGCGCGAACGATGTATTGATCAAGGCGCAATCGCAGCAGCACGGGACGTTTCTGATCGCGAATGAGATTCAGTTTCGCATGGACACCGCAATGCCGCGCCGGATACGGGCCTATGCCGCACTGGCCGAGGAACGCTACGGCCTCGCCATATGCCCAGTGGTCGTCAACATTCTACCTGGTGGGCAAATCACCAATGTCCCGCAGAACTACCATTCAGAATTTATGGGGCTTGTCGCCCATCAAGATTACAAAGTCGTCAATCTTTGGGAGGTAGATGCGGCTCTGGTTTTCGAGCATAATTGGACAACATTGTTGCCCTTCGTGCCCGTGTTGCGCGGCGGCGACGATCCGGCGCTCCTCAGCAAGGCGTTGGTTTTGCTCCGCGCCGACGAGCAGTTGTTCGAGATGGAGACGTTGCTGGCGTTCTTTGCGACGTTTGTGTTGACGCCCGAGGAAGTCAGAAGAATTATGAGGTGGGATATGGCAGTTTTGCGTGAGTCACCGTGGTATAGCGAGATCGCTAAGGAAGGTTTGGAAGAAGGTCTCCAACAAGGTCTCCAACAAGGTCTCCAACAAGGACGACGTGAGGAACGCATCGAGTTGCTCATGCGCGTCATCGAACGGCGGTTCAGCATCATCTCGCCAGAATTGGCGCTGCGCATTCGCGGTCTGAACGCCGATCAGTTGTATCAACTGTTGGATGTGGCGTTGGTAGCCGCCTCACTGGATGCAGTGGCGATGACGTTGAATGGCTTCCCGACCGAAGCGCACAGCAAGGATCTGTACCGATCGCGACACGAAGCAACAGGGTCACGAGGATAGCATGGCATACACGAAAATCACCGTTCCAAGCGAAGGCGCGCCCATCACGGTGCGCGAAGGCAAGTTGAATGTTCCCGACAACCCGATCCTGCTCTGGATCGAGGGGGATGGTATCGGGCCGGACATCATGACCGCGTCCAAGCGCATCTGGGACGCGGCCGTGCAGAAGGCGTATGGCGGACAGCGCAAGATCGCGTGGATGGAGATCTACGCGGGCGAGAAGGCGGCGAACATCTTCGGCGGCGACTACTTCCCGGCTGAGAGCCTGGCCGCGATCCGCGAGTTCCAGGTCGGCATCAAGGGGCCGCTGACGACGCCGATCGGCGGCGGGTTCCGCAGCCTAAACGTCGCGCTGCGCAAGGACCTCGACCTCTATACCTGTATCCGGCCGGTCAAGTGGTATCCCGGCGTGCCCAGCCCGCTCCGCAAGCCGCAGGAAGTGAACGTCGTGATCTTCCGGGAGAACACCGAGGATGTCTACGCTGGCGTCGAGTATAAGGCCGGCTCGCCCGAAGCCGCCAGGGTCGAGAAGTTCCTGAAGGAAGAGATGGGCGCGAAGTTCTGGCCCAATTCCGGCATCGGCATCAAGCCGATCAGCGAGTTCGGCTCCAAACGGCTGATCCGTAAGGCGTTCGATCACGCGATCGCCAAGGGCCGCAAGAGCGTGACCTTCGTGCACAAGGGCAACATCCAGAAATTCACCGAGGGCGCGTTCATGCAGTGGGGGTACGAATTGGCGAAGCAGGAATATGGCGATGTGACGATCACCGAGCAGCAGCTTTGGGACGAGTTCGGCGGGAAGGCGCTGGCGGGCAAGATCGTCGTCAAGGATCGCATCGCCGACATCATGTTCCAGCAGATGCTCCTGCGGCCGGCCGAGTACGACGTGATCGCCACGCCCAATCTGAACGGCGACTACCTGAGCGATGCGGTGGCGGCCGAAGTGGGCGGGGTGGGGATCGCGCCCGGCGCCAACATCGGCGACTTTTTGGCGGTATTCGAGGCGACGCACGGCACCGCGCCCAAGTATGCCAACCAGGACAAGGTCAACCCCGGCAGCCTGCTCCTCTCCGGCGTGATGATGCTGGACTACATCGGCTGGGGCGAGGCGGCGCGAGCGGCCGAGGCGGCCTATACGAAGACCGTCGCCGACAAGATCGTCACCTACGACTTCGCCCGCCAGATGGAAGGCGCGCACGAGGTGAAGACGTCGGAGTTCGCGTCGGCAGTGATCGCGCGGTTGTAGGATGACAAAGGACGAATGACGGGGAGGCGCAAGATGACTGTTGAAGCGATAACACGGCGATTGCCGGAGAATCTGTATGTGCGTTTTCAGCTTTGTACCTAAACGCGCCTTGTGGTATGATGTGACTTGATCCTCGTCTTGGAAAGGCCTGTGCCGTTGACTCTGACACTATCGCCCGTGGCAATGTCGCCATTTTTCGCTGATGATAATCGGCCGGCTTCCCGCCTGCCTGTGATGCATCCGAATCTACCGCGTGGCGGCGCGTATCGCGATCTCGAAGGCCGCGGCGTCGCCACGTTTTGTTTAACTGCCCCGTTCAAACGCACCGCGCACCTGGTCGGCGATTTCAATCATTGGAACCCGAACGCGACGCCGATGCTGACCGATGGCAACGGTTTCTTCTGGGCTTCGCTGCCGATCGGGGGCCGGACGCGCTATCAGTTTGTCGTGCCGCTCGAGGAGGGAGGCAAGCCAGTTTGGGTGGCCGACCCGTATGCGCAGGAGATCGTCTGGGGCGAACACGGCCCGCTGGCAGTCCTGGGCGACGATCCGCCTTTTGTCTGGCGCGATGAACATTGGCGACGGCCGGCGCTGCGCGATCTGGTGATCTACGAATTGTGCGTGCGCGACTTCACCGGCGAGAAGCGGGACCACCGCGAACGCTTCGGCAGCTTCGCTGGCATCCAGCAGCGGCTGGATCATCTGGCGGCGTTGGGCGTGAACGCCATCGAGCTGATGCCGATCTGCGAGTTTCCGGGCGATAGCTCGTGGGGCTACAACCCGGTCTTTTACATGGCCCCGAAGTGGCTCTACGGCCGGCCCAATGAGCTGAAGGCGCTGATCAATGCCGCCCACGCCCGCGGCATCGCGGTCATTCTGGACATGGTCTTCAACCACGCCTGGCCCGATCAGCCGTACCATCGCATGTATCCGCCCCTCTTCGGCCCCAAGAGCGAGCCGCTCGCAAACCGCAACCCGTTCTTCCATCATCACAATAACGGCCATGCCAACGGCTGGGGCGGGCTGGATTGGGATCATACTTCGCCCTTCACGACGGCCTACATGCAGGACGTGGTGCGTTTTTGGCTCCGGGAATATCACGTGGATGGGTTCCGGTTCGATTGGTTGGGCGGTGTGGAATATGACCCCGCGCAGCCGCAGCGCGATTCGTTCGATCCATTCGTCGGCATTGCCCCGATCGCCCGCGCCGCGCGTGAGGCAGCGTCCACCTGCTATCTGATCGGTGAATACTGGCCGATTCATGGGACGAATCCGGCCAAGACCGCCGCTAAATTGGTGCGAGACACAGAGATTGACGCGGTTTGGAACGGCGCATTTCACCACACGCTCGAAAACTGCCTCTTTCAGACCTGGCAGTGGGAGCGGCAGTTCTTGCCCGGTGCTTTCGGCGGCTTCCGTCAGCAGGGCTTCACGCACGCTGACCAGGTGATCAATTACATGGTCAGCCATGACGAGCGCCGGCCGGAGCACGAGATCCAGTTCTGGGGCGCACACATCGCCTGGTGTGATCCGGCGCCGGCGTCGGAAGCGACGCGCTGGGAGGTAGCCTTGCGCAAGGCGCGCCTCGGCCTGGCGGTGCTACTCACCAGCCCAGGCGTGCCGATGCTCTATGCCGGGCAGGAGTTCGGCGAGGACAGCCCGCGCACGATCAAGTTCTGGCCGCTCGATTGGCAGAAGTTGGAGCTGGCCCAGGGCCGCCGACAGCTCGCATTCTATCAACAATTGATCCGCCTGCGCGCAGCGCACCCCGCGCTCCGCGCCGATCACGTCGAGTTTTACTGGGATGACTTTCCGCGGTTCAAAGTGCTGCGCTACAAGCGGTGGGACGGCGAGCGGGATGTCGTCGTGGTCGCGGCCAACTTCGACTGTATCACGCAGCGCGTCGGGCTAGGATTTCCGCATGACGGCGCGTGGCGTGAAGTGATCAGCGGCCAGGTCGTGCAGGTGACGGGCCATTGGCGTGATTTCGACGCACCGCCGTGGACGCCGCTGATCTTGGTTCCAGAAGATGATGGCCCAGGTCAATGAGCTGATTTACGCGACTACTTTGCGTTGTGTGCTTTTTGACGAACTGGCCTGGGGAGAGTATAATCCGCCTGTCCCTGCCCGATCATTGCGACGGCAATAGAGCCGCCTGGCTCGGACGACGCGCAACCGAAGCCCCTGAACAAGGAGACCATCGAGATGGCAGAGCTGGAGGCTGCATCCGCCGAGGAAACAACCCGGCGCAAGTTTTTATCTGGTCTGATTGGCGTTGTGGCCGGAATCGTCAGCACGATTCTCGCGCTGCCGGCGATCGGTTACCTGGTGTCGCCAGGGCTGAAGCGGGCGGGCAGCGATGCCTGGATCAACCTCGGGCCCCTTGCCAGCGTCGCCCCCGGCGTGCCGACCCCGTTCAAGTGGTCGCGGCGCGTTGAGGATGGTTGGGTGAAGTCAACTCAGTCGGGCACGGCCTACGCGGTGCAGTTGGAGGGGCAGGAGCTTAAGGTGCTCTCCGATGTCTGCACGCACCTGGGCTGTCGCGTCACCTGGCACGAAGACCGCCAGCTCTTCGTGTGCCCCTGTCACGATGGCTTTTTCGCTGCCGATGGCCGGGTTACTTTTGGCCCACCCCCAAAACCCCTGATTGATCTGCCGCATCGCGTTGAGAACGGACAGATTCAGATCCGTCTGGAGGCGTAGCCGTGGCTGATGCTCCTGCTCCGAATGAAAGCAAATGGCAGGCCCTTTTTGGCTGGCTGGATGAGCGGGCGGGCCTGAGCACGATCTGGCGGACGATCTTCGCCCGGCCAGTCCCCAAGACCAATTGGTTCTATACCTTCGGCAGTGCGACCTTGATCCTGGCCGTCCTGCAAGGCGTGACCGGGATGCTGCTGACGGTCTATTACGTGCCTTCACCCGATAAGGCATACGACAGCATCCAATACATTATGAATGAAGTCGCCTTCGGCTGGCTGATCCGTGGGATCCATCATTGGGGGGCGACCCTGCTGGTGCTCCTGGCATTCATCCACATGCTCAAGGCGTTCTTTGTCGGCGCGTACAAATACCCGCGTGAAATGACCTGGCTGACCGGCGGGGTGCTGCTCTTGCTGGCCCTGGTAATGGGCTTCAGCGGCTATTTGCTGCCGTGGAATCAGAAGGCTTACTGGGCGACGACGGTTGGCACGAACATCTTCGGCGCCGTGCCGATGGTTGGCCCGCTGTTGTTGCGCATCCTCCGCGGCGGCCAGGAGATCGGCGCGGTGACGTTGGCCCGCTTCTACGGGTTGCACATCTGGTGGGTTCCGGCCATCGCGGTCGCCCTGGTCAGCGTGCACATGTATCTGAT
>Ga0172368_10006459_pt1 | contig 12588 bp, 14 predicted proteins | sample Lak11m_FD_114540 | JGI IMG/M metagenome (GOLD analysis project Ga0172368, IMG submission 114540) | Freshwater microbial communities from Kabuno Bay, South-Kivu, Congo - kab_022012_11m | ecosystem: Environmental > Aquatic > Freshwater > Lake | place: Democratic Republic of the Congo: South-Kivu...
CCGCCACGCCCCGCTCGCTGCCCATCGTCGATCCCATTGCCGCCGCCCAGGTCGCCCAGTTCGAAAAAAACTGCACCGATTTCGGCATCCCGCACTTCGGCTTCCGGAACGGCAAGCAAGGCATCGTCCACGTCATCGGACCTGAAAACGGCGCCACGCAGCCCGGCATGACGGTGGTCTGCGGCGATTCCCACACCGCGACGCACGGCGCGTTCGGCGCGCTGGCGTTCGGCATCGGGACGTCGGAAGTCGAAATGGTGCTGGCCACCCAGTGCCTGCTCCAGCGCAAATCGAAGACCTTTAACGTCAAAGTGGAAGGATCACTCCGTAAGGGTGTCGCCGCCAAGGACATCATCCTCGCGCTGATCGCCAGGATCGGCGTCGGCGGCGGCACCGGTTGCGTGATCGAATACACCGGTTCGGCCATCCGCGCGCTGACCATGGAGCAGCGCATGACGGTCTGCAACATGTCGATCGAGGGCGGCGCGCGCGCCGGCCTGATCGCGCCCGACGACACCACCTACCAGTTCCTGGCAGGGCGTCCGCTCGCGCCCAAGGGCGCGGCCTGGGATGCGGCTGTGGCGAAGTGGCGGACGCTGCCTACCGGCGATGGCGCGGCGTACGACAAGGAGATCTTCATCGACGCCTCGGCGCTCGAACCCATGATTACGTTCGGAACCAATCCCGGCCAGGGCGTGGCCGTCACCCAGGCTGTGCCCGACCCGGCGTCGATCACCGATGCTGCCGAGCGCGAAAAGGTCAGCAAGGCGCTCGCCTACATGGCGCTTGAACCCGGCAAACCCCTGCTCGGCAAAAAGGTGGACGTGGTTTTCATCGGCTCCTGCACCAACTCGCGCATAAGCGACCTGCGCGCCGCCGCGGCGATTCTCAAGGGCCGCAAAGTGAATCCGGCCGTGCGGACAATGGTCGTTCCCGGCTCGATGCAGATCAAACGCGAGGCCGAAGCCGAGGGCCTGGACCGGATCTTCCGCGACGCCGGCGCCGAGTGGCGCGAGGCCGGCTGCTCGATGTGCATCGCCATGAACGGCGACCAGTTGCAGCCCGGCCAGTATAGCGTGTCCACCTCGAACCGCAACTTCGAGGGCCGCCAGGGCAAGGGCGGGCGCACCTTCCTGGCCAGCCCGGAGACTGCGGCGGCATCAGCCGTGGCCGGGGCGGTAGCCGACGTCAGGACGCTGTTGGGATAGGGCGCAAGGAGATCACCATGCAGAAGTTCGAACCCTTTGAAAGCCGCTACGCCGTGCTGGCCGTGGACAATATCGACACCGACCAGATCATCCCAGCGCGGTTCCTCAAGACGATCTCGAAAGATGGTCTCGGCGACCAGCTTTTCTTCGACTGGCGCTACGAAGCCGATGGCTCGCCCAAGCCCGGGTTCGTGCTCAATACGCCCGAAGCCAAGGCGTGCAAGGTCCTGGTGGGCGGCGACAATTTCGGCTGCGGGTCGTCGCGCGAACATGCGCCCTGGGCGCTGACGCAATACGGCTTCCGGGCCGTGATTTCCACCTCGTTCGCCGACATCTTTAAGAACAATTCGCTCAAGAACGGGCTGCTGCCCATCGTCGTACCGCCCGATGTCCACAAGGAACTGCTCACCCGGCCGGGGACGGTGAAAGTCGATCTGGCGTCGCAGACGCTGACGCTCGAGTCAGGCAAGACGGTCCCGTTTCCGGTCGACGCGTTTTCGAGGACCTGCCTGCTCGAAGGGGTGGACGAACTCGGCTTCATCCTCAAGCACGAAGCGGCCATCCAAGCCTACGAAGCGGCCCATCCCGCCAAGGTCGACACACGCCTGGTGAACACCTGAGCCCCCGGCCGACGTCTGGCGCAACACTCCGCCGCAGGGACGTCACGTGCATCCTTCGCATAGGCTGATTTGAACTTCGGTGGAATCAACGGCTTGGCCCGCGGCTGCCCAAGTCTGCGGCAGGATCTGGTTTTCCACAGCCTCAGCCATTGTTCACGTGTGCCGGTGTGCATCGATTCAGCACCAGGTTGCGCACCTGCGCCCGATGCTGTCGATGCCCGGGAGGCAGGCCCCCTGGTCCGCACGGGGTCTCCTGACCCCGCCGCGGCCCGTGGCGCAGGCACCCATCGGCCTGCCGCGTTGAGACCGCGTGGCGCGGCGTGAAGTCCGGCGTCAACCGAGTCCAAGACGGCTGAACGCACGCGTCCGTTCTGCGCGGCCCCAACGCCATCAGACCAAGTGTCAGAAATCGTCCTCCTTGCAGACGTAGAGACAGACCCATCCCTCGATCTCCTGCCGCCCGGCGACGCCGAAGCCTTTGGAGGCGAGGGCGCGCGTCACGCGCTCTTCGCTGCGCCGTTCGAAGCCGGAAAGAATGGCCGCGCGCCGCGCGGCGCGGGCATATTCGCCTGCCAGCATGGTATGGGTCTCGGCGTTGATGTTAGCCACTAACAGGTCGACGGCGCCATCGCGGACCGAGCGCAGCGATCCGGTGAACAGGCGCGGCGCAACGCCGCCGGCGATCAGGTTGCGGCGGGCGATCGCCACGGCATCGCCGTCGATATCGCAGCCGATGGCGCGTCCGGCGCCCAACAAAAGGGCGGCTTCGGCGAGAATGCCGGAACCGGCGCCGACGTCCAGGACGCTTTCTCCCGGTTGCACGTATTCTTCAAGGGCCATCAGGGCCAACTGCGTGGACGGATGCGCGCCCGTGCCGGGTGCCAGGCCGGGGTGCACAGTCAATCGCTGTCTTCCGGCCGGCGCGGCCGATTCGTCCCACTCCGGAGCGAGATAGAGCTTTTCGCCCACGCAGAAGGGCTGCCACGCCTGGCGCGACTCGACTTCCCAGTCGCGTTCAACTTCGGCTTCGAGAACAGGTTTGAATTGGCTGAAACGCGCCAGCAGTCCTTCGGAGGTTTCAAACCACGCGCGCAACCGGATGCGCCCGAACGCGGCGGACTCCTCCAAAATCCCCGCCGGCCCGCATTCCCACAACTCGGCCGAGAGGATTTCCGCCTCGCTCTCCTGGCACTCGACCGTCAATACGTACATGGTTTTCCTTCGCGCCGCAGCCACGGTTTGCACATCCGGCATTGGTGCGATTCTATACCTCAGGGCGCTGCGGCGTCGAATGCAAGCAACTATACTCGAACAATGCCAATCAGCCAAGCCCTGCTGCCCGAGTTTGACATCGAGATCGCCAATACCCGCAAGACGCTCGACCGCATCACGGACGAGATCCTCGCCTACAAGCCGCATGAGAAGTCGCCCACGCTCGGCTGGCTGGCCGGGCACCTGGCCAATCTGCCTTCCTGGGCCACGATGACAATCTCGATATCGTCGCTCGACATCGCCGCCAGCCCGCGCACGCCGAAACTGGAGACCAAACGCGCCATTCTCTATGCGTTTGATTCGAACGTCGAGACGGCGCGCGAGGCAATCGAATCGGCTTCCGATGAGTGTCTCACCGGGACGTGGACGCTGCTGCACAACGGGACGGCCGTTTTTTCCCTGCCGCGCGTGGCCGTGCTGCGCAGCTTCGTGATGAACCACATGATTCACCACCGGGCGCAGCTCTGCGTGTACCTGCGGATGAACAACATCCCGGTGCCGGCGCTGTACGGGCCGTCGGCGGACGAGAACAACATGCCGGCGTAGGGCAGTCCAGTTGCGGCGTTGACATCTCTGTAGTGGTGCGATAGCGTGCGGCTGTCGCCGTCCGCGAGAGTGGCGTCAAACGGGACGGCGCTCACAGGCATGGAGGCTTCAATGACGGACATGAGCCGCAGGGATCTGATGCGCGGGACAGGACTGACGGCCCTCAGCTACTCGCGAGTTTCCGGCGCCAACGACCGCGTGCACATGGGCTACATCGGACTTGGCAATCGGGGTGCGCAGGTCCATGACGCCTTTCTTGAGTTCGGCGACGCCGAGACTACCGCCATCTGCGATCTCCGCCAGGACTACCTTGATTTCGCGGTCAAGAGGTCGCGCGGAACTCCGAAACAGCATCCCGATTACCGGGCACTCATCGATGACAAGAACGTCGATGCGGTCGTCATCGCGACTCCCGACCACTGGCACGCGCTGATGATGATCGACGCCTGCAACGCGGGCAAAGACGTCTATGTGGAAAAACCGCTGTCACTGACGGTTTTCGAAGGCCGGAAGATGGTGGAAGCGGCGGAGAGGACCAGGCGCGTGGTGCAGGTCGGCACACAGCGCCGGTCGTCGAAGATGATCGCCGAGGCTGCGGACTATGTGCGCTCGGGAGAGCTTGGACAGGTCACCGTGGCCCGGTGCTACGACATCCAGAACGAATGGCCGAACGGCATCGGGAACTTCCCGGACGAAGCTCCGCCGACAGACGAACAGTGGGACCGCTGGCTCGGGCCTGCGCCGAAGATCCCCTATAACCGCAACCGTGCCTTCTACAAGTTCCGCTGGTTCTACAATTACTCGGGCGGCCAGTTGACCAACTTCGGCGTCCATTTGGTTGATACCCTGCGGCGCTGTCTGCAGTTGGAGTCGCCCAAGAAGGTCACCGCCATCGGCGGCCATTGGGCGATCAAGGACAACCGGGAAATCCCTGACACGCTGGAAGTGCTCTGGGAGTACGACGGCCCGACGCTGATCACTTTCACGCAGATCAACTCCAACGCAGCTCCCGGCAACCTGCAAGGGGCGGAAATGGAGCTGCGGGGAACCAAAGGGACCATGTACATCCACGAGAACCGTTGGGAGGTTGTGCCGGAGCGCGTCACCGAATCGACAAAGCCGGCCAACACACCGCTCGACCGCACGCTCGGGCGCGCTTACTCTTCCACGAAGAAACCGTTGATCCAGGGGATCGGAGGTAAGGGCAATGCCTATGCCGATATCGAACACGCCCGGAACTTCCTCGACTGCGTCAAGAGCCGCGCCAAGTGCAACGCCGACATTCTCACCGGGCACATCTCGACGTCGGCGACGCTCATCGCCAATATTGCCCATAAGACCGAGCTCATGTTGAAGTGGGATGCCAAAGCCGAACGGTTCACGAACAGCCAGGCGGCGAACCGGTTCCTGCACTATCAGTACCGCGCCCCGTACAAGCTGGGCTGAAGCCGAAGCCCGCTAATCCACGCCCTTCCGTTTGCCGGGGAGGCCGGCGGGGTTTTCGTGGACGCGTTCGGGCGCGTCGGCGGTCATGCCGGCAGCCAGCGAGACGGACTTCTCGCCAAACCGCTTGCGGAGGCTGTCGGCGGCTTCCAGAGCGCGCATGGCGCGGTCGTGACGTCCGGCGTCGAGCAGATCGAGTTGTCCGGCGCAGGGCTCCAAACCGCTGACGCCGGCGCCGATGAGCCGGACCTTGGTCCCAGGCGTCCAGGCCGCGTTAAACATCGCCCGCACGGCGTTGATCAGTTCCTGATCGACCTGGGTCGGCTGGCGAAGCGTCTGCGCCCGCGTGATGGTTTCGAACGACGAATCGCGGAGCTTCAAATGGACCGTGCGGGCGTGCAGTTCGTACTCACGCAGCCGCCGCGCAACTTTTTCCATGAGATGCACGAGCGTCGCGTCGAGCCGGGCGGCGTCGGCGGTGTCCTCGTTGAAGGTGTGTTCGTGGCTGACGGATTTCGGGTCGTCGTCATCGCCGATCGGACTGTCGAACCACGCACCGGCATCCGCGCCGCGAGCCTTGCCGGCCAGCGCCAGGCCCCATTGGCCGAACTTGCGCGCCAGGAAGCCGGGTTCGAGCCGGGCCAGGTCGCCCACCTTGCGGATGCCCAACTCGGCCAACCTCTGTTCTGTCACCTTGCCGACGCCGGGAATTCGACGGACATCCAATTCGGCCAGGAACTCGGCCTCGAGGCCCGGCTGCACCCACAGCACGCCGTTCGGCTTGGCCTGATCCGAACTCACCTTGGCGACCATCTTCGACGTGGCAATGCCGATCGAGCAGTTCAACCCCGTGCTGGCCTTCATCCGCTCATGCAAGGCGTGCGCGGCCTGGAGCGGCGGGCCAAGCAGGCGTTCGGTCCCGGTGAGATCCATGTAAGCCTCGTCTACCGAAGCCATTTCAACCAGCGGCGAAAACTCCATCATGACGGTGTGGACCTTGTGCGAGTACTCGCGGTAAAGCGTGGGGTGGCCATTGAGGAAGATCGCCTGCGGGCACCGCTTGGCGGCGGTGCGCAGCGGAAGGGCCGAATGGACGCCGAATTTGCGTGCGGCATAGGAAGCCGCCGCGACAACGCCGCGCTCGTGCGCCTGTCCGCCGACGACCACGGGCTGGCCTTTGAGCGAGGGGTCGAGCAACTCCTCCACCGAGACGAAGAAAGCGTCCATGTCGACATGGAAAATCGTGCGCACGCGGCGAGGTGAAACCCTTTACACTGTCATTCTAACCGGCCTGTCGAGACAATGGAATCGCGAACCGCCACCGTGGCGTGTCCAGGCCGACGACTGCCGCCTCGACAGGTGGCGGCTGGCAGCCCCTCCGCCGCACAAGCCCGTCCCAGCCAGTGGGCTTTGCCGCGTCCACGCGCCTGTTCACATCGCAGGGCAACACGCTTGCCGCGCGTCCTCCCATCCCCAATCAGGCCGCACGACAGCCTTTCGGCCAGGTGACAAGGGTTCAGGACAACTGTGGCTTCAGCCGCCGGTGCTCGACATGGATGCACGGTCCGGCGACGACGAGCAGCCCGGCTGCCTGGGCGCGTTCGACAGCCTTCGGGTGAACGGTCCCCGGCTGCATCCAGACAGCCTGGGCGCCAATCGCGATGGCCGACTCGACCAGGTCAGGGACAAACTCCGGCCTGCGGAAGACGTTCACCAGGTCCACCTTCTCCGGGATGTCTTCCAGCCGCGCATATGCCTTTTCGCCCAGAACTTCGCTCTCGTTCGGATTCACCGGGATGATCCGGTAGCCCTGCTTCTGCAGGTATTCGGCAATCTCATGGCTCGGACGCCAGTCGTGTGAGGACAACCCGGCGACGGCGATCGTCCTGGCCGACTTCAAAATCTCCAACTCGGTGCTCATGGCTTGGGTTTGAGCAAGGCCGCGATTTCCTTTTCCGTCAGATGCCGGAACTCGCCCACGGGGATGTCGAGTTTGAGTTTGCCAATGCGAACGCGCCGGAGTTTCTCGACCAGACGGCCAAAACTCTGGAACATGATACGGATTTGATTCTGGCGGCCTTCGGTGATGGTGATCTCATACCAGGGATTCTCGGCCCACTTGATTAGCTTGATCTGCGCCGGAGCGGTGCGGCGGCCATGCAGTGAGATGCCGGAGCGGAACTGGGCCAGTTGCTCCTCAGACAGCGGCCCGTTCACCTTGGCGACATAGGTCTTTTCGACATGCGTCCTCGGCGACGAAACGTGGTTGGCGAAATCGCCGTCGGTGGTGAGGAGCAGGAGCCCCTCGGAATAGTAGTCGAGGCGGCCGACCGGGAAGACGCGCTCCTTGACCTTGCGCTCAATCAGGTGGCGGACGGTCTTGCGGCCCTCTGGATCCGACATCGTGGTCACCACTTCGCGGGGCTTGTTCAACGCGATGTAGACATGCTTGGACGGGAACCGCAGCAGTTTGCCGTCCACCTTGATTGCATCCGTGGCGGCGTCGGCTTTGGCGCCAAGTTCAGTGACCAATTCTCCGTTCACCGTCACGCGGCCGGAAGTGATGTACTCCTCGGCCTTGCGCCGCGAGGCGATGCCGGCGCGGGCAAGGATCTTTTGCAGACGTTCCTCAGCCATGGACGTCTTTTTCGTCTGTGGGGACCGCGTCGCCGGCCGGCCCGATGTCTTCGTTCGCGGAAAGAGAGTTGGCCGGCCCGCTTTCTTCGTTCGCGGTTGGCGAGCCAGGCGGGCTGCTTTCTTCGTTCGCGGCCGGCGAGCCGGGCGTCCCGCTCTCTGCGTTCGCAGTCGTCGCGAGCTTCGAGGCCGGCTCGTTGTCAAACTCTTCGTCGGCCATCGACTGCCGGCGGATCTCCTCGAACTCCTTGAGCGATGGCAGCTCGTTGACGTCCTTGAGTCCGAACTGCGTCAGGAAGTCCTTGGTGGTCTTGTAGAGCATCGGGCGGCCGATCACCTGTTTGCGCCCAGCCGTGGTAACCAGTTTCCGGTCGATGAGCGTCTTCAACACGCCGCCGCCCTGGACGCCGCGGATCTCAAGGATTTCGGGCAGCGTGATGGGCTGCTTGTAAGCGATCACGGCCAAAGTCTCTAGAGCGGCTTGCGACAGCTTCAACGGTTGCTTGAGGTTTTTGACGAAATTCCTGATGACTTCATGGTGTTCTGGCTTCGTCGCCATCTGGTAGCCGCCGGCGACTTCGCGGATCAAAAGCCCCCGGCCCAGCCCGGCCGACTCCTCAACCAACTTGCGCAAAGCCTCCTCGACTTCCTTTTTGTCGCGGCCCAGCGCCTCGGCAATCTGCGCCGCCGGCATCGGCTCGTTCATCACATAGACGACCGCCTCCAGAACCGCTTTGAGTTCAAGTGCCCTGGCGTCGCCGGCGGGCGCCGGTTGTTCGGCCGCGCCCAACAACACGTCGGCGTCGATCTCCAACTGAACTGCGTCGCCGCGCCCGGACGCGCTCACGGCATTCGCGGATGGATTGGACTCGTCGTGAGCCCCGGCCTCTGAGTGCGCGGTGGGCTGCTGGCTCGCCTGATCCGGCTGGCCTTGCATCACTTCATCTGTCTCGGGCGCCTCACCGGCGGCCGGAAATTCGTTTTCTGCCATTGTGCTCTACTACTAGTTCTTATATTCGTCTTCGATTCGAGCCACCTGATCGTCGCTGGCAAGCACGGAATCAAACGCCACGTCGCGTTTCACCATGATCTCGCCAAAGCTCTCCTTCTGGGTGAGTTTCAGCGCCTGTTGTTTGACCATCTCAAGCAGCGCCAGAAAAAGACAGATCATGGCCCGCCGGCTCTTCTGGCGCTCGAAGAGGGGCACGAGCGGGACGCTCTCGCCCTTCGGCGCTGCGCGTAATACGTTAATCAGGAGGAGAATCATGTCGGGCACCGACACCTCCTCCTTCGAAACTTCGTATTGCGGCCGGGTCTTGGCCCGCTCCAACACCTGTTCGAAGGTTTTGACGAGGTCGAAGAGGCTGACCGCCAGGTCCGGCCCGGTCTCACCGCTCACGAACTTCTCAATCTGAGGGTTCGACCAGATCGCCTCCTCGATCATGCGCTTTTCCTGGAGCATGGCCGCGGCGCTCTTGAACCGCTCGTATTCCAGCAGGCGGTCGACCAGCTCGCGGCGCGGATCTTCCTGTGGATCGAGTTTGTCAAGTTCCGGATCGCGCGGCAGCAGCATCTTCGACTTGATATGAATCAGCGTGGCCGCCATGTAGACGAACTCGGCCGACACCTCCATATCGAGTTCGGCGGCGCGTTCAAGGAACTCCAGGTATTGCCGGGTGATCTGGGCAATCGGGATGTCGTGGATGTTCAACTGCTGCCGGCGGATGAGGTCCAGCAACAGGTCGAGCGGCCCGTCGTATTGCTCCAGATGGACGTTAAGAGGCGAAGACACCAGTTCTCAGGATACCAAGGCCTCACTCCTCCAGACGCTCACCGGTCCAGGTCACTCGAAGAAGTGGCACTTCAGACCCGGGAAGCGTGCGAATCCCCGATCATCGGTAGCCAGGACACAGCCGTGTTCGATGGCCATGGCGGCCAGCCAGGCGTCGGGGATCAGGTTGCCCGTCGCGCGGGCGCTGCCGCAGAGAGAGGTGAAAATCTCCCAGTGCCGGACGCCTGGGGCCAGCGGCACGAAATTGGGCTGGGCACGAACGGCGTCGACATACTCCATTGCCTGGTCCAAGGTGCATGGTGGGTTGAAGATCCTGGGCATGGTGACGACGCGCAGGAAACCCGAAAAGACGAGATCCGGGACGGCGAACGGCGCTGTTGAGTAAACGCACTCGTGCCACCAGGGGGCGACAGCGGCATGGCGGGGCGAATCGGCGCGGAACGAGTGAACTAGCACGTTCACGTCAGCCAGAATCACGTTGATTCTCCATAAGTTCCAACAATGCGGCATTGCTTGACAGATCCACCCCAGCCATCAGTCCGGTGCCGTGGAAGACGGGCAGGGTGGGCCGGGAGACGGGTCTTGACTGGCTACGCGACAGACGTTCGCGGAGCGCATCCGATACAATCTCTGTAAGCGTCTGGCCGGTTTCGGCGGCCAGTTTCTTGGCGGCGGTCATGAGGCTGTCGTCCAGATTCATCGTCGTCCTCATACACATCAGCATACCATATATACATATTTATGCCAGCCCGTCTCGCACTTGCGCTTGCCGCCATTCTGTTTTCCACGGGCGGGGCTGCGATCAAAGCAGTCGCGCTGAATGCGTGGCAAACGGCGGGACTGCGATCACTGATCGCCGCGTCTATCCTATTCATTCTGCTGCCCGAAGCGCGGCGAGGGTGGACCTGGCGGATCGTTCCCACCGCGGCAGCCTACGCCGCCTGTCTGATGCTTTTTGTTCACGCGAACAAGATGACGACGTCGGCCAACGCAATTTTTCTGCAGGCGACGGCGCCGGCTTGGCTTTTGTTGATCGGGCCGCTGATGCTGAAAGAGCCGGTGAGGCGGCGGGATTTGTTGTATTCGGCTCTGCTGGCCGTGGGCATGGGACTGTTTTTCGCAGGTGTACCAGTAGGTCAACAAACCGCGCCTAAGCCATTCCTGGGAAATGTTTTTGCCGCGCTTTCGGGGCTCGCATGGGCGCTGACGATCGCTGGGATCAGGATGCAGGCGCGCGGGCAGGATTCGACAGGTTCGCTGGCAACCGTCGTGCTGGGGAACACTCTGACGGCTGCCGCCGCGCTGCCCATGGCGTTCCCGGTGGCGGCAACGGCGGCGGACTTGTCGATCATTCTGTACCTGGGCGTCTTCCAGGTCGGACTGGCCTACATCTTCCTGACACGGGGCATGAAGCATGTGCAGGCGTTTGAATCTTCCGCGATTCTACTGCTCGAACCGGTGTTAAACCCGGTCTGGACGTGGATCGTGCATGGGGAACGGACGGGGTCGTTTGCCTTGGTTGGCGCGGCAGTGATCATCGCGGCGACGTTATGGCACGCGAGGGGAAGCGGCTGACCGGGAAAGGGCGGCGGCGATTGGTCTGTTTTCGTGCGCAGGGCTCGAATTCGATTTTCAGGCGTGTGCCGCTGACCGCGGGGAGGCGTTCGAGGGTGCTCAGCGCCGCCGGAAGGCCCCGATCTTTGCGTTCGCGGCCGGAGAGGTTTCAGGGGCGATGGCGGGTGAAAAGAGGGGCGGGGATTGGGGAGTTGGGCGGCTTTGGTGAGGGCGGTTTCTATTAGGGTTTTTAGGGGGGTTGGTGGAACCGCGGGTTGGACGGGCCGTCCCGTTTTCCGGTTTCCAGAATCCGTCGCACTGAGCGAACGGCTGTCCACATCGCCCAGAAGGTCCCATCGAATGGCATGTGGCGGGCGTTTCCTCTGTCGTGCTTCCAGGAAGTTACCGACGGTGCGGCCCGGCAAGACCCGAGGAGTGCCGGAATCCGGTGGCAGTTCACCGTGACGTGCCGCCGCGCTCCGCGACGGATCCGGTTGTGACTACCCACAGGCCCACATCGTCAGGGGCCCGCCTCTGCCTGCGCCGGTCACAGGCCTCGCAAGGCCGCCAGCGGCGAGGCCTCCAGCACTTCCCCCAGCGTGCGGATCTCTTGCGCCGAGAGATGCCGCCGCGGCAACGCGCAGACACCGCAATCGTGTCCCAGCCAACGCAGCATCTCCTTCACCGCCGACTGCACCGGGTACCGCAGCCCGATTGAAATGATCTCGTTGATCCGCGCCTGGGCCGCGCGCGCCGCCGCCCAATCGCCGCGCCGCGCGGCCTGATACAGATCAACGAACCATTGCGGGCAGACGTTATAAAAACTCCCGATGCCGCCATCGGCGCCCATCAGCAACCCGGCAACCAGGATCTCGTCGAAGCCGTTGTAGATCACCGCGCCCTGACGTTTCAGTTCGCCCAGCGTGTAGAGATCAGTGGAGGTGAACTTCAACCCGGCGACATTCGGGATGGCGCACAGGCTTTCCAAGTCGCCGAGCGTCCTCGGATTGGCGGCAAAAGCTGGGAAAAAATAGACCAGCAGCGGGATCGAGACCGATTCCGCGATCGCCCTGTAGTACGCCCGCACTTCATCCATCGAATACGAACCTGCGGGCGGCAGGCTGCTGACCGCTTGCGCCCCGGCTTGCTCGGCATGGCGCGCCAGGTCCACGGCGATGCCGGTCGATGATGCGCCAACGTGAACGATGACGGTCTTGCCCTTCGGCGATGCCTTCACAGACGCTTCCGCCACCCGTTTGCGCTGTTCCGGCGCCTGCTGCAAGCCCTCGCCCGTCTGCCCGCAGACATACAGGCCGTCGACTTCGGCCGCATAGAGCGTCGCGCACAAACGCTCGTACGCCTCCGGCATGAACGATCCGGCTTCATCAAGCGGCGTCACCACAGCCGGGACAATGCCCTTCAGGTTACAACCCATGTCCGATTCCTTTCCCCGCGCCCGGCAGGCCATGCGAGACCAGCGTACACCAGCGGGTTGCGGAAGTGCGCTCGCCGGCTGCGC
>Ga0172368_10006460_pt1 | contig 12587 bp, 8 predicted proteins | sample Lak11m_FD_114540 | JGI IMG/M metagenome (GOLD analysis project Ga0172368, IMG submission 114540) | Freshwater microbial communities from Kabuno Bay, South-Kivu, Congo - kab_022012_11m | ecosystem: Environmental > Aquatic > Freshwater > Lake | place: Democratic Republic of the Congo: South-Kivu...
GCCACGGCATTTCGTTCAGTACTTCCTTGCCCATGTCGTAGCGTCTTACGACCGAACCTCTCCGTCGCCCAGCACGATCCATTTTTGCGAGGTGAGTCCCTCCAGGCCGACCGGCCCGCGCGCATGGAACTTGTCGGTGGAAATGCCGATTTCCGCACCCAGTCCATACTCAAAGCCGTCGGCAAAGCGCGTCGAGGCATTCACCATGACTGAACTGGAGTCCACCTCGCGCAGGAAGCGCATGGCGTTGGAGTAATTTTCTGTGACGATGGCGTCCGTGTGCTGGGACGAATACTTGTTGATGTGGGCAATCGCGTCAGTCACATCTGCCACTACCTTGACCGAGATGATGGCAGCCAGATACTCAGCATAGTAGTCCTCATCCGAAGCCGGCTTGGACTGCGGCACCAGCTTGCAGGTCTCGCCACAGCCGCGGATTTCCACGCCTTTGCCGATCAGCATGCGGGCGATGGCCGGCAGCTGCGTCGCGGCGACGGCACGGGCGACCAATAGCGATTCGGCGGTGTTGCAGGTGCCCAGGCGCTGGGTCTTGGCGTTTTCGACGATCTTCAGGGCTTTTGCGGCGTCGGCGGCGTCATCGACGTAGACGTGGCAGTTGCCGTCCAGGTGCTTGATCACAGGCACCCGCGCTTCCTGCGAGATGCGCTCGATCAATCCCTTGCCGCCGCGCGGCACGATGACATCCACGTATTGCGGCATGGCGACCAGGTAGCCAACAGCGGCTCGATCCGTGGTTTCCAGCACCTGCACCGCCGTTTGCGGCAGTCCGGCGGATTGCAGCCCTTCGCGCACGCAGGCGGCGATGGCCTGGTTGCAACGAATTGCTTCTTTACCGCCGCGCAGGATTGCTGCATTGCCCGATTTCAGACAGAGTGCCGCAGCATCGGCAGTGACGTTGGGACGTGCTTCGTAGATGATGCCGACCACACCCAGCGGCACGCGCATCTTGCCGACCTGGATACCGGAAGGGCGGCGTTTCAGATCGGTGATCTCGCCGACGGGATCGGGCAGCGTTGCGACCTGCTCAAGTCCCAAGGCCATGGCTTCGACGCCTTTGGCGTTCAATGTCAGCCGGTCAATCATTGCCGCATCGAGTCCGCTGTCCTTGGCTTCCTCGACGTCAGCCCTGTTGGCGGCGAGTAATTCATCGGTGCGCAGACGAATTTGCCGCGCCATGGCCAGCAGGGCGTTGTTCTTTGCGGCCGTCGTGGCTGCGGCCATTTCCCGGCTGGCTTGTCGGGCCGCGCGGCCCAACTGTTCCATGGTTTCCTTAAGCGTCATGTAGCGAGTCTCTTGGTTTGGGTCAAACGCAGCGCCATTTGCAGAAATTCATCCCAAAGGTCGCCACGCGTCAGGCCTTTAATCATGCGGTCAATTCGCGCCGCCTGCAAGAGCGCCGCGCGCAGCAGCGGGGTCGAGCAGCGTTGCAGTGCGTTGCGGTATGCGCCCTGCCGGGCGCCGAAGATTCTTGCGGCGCTGCAGGCAGCATCGAATCCGATGCCGCGATCCAGTTGCGAGCGGAGCTGTGCCAGGGTCCGCGCTTCCTGCGCCAGCGCCCACAATACCAGCGGCGGCGCAATGTCTTCGGCGCGCAAGCCTTCCAGTAAACGCGCACAGCGTGGTGCATCGCCCGCCAGCAAGGCGGCGCGCAGCTTGTCGACATCGAAGCGTGCGACATCCATCACGGCGGCTTGCGCCTGTTCCAGGGTAATTGTGCCAGCGCCGTGGAGCAGCCCCAACTTGCGGATTTCCTGATGTGCGGCCAGCAGATTGCCTTCCACCTGCGCCGCGATGAATTCCAGCGCCTCGGGCGTGCCTGACTGCCTCTGACGCGCCAGACGCATGGCGATCCAGTCGGGCAATTGTTGCAGCGACGGGGCGTTAAGTTCCAATACAACGCCATGGTCGACGAGGGCGGCAAACCAGGCCGATTTTTTGGTCTGCCACTCAAGTTGCGGCAAGGTCACCATGGTAAGAACCTCTCGATGGGTTTGCTCGCAGTGACGTTGCAGCGCTTCGCCACCCTCGCGCCCGGGCTTGCCGGTGGGTATGCGCAGATCGATGAGCATGTTGCCGCCAAACAGGGACAGGTTGCCGCCGGCCTGTGCCAACTGTTCCCAGCGAAATCCGGGTCCGGCGATGAGCACTTCGCGTTCGTCATAACCCTGGGAGCGTGCCGCACTGCGAATCGCGTCCGCGGCTTCGAGAATCAACAGCGGTTCGTCGCCATGCAGCAGGTAGAGCGCTGCCAGGGGCTTGGCAAGATGCTGATCGAGCTGGTCCGGGCGCAGTTGCATCGCCGTGCCCTACGGCTCTGTTTTGGTTGGCAGTTTGGCTGCGGCCAGGCGGCGCAGGATCTGCTGCACCAGATCATTCTGGATGTCGCGCCAGAGCAGCGTTTCTTCGGCTTCCTTGGAAAGCACCTGGTCGTCGGTAAAGGTGATGTCGCGGCGAACGACGATCTGACTGGGTGGCAACCATTCGCGGCCATTGCCGTCGACCAGTCGGAAATTGAAAGCACGCACCAGTTGAAATTCACGGGCACGGCCTGTTGCAGACAAGCTGAGGATGTTCTTTGTGGACGTGTCGCTCGGAATCAGCAAGCTGGCTTGGGCGTCTTTCTGGTTATCGACAACACGCGCATTGCTGCTCGCAGTGATTGAACGTTTCAGTTGCGCATGCAGTTCGGTGGTTTCGGGCAGACCGATGTAGATCTTCTCGAAAGGCAGCGGGTAAGCGCCGCGTAATTGAAAGCCGCAGGCAGAGATCAGCAGGGTCAGAACGAATGCGAGCCAACGGCGCATGGCGAGGTTTTCAGCAGACGATGTTGACCAGACGGCCGGGAACCACCACAACCTTCTTGATGTCTTTGCCGGCAATGTGTTTCTGTGCAATTTCACTGGCAAGCGCCGCAGTTTCGATGGCCTCGCGCGTGGCTTGCGCCGGAACGCAGAGATTGCCGCGCAGTTTGCCGTTGATCTGCAGCACCAGTTCGATTTCATCCTGTTGCAGTGCTGCAGTGAGCGGTTCCGGCCAGGCGGCGTGAAGCGGGTCCTCGCCATATCCGAGCTCGGTCCAGAGCGCGTGGCAAATATGCGGGGTGATTGGCGAGAGCAGCCGCAGCAGGATGGACATGCCTTCGGCGATCACCGCGGCATAGTTTTCCGCCGCCTTCGGCGCCTTCTCCAGCGCGTTCAGCATTTTCATGGCGGCCGAGGCTACTGTGTTGAACTGATGCTTTTTGATGTCGTAATTGGCTTGCTTGAGATTCAGATGGATTTCCCTGCGGACGGCGGCCAGTGGGCCATCGAATTTTGGCAGGGCGTTATCGGCCGACCGCTTGCCAGCCTGCACTTTTTCCCTGACCTCATAGCCAAAGGCCCAGAGGCGCTTGAGAAAACGGAACGAGCCCTCAACACCGGCATCGGACCATTCCAGGGATTGCTCGGGCGGTGCCGCGAACATCATGAAGAAGCGCGCCGTATCCGCACCATAGGCGTCAACCAGGGCTTGCGGGTCCACTCCATTGTTCTTCGATTTCGACATGGTGCCGATGCCGCCCGATTCCACCGGCTGGCCATCGCTTTTGAGGAGTGCGCCAACGCGATTGCCCTTGTCGTCGAACTGCAGTTGCACTTCGGCCGGGTTGTAATAGGTGATACGGCCACTGGCGGGCTTGCGAAAGAAAATCTCGTTGAGCACCATGCCTTGTGTCAGCAGGTTGGCGAAAGGTTCGTCGTATTTCCCCAGTCCCAGGTCGCGCATGACCTTGGTCCAGAAACGCGAGTAGAGCAAGTGCAGGATGGCATGTTCGATGCCGCCAATGTATTGATTGGCCGGCATCCAATAATCGGTGCGGGTATCGACCATGGCCTTGGCATTATCGGCACAGCAATAGCGTGCGTAGTACCAGGACGAATCGACGAAGGTGTCCATGGTGTCGGTTTCCCGCCTGGCCGGCTTGCCGCATTTTGGACAACTGCAATCGACGAAATCGGGACGCTTGCGCAAGGGGTTGCCTGAGCCGTCCGGCACGCAATCTTCGGGCAGTACCACCGGCAGTTGATCATCGGGAACCGGGACGGCGCCGCAACCCGGGCAATGGATGATCGGGATCGGGCAGCCCCAGTAGCGCTGCCTCGAAATGCCCCAGTCGCGCAGACGGTATGTGGTTTGCTGATCGCCGAGATTCCTGGCCTTGAGGTCTGCAACGATGGCGGCTATGGCATCGGCATAAGCCAGGCCATCATATTTTCCGGAAGCGGAGCAGCGGCCGTGCTCCTTGTCGGCGTACCAGTCCTGCCAGGCGTCCAGTGAGTATGTTTTGCCGGGCAGCGAGATCACGGGTTTGATGGCCAGACCATACTTCTTGGCGAACTCGAAATCGCGTTCGTCGTGCGCCGGAACCGCCATCACGGCGCCTTCGCCGTAGCCCATCAAAACATAGTTGCCGACCCAAACCTCGATTTTTTCAGCCGTGAGCGGATGGTCCACAAAAATGCCGGTGGGCATCCCCTTTTTTTCCATGGTGGCCATATCCGCTTCCATGACCGAGCCACGTTTGCATTCCTCGATGAATTCGGCGAGCTTGGCATTATTCCTGGCCGCATGCGCCGCCAGCGGATGCTCGGCAGCAACCGCGCAGAAGGTTATGCCCATGATGGTATCGGCGCGAGTCGTGAATACCCATAATTTGTTTTGCTGGCCGTCCAGCGTGTAAGGGAAGGCAAAGCGAACGCCCAGGGATTTGCCGATCCAGTTGGCCTGCATGGTCTTGACCCGCTCGGGCCATCCCGGCAGCGTGTCGAGCGATGCCAGCAGCGCGTCGGCGTAGTCGGTGATCTTCAGGTAGTACATCGGGATCTCGCGCTTCTCGACCAAAGCGCCGGTGCGCCAGCCGCGCCCGTCGATCACCTGTTCGTTGGCCAGCACCGTCTGGTCGACCGGATCCCAGTTGACCGTGCCGGTCTTCAGGTAGGCGATGCCTTTTTCCAGCATGCGCAGGAACAGCCATTGATTCCACTTGTAATACTGCGGTGTGCAGGTCGCCAGTTCACGCTCCCAGTCAAGGGCGAAGCCGAGCGACTTGAGCTGCTTTTTCATGTAGGCGATGTTGTCGTAGGTCCATTTCGCTGGCGGCACACCGTTCGCCATCGCCGCATTTTCGGCCGGCAGGCCGAAGGCATCCCAACCCATCGGTTGCAGGACATTGAAACCGCGCATTTTGTGATACCGGGAGAGCACGTCGCCGATGGTATAGTTGCGCACGTGTCCCATATGCAGCTTGCCCGATGGGTAGGGGAACATCGACAGGCAGTAGTATTTTGGCGTGGTGCCTGTGGCGTCTTCGACAGCGCGGAATGCGGCGGATCGTTCCCAATGCTGCTGGGCGGCCTGTTCTATTTCGTTAGGATGGAATTTTTCCTGCATGGACGAGGGTTGGCATTGAGGGTCAGAATCAAGAAGTGAATTATACCCGGCGCATGCTGCGGCGCCGGACGGCAGGACGGTATCAAGGAGCGAGCATGCGCGGATTCTTAGGTTTTGTCATATTCATGGCGACGGCATGGTTTGCCGCACTGGTCCAGGCAGGGAGTCTGCCGGTCAGCCAGGCCACCATCGAAACAGTGCAAATGCCCGCCTGGCTGGATCGCAATGGTCGCACCGAGCCTCTCGTCGTTGGCATGGAAGTGCGCAACGGCGACCGCTTGCGTACCGGTAACGAGGCGCGCATCTATCTCCGGCTCGCAGAAGGCAGCACGGTCAAGCTCGGTGAAAATGCCTCGATCGGCGTCTACAGCCGCAGCATCAAGCCGGCCAGCGTTTTCAAGGGGGCTTTGGATGTGCTCCAGGGTGCTTTTCGCTTTACCACAGCAGCTATTCAGCGTACAAGAACCCAGCGCGATCTGGCGATTCGTGTCGGTACGGCGACTGCCGGCATCCGCGGAACCGATGTGTGGGGAAAGTCAGACGCCGAGCGTGACCTGATTCTGCTGATCGAAGGCAAGATTGAAATCAAGCATGCAGGCGGAGTGCTTGAACTGGATCAGCCGCAGGTCTATTTTGCCGCACCGAAAAACGCAGCCGCGCAGCTACGCCCGGCCGATCCGGACGATTTCAAGCGTTGGGCGCGAGAGACGGAAATACTACCGGGTGATGGCGCCATGCAGCGCGGCGGTAAATGGCTGGTATTGCTGGCACGGGCGGAGAGCCAGCGTGAAGCCTTGGCGGTCTATGACAGGGTACGGCAGGCGGGTTATGCGGCGCAGGTCTCAGTCCGGGCAGCGCAGCAGGGCAGCCTGGAAAAGGGGAGTAACTGGGAGTACGACGTCGTGCTGACACACTTGCCAAGCCGGGAGGAAGCGGCAGTGGTGGCACAGAAGGTCAAGACACAGCTTGGCATTGAAGCGGTAGTGGGAATCTGAGTCGGCCTGTTGCGATTGCTTCCTTAACAGGCGCGATGTTCCCACCAGCAGGCCGAGCGGGCGGAATTGGCTGCAATACCCAGTAAAGCTTGTTGTGCGGCCAAACCATGCAGCCACAAACGTGCCGGCAAGCGCACCAGCGGCCCGAAGCCGAAGGGCATCGCGCTAAGTTTGCGTGATTCTGCGGCGAGCAACTCAAGCAGCCGATCGACGGCGAGGCTCCAGTATTCCGGAGATTCAATCCGTTTTGATCTTTGCGTACTGAAACGCAGAGCCTCTTTCCACAATACTTCGGCGCGCTTCAAGGGAACCCCGGTTTTTTTGGCAAACCAGGGAAGGATCTTCGGGTATTTCGCGTGCATGGGTTACTCCTTTCTTTGCGGTCCGGATTGGTCCGCGTGAAGCCGACAACCGCCTCTACCTTGTGGGATCAAAGGCTGCCAGCCATCGGATATTGCAGTGCAATATATCACATTCTGCCCGGCTTTTGAAACCAATACTGGTCAATAGTTCCAATAATTATTGCGATGCAATAATTATTGTTGACTAAAGAGTTTGAGTATTTTGGAGCAGTTGGATCAAGGCGGTGCGTTTAGCCCGGATATCCTCAATGCTTTTCTTCCTGATGGAACCAAACCCCCGAATTTGTTCAGGCAGGCTGACGAGTTCAACGCACTTGTCCAGATTTGTGGCAGAAAGCCTGGATATTGCCAGCCGGATGTCGGATTCGTAATCGCTCAACAATTGCCTTTCCAACCGGCGCTCGGCGCTGCGCCCGAAAATGTCCCAAAAAGTTCCGCGTAAGGTCCTCAGTTTTGCGAGCAGACGGAAAACGCCCATCATCCAGGGACCGAATTCGATTTTTCTGATTTTGCCGCTGACCGGGTCCGGTTTAGCCAGCAGGGGCGGGGCGAGATGGAAGTGAAGCCGATAATTGCCTTCGAAAGTCGCTGCGATTTGTTGGAGAAAGTCGGTTTCGACATAAAGGCGGGCGACTTCATACTCATCCTTGTGCGCGAGCAACTTGAAGTAATAACGAGCTGCCGCTTGTGTCAGTCTGTCGGTGCCGAGTGACGCTTCGCTGCGGCGAACCTGTTCCACCAGTTGCGTATAGCGTGATGCATAGGCGGCGTCCTGGTAGGCGGTCAGTTCCTTGCTGCGCCGGTCTATCATTTGCTGCAAGGTCTGCTTGCCTTGCAGCATGACGGATTGTTCAGGCAGAAGGAATTTTTCAACTGCAGCAAGATCATGTGCGGCGAATCGGCCCCAGCGAAAAGCCTGGCGATTCATGGTGACAGCCGTGCCGTTCAGTGCGATGGCCTGGTCGATGGCCTCAAACGATACCGGCACCATGCCCTTTTGCCAGGCATAACCGAGCAGGAACAGGTTGCTGGCGATGGCGTCCCCCATCAGGTGTGTGGCCAGCGTTGTGGCGTCAAGAAAAAAAGCCGCCGAAACATCCTGAGCCGCACCCACGGCCTCACTGATGGCGGCGCGCATTTTCTCAAGGGGAAACTGCCAGTCGGGGTTGCAGGTGAATTCGGCGGTTGGAATCCGCGCGCAATTCGCCACTACGCGCGTCCGACCCGCTGCCATCTTGGCCAGCACGTCCGTACCCGCCGCGACGATCATGTCGCCGCCGATCACGGTATCCGCTTCGCCAGTCGCGACACGAACTGCGTGCAGGCTTTGCGGAGCATCGGCAACGCGCACATGCGAAGTAACCGCGCCGCCTTTTTGCGCCAGACCGGTCATGTCCAGAACAGTCACACCTTTGCCGTCGATATGGGCCGCCATGCCGATCAGCGCGCCGATCGTGACGATGCCGGTACCGCCGATGCCTGTGACGATCAGGTTAAAGGGTTCTCGGGTGGTAGGGATTTGCGGCAAGGGTGGCTCGACGAATCGTGCATCGCCGGGAGTCACGAGCGTCGCTTTGCCTTTACGCAAGCGGCCGCCTTCGACGGTTACGAAACTCGGACAAAAGCCCTTGAGACAGGAGAAATCCTTGTTACAGGCAGACTGGTCGATGGCCCGCTTGCGGCCAAATTCGGTGTCGACGGGGATCACGGACAGACAGTTGGATTGTCTGCTGCAATCACCACAACCCTCGCAAACGGCCAGGTTGATGAAGGCGCGGCGCTGCGGATCCGGAAACGTACCGCGCTTTCTGCGCCGGCGCTTTTCGGCGGCGCAGGTCTGGTCATAGATCAATGCCGACACGCCAGGATGTTGGCGCAATTCGCGCTGGATCTGGTCCAGATCATCGCGGTGGCGCAACGCAACGCCATGCGGCAGATCCGAAATGCTGTAGTGGCGTTCGCTGCCATCGCTGACGACGATGATCTGATGCACACCCTCCGCAGTTAGTTGTTGCGCGATTTTCGGTACGCTCAACTGGCCATCTACCGGTTGTCCCCCGGTCATGGCTACTGCGTCGTTGTACAGTATCTTGTAGGTCACTCTGGCCTTGGCCGCGACGGCGGCTCTAATTGCCAGCGAACCGGAATGAAAATAGGTGCCATCGCCGAGATTGACGAAGACGTGCTGTTCCTCGGTGAAAGGCGCCTGGCCAAGCCAAGCCGCACCTTCGCCGCCCATGTGGGAAAAGGTCGCGGTGCTGCGGTTCATCCAAGTCACCATGAAATGACAGCCGATACCGGCGAGGGCGCGGCTGCCTTGGGGTACCACGGTAGATGTGTTGTGCGGACAGCCGGAGCAGAAATAGGGGATGCGGGAGATCGGCAGCATTGTGTCTGGAACATGGGCAAGCGACTGTTCCTTGGCGTGCAGGAAGGTCAGCCGTTCGCGGATGCGCGGCGAGGTGAAGAAACGGTCGATCCTTGCGGCGATCACCCTCGCAATCAGTGCCGGGGATAATTCGTAGTTGGCGGGCAGCAGCCACTCGCCGTGCGGCTGAGCCCATTCACCCTTTTCGTCGAACTTGCCAATCACACGTGGGCGGACATCCTCGCGCCAGTTATAGAGTTCCTCCTTCAACTGGTATTCGATGAGCTGACGCTTTTCTTCGACCACCAGAATTTCGTCAAGACCTTCCGCGAAATGCCTCACGCCTTCGGCTTCCAAGGGCCAGACCATGCCTACCTTGTATAGGCGAATACCGATTTCTGCCGCCAATTGGTCATCGATATCGAGATCGTCAAAGGCTTGCCGCACGTCGAGATAATTCTTGCCACAGGTGATGATTCCTAGCCTGGGTTGCGGGCTGTCGATGACGATCCGGTTAAGCTGGTTGGCGCGGCAGTAGGCCAGAGCTGCATACAGCTTGTGGTTGAGCAGGCGTTCTTCCTGCACCAGACGGTCGTCGGGCCAGCGGATATTCAATCCGTCAGGAGGTAGTTGGTAATCCGACGGAGTGATGATTTTGAGCCGCTCCGGCGAGATATCCACCGATGCGGAGGATTCAACCGTATCGGTGACCGCCTTGAAGGCGACCCAGCAGCCGGAATAGCGCGACAGCGCCCAGCCGTGCAGTCCGAAGTCAATGTACTCCTGTACCCCGGACGGTGCCAGGACCGGCATCATGGCTGCCTTGAAAGCATGTTCGCTCTGGTGCGCTACCGTCGAGGATCGCGCCGCATGGTCGTCACCGGCGACCGCCAATACGCCGCCGTGCTTCCAGGTACCGGCTGAGTTGGCGTGCTTGAACACATCGCCACAGCGATCCACACCGGGACCCTTGCCATACCACATGCCAAATACGCCGTCATACTTGGCGCCAGGAAACAGGTTGACCTGCTGCGTGCCCCAGATTGCCGTTGCCGCAAGATCTTCATTGACACCAGGCTGGAACACGATGTGGTGTTCGGCAAGGTGCTCTGTGGCTTTCCATAGGGCTTGATCGACGCCGCCCAGGGGTGAGCCGCGATAGCCCGAGATGTAGCCGGCGGTGTTTAAGCCGGCGGCCAAATCGCGTTTCCGTTGCAACATGGGCAGACGCACCAAGGCCTGCGTGCCGGTCAGGAATACACGGCCGGAGGTCATCGTGTATTTATCATCCAGCGTGACCCGTTCTGGTTTCATTTGAGTACCTGGGTCACGTGTTCGGACTGATTAGGCGGCGGGTAATACTTTGCCCGGATTCATCAGATTCTCGGGATCGAGTGCTTGCTTCACGGCACGCATTACCTGCAAAGCGGCTTCACCATGTTCCTGTATCATGTATTTCTGCTTGCCAACGCCGATGCCATGCTCGCCGGTACAGGTACCCTCCATGCGCAAGGCGCGCTCCACCAGGCGGTTCGAGAATGCCCGGGCTTGGGCGATCTCGTCAGAATTATCCGGATCAACGAGCAGCACCTGGTGGAAATTGCCATCACCAACATGGCCGACCAACGGCGCCAGCAATTTATTCGCGGCGATGTCGGCAACGGTTTCATTGATGCAGTCAGCCAGACGGGAAATCGGCACGCAGACATCGGTGGTGAGCGCGCGCGCGCCCGGTTTGAGGCCAAGACAAGCGTAATAGGCATCGTGGCGAGCCTGCCAGAGCCTGCTGCGATCCTCGGGGCGGGTGGCCCAATCGAAATCCATGCCACCATGCGATGTGGCGATGTCCTCCACGGTTTTCGCCTGTTCTTCGACGCTCGCTGGGGAGCCGTGAAACTCGAAAAACAGGGTCGGCGCCTCACGCAGACTGGTTTTGCTATAGGCGTTAATCGCCTTGAGTGCCAGGGCATCGAGCAGTTCGATTCGGGCGATGGGTACGCCGAGCTGGATGATTTCGATGACCGAATCGACGGCTGCAGCGATGTCGGAGAATGCGCAGACGGCGCTGGATATCGCTTCGGGAATCGGATAAAGGCGCACGGTAAGCTCGGTGATGATGCCGAGAGTACCCTCTGAACCGACGAATATACGGGTCAGATCGTAGCCGGCCGCGGATTTTCGTGCCCGGCCGCCGGTTTTGATGACGCGCCCGTCAGCCAGTACCACGGTCATGCCCAGCACGTTGTCGCGCATGGTGCCGTAACGCACGGCATTGGTTCCCGATGCCCGCGTCGCAGCCATTCCACCTAGACTGGCATCGGCGCCAGGGTCGATCGGGAAGAAGAATCCCGTATCGTGCAGTGCGTTGTTCAACTGCTTGCGCGTGACACCGGCCTGCACCGTCGCATCGAGATCTTCCGGGCGAATCGCCAGAACCCGGTTCAAGCCGCTCAAATCGATGCAAATGCCGCCGTGGATCGCGAGCAGATGGCCTTCGAGAGAAGTTCCCGTGCCAAAGGCAATGACTGGTACGCGATGGTCACGGCATAGTTTGACCGCGGCAGCCACATCTTCGGTGGATTCAGCGAAAATCACTCCGTCTGGAGGCTTCGGGGCGTGCGAAGACTCGTCCTTGCCGTGCTGTAGACGCACTGCTTCAGCGCTTGAAAAACGACTGCCGAAACGTGTCGTCAAGGCTTCTGTGAGAGGAGGAGGAAGCGGCGTGCGCGCATTGGACGGCTGGGCTGCATGCATGACAGGTCTACCTCGCAAGTCTGTTGCGGCTGATTTTACGCCCCTTGAGTTGGGCGCGACAAGAGACGTGCTTGACTCAAAAAGGATTGCGTAGCATAATCAGCCGTTTCGCTGGAGGGGTTCCCGAGCGGTCAAAGGGAACAGACTGTAAATCTGTCGGCTCTGCCTTCGAAGGTTCGAATCCTTCCCCCTCCACCATAGTGGCTTTATGGGGTTTGCGAAGCGTAGTGTAGTTAGAATGGATGTAGCGGGGGCAGGGCTGATTTTGGATGAGGTCGGGCGGGTGTAGCTCAATGGTAGAGCAGAAGCCTTCCAAGCTTATGACGAGGGTTCGATTCCCTTCACCCGCTCCAGGTTAGTGTGTCTGAGATTGTTGCAGCGGAAGCAAGTAACTCAGGCCCATGTAGCTCAGTGGTAGAGCACTCCCTTGGTAAGGGAGAGGCCACGTGTTCAATCCACGTCATGGGCACCAGAAACATGAACCCGCCCAGCCGAGGCTTGGACGGAACGTTTTTTAGTTTTTGATATCGAGGTAAACCATCATGGCAAAGGCCAAATTTGAGCGGACGAAGCCCCATGTGAACGTGGGGACGATAGGACACGTAGATCACGGGAAGACGACATTGACGGCGGCGATCACGATGGTGCTGTCGGCGA
>Ga0172368_10006462_pt1 | contig 12583 bp, 11 predicted proteins | sample Lak11m_FD_114540 | JGI IMG/M metagenome (GOLD analysis project Ga0172368, IMG submission 114540) | Freshwater microbial communities from Kabuno Bay, South-Kivu, Congo - kab_022012_11m | ecosystem: Environmental > Aquatic > Freshwater > Lake | place: Democratic Republic of the Congo: South-Kivu...
ACCTGCTCAATGCGCAAGGTGAAGATGTGGTAGCCGGTATCCGCACCCCCCATCAAATCACCGACCTGGCCAAAGATATGCCTGTAGTGTATAAACAGCTGTGTGATGTCAGAGCCACTTTGGACAAACATTACCGGGAAATGCAGGATTTCGAGTTCACTATTCAAAAAGGCAAACTATTTATGCTGCAGACCCGGGCCGGCAAACGCACCGGCTTCGCTTCCATCCGCATCGCGGTGGAAATGGTGCGTGAAGGTCAAATTACTAAACAGGAAGCTTTAAAGCGTGTCGATCCGGAACAATTAAATCAGTTATTACGCCCGGTTTTCAACGCTCAGGAAAAACGCGCCGCCATCAAGAAAGGTAAACTGTTGGCGAAAGGATTGAACGCCGGACCCGGCGCCGCTTCCGGACAAGTTGTTTTCAACGCTTTGGACGCCACGAAATGGGCAGCTGAAGGTAAGAAAGTCCTGTTGGTGCGCATCGAAACTTCCCCGGAAGATATCCGGGGGATGAAAGCCGCTGAAGGTATTTTAACCGCCCGGGGCGGTATGACTTCCCACGCCGCTTTGGTAGCCCGGCAGATGGGTAAAGTCTGCGTCGCCGGCTGCGGAGCGCTGGATATCAGCTATAAAGACCGAGTAATGTTCGCCAACGGTAAAACTATCAAGGAGGGCGACTGGATTTCCCTCGACGGCACCGAAGGTCAAGTCATCGAAAGCCGGCTGGAAACTTACCCTTCGGAAGTGGAACAAGTGTTAATCCACAATACGATGAAACCCGGCGCATCAATGGTCTACGGTCTGTATCACGAATTGATGACCTGGGCTGACGAAATCCGCAAACTCAAAGTCCGCACCAACGCCGACCAGCCGGATCAAGCCGCCGCGGCAGTGGCTTTCGGTGCGGAAGGTATCGGACTGTGCCGCACTGAACATATGTTTTTCGGCGGCGACAGAATCGACGCCGTGCGGGAAATGATTTTAGCGGATACTACTGAAGGCAGAAGAAAAGCCCTGGAAAAACTCCTGCCTATGCAAAGAGAAGACTTCATCGGCATCTTCAAAGCGATGAAAGGCCGTCCGGTCACCATTAGGACTTTAGACCCGCCTCTGCACGAATTCCTGCCTCATACTGATAAGGAGGTTGAAAAACTGTCTAAACAAATGGGAATCGATTTCGAGACTTTAAAGCGCAAAGTTGAATCTTTAAAAGAAGCCAATCCCATGCTGGGACACCGCGGCTGCCGCCTGGGCAACACTTACCCGGAAATCACGGAAATGCAGGCGCGGGCGATTTTCACCGCCGCCGCTCAAGTCCGCCGCGAAAGCACGGAAGTCTTCCCCGAAGTGATGATACCCTTAGTCGGTCATGTCAACGAATTGGATAAGCAGAAAAAGATCGTAGTTCAAGTGGCGGAAGAAGTCAAACGCGCTTTCGGCGTCGATTTCAAATATCTGGTAGGAACAATGATCGAACTGCCCCGGGCCGCTTTAACCGCCGACCGCATCGCCGAACAAGCCGAATTCTTCTCCTACGGCACCAACGACTTGACGCAAACCACTTTCGGGCTTTCCCGCGACGACGCCGGCGGCTTCATCGGGCCTTATCTGGAAGAAAAACTGTGGGAAAAAGATCCCTTCATCGCCATCGACCGCGAAGGGGTAGGTGAATTGATGCGCATCGGCGTGGAGAAAGGCCGCAAGACCCGCAGCGATCTAAAAATCGGCATCTGCGGCGAACACGGCGGCGAACCGTCTTCGGTGGAATTCTGCCATATCCTGGGATTGAACTATGTTTCCTGCAGTCCTTACCGCGTGCCTATCGCCCGTTTAGCGGCGGCGAGGGCGGCGCTGGATCATAAGTAAGTCCACAAGTCTGCAAGTCAACAAGTCAAAAGTATTACGAATTGGTGTCGACTACGGAGAGTCGACACCACATGTACAATGTGGTGTCAGGCGCCCTCGCCTGACACCAAACTAATCAGATATGATGGTGCGCTTACAGATGTATCGTTGTTTGCTTTTACTTGATACTTGGCACTTGTTACTTGTTACTTTCTTTAGACTTACATACTCGTTGATAAGACCTCTAATCTTACTTACTTTTTAGGGACAACATCTTGGCCTACCGGCGCAGAAATATCGTTTTCGGTTTAGGGAGGAGCATCACTCCGGCGGTGAAGTACCTGATTATCTTCAATGTCAGTTTTTTCATTGTTCAGAAGGTATTAGGAATAGATTGGTTCGATATTCTGGGTTTAGTCCCGGCGATGGTCTTCAAAGGCTGGATTTGGCAGCCGGTGACTTATTTGTTCATTCACGGAAGTTTCTTTCATCTGCTGTTCAATATGTTGTTTTTATGGATGTTCGGCAACGAGCTGGAAAGATTATGGGGTACGCGGGAATTCCTTAAGTATTACTTTCTTACCGGTGTCGGCGCAGGATTGTGCGTCGCCGCCGTAAAATTCGGTTCGATGATTCCCACCATCGGCGCTTCGGGAGCAGTTTTGGCGGTTATTTTAGCGTTCGGTCTGACCTTCCCCGAAATGACACTGTATCTGTATTTTATCATCCCCATCAAAGCCAAATATTTTGTCTGGCTGGCGTTGGCCTTTGAATTCTTCTTTACCCTCTATCCTGCCGGAGACGCAGTTTCGCATTTGGCGCATCTGGGCGGGATGATGATCGGACTACTTTATTTACAGCATGACAAATTTGTCAGAATAGCGGCCCGTTGGCTTAAACGCAGGATGGATCGGCGGCGGGTGGAACGGCAAAAGAAAATGTTCATCGAAGAAGAACGCGTCCGCGCCGAAGTCGATGAATTATTGGACAAAATCAACCGCATCGGACTGCAAAATCTTACCAAAGACGAACGGCGCCGTTTGGATGACGCTTCCCGCTATCTGCGCGAACGAGCCCAGCAGTACCAAACGAAATAACCGCTGCCAGCTGCAGGGACGCAACATTTTGCCTCCCTGCAAAAACATTCAAAGAATTTTTATATTGGGACACTTTTGCTTTTCACTTGAACACTTGAACATTTAAATAAAATTGTCCACCGAATCTTTCAAAGACATCCTGCATTCCTGCACGCTTTGCGGTCATCGCTGTAAAGTCGACCGTTTCCGGGGCGAAAAAGGCAAATGCGGCAGCGGTATGGAGATAAAAATCTCTTCCTTCGGCCCGCATTACGGTGAAGAGCCGGAACTAGTTGGTAAATTCGGTTCCGGCACGATTTTCTTCACCGGCTGTAATATGGCCTGCGTCTTTTGCCAAAATTATGACATCAGCCACAGCGCCAAAGGCGCTAAAATTACCTCTGACGGATTGGTAAAAATTATGCTCCATCTGCAGGAGCTGGGTAGTCATAATATCAATTGGGTCAGTCCCACGCATTATACGCCGCTGCTTCTGCCGGCTTTGGAAAAAGCCCGGGCGCAAGGTCTGAAAATCCCTTTAGTCTATAACACCGGGGGATATGATTCGCTGGAAAACCTGCAGATGCTGGAAGGATGGGTGGATATTTATATGCCCGACGCCAAATACGGCGACAGCGGCGCCGCTAAAAAATATTCCGGCGCTCCGGATTATTGGGAAGTCTGCCGCCGGGGATTGGAAGAAATGCACCGGCAGACGGGCGATTTGATCATAAACAATGGAGTGGCCGAAAAAGGACTTCTAATCCGGCATCTGGTACTGCCGGACGATATCGCTTCCTCGATGGAAGTCTTCAAATTCATCGCCGAAACAATTTCCGTCGATACTTTTATCAATATTATGGATCAATACCGTCCTTGCCATCAGGCGGCGGATTATCCTGAATTGAATAGTCCTATCACCCGCGAAGAATATGACGCCGCTATTATGCTGGCGAAAAATTTCGGACTTCACCGGGGATTTTCCAGTTATTGGATATGAATATGCTGCCGGAAGAGAAACAGGCATTTTGTGTAATGTGCGGGAGACGCGTGGACCAAGGCCGCGGTCATTATATCCTGCGGATGGAAATCTTCGCCGCGGACGATCCGCCGGAAAATCTGACACAATTTGACGACCAGCGGGAATTCCGGGAAAATGTCGATAGGCTATTAGCGGAAATCGCCCAAATGGATTCCAAAGAAATCGAAGAAAGCGTCTATAAATTCTTCAAATTCGACCTCTGCCGCTCCTGCCAGCATGAATTCCTCAAAAATCCTCTGGGCAGAAGGTAACCAGTGAAATCTCTCAACAAATCTGAAAATAGTCTATCTTAACCGTCCAATTGTTAGTTTTTGGTTAATTCGACAGACTCGATGAGTAAATTATTGTTTTATTGCGTTTGACAAATTATATTTAGACTTTATATCAAAAAGCCATCTTTCAATTTGAAAGGGAAGAGATGTTCAAAGCTTTAATCGAGATTTTCCGCAAAGAAGATTTACTGCAGATTTCCTACGACTCCTGTATAAAAATGCTCAAATCCGACCAGGAAATGTTCGAAGCCGCCTGGAAATCTCTGCGTAAAAGCGATACCGGGGAAATGGCTATCGACATTTATAAAAAAGACGCGGAAATCAACGAATTCGAGCGTGATATCAGACGGAAAGTCTTAGCTCATTTGACCACTTCGCCGACAAAAGACATTGTTTTCGGCTTGATTTTGATTAGCATCGTTATCGATATTGAAAGAATCGGCGATTATACCAAAAATATTGTCGAATTGGCGCAAAATCACCCGAAAAAACTCCATGGAAATAAATTTGAACAGGATTTGTTAAATTTGGAAAGTAAAACTTCAGCCAGATTTACCAATGTCATCGAAGCCTTCGAAAAATCGGAAGTGGAAATCGCCCGCAATGTGATGCATAATCACCGGGAAATCTCCAAACTTTGCGACGCTATACTGCATCGGATTCTGGAAGGTGAATTAGACGATATTCCTTCCAACCATGCCGTGGCAATGGGGCTGTATCTGCGCTATTTGAAACGGATTAATTCGCATATTACCAATATCGCTTCCGGCATTGTCAATCCTTTCGACCGCATCGGTTTCAAAGAATAATTACATCATTTCCATAACCAAGAAAACCGTAAGGCTGTAAATTTGTCTCCTTTAGAGTCCAACCTCCTAAGAAAATCCTTCCCCGTCGCTTATCATCGGATAAGAACTTCGGGAAAAATCACGCTATTTCTCTTTTTCCTCTATTCCTTTTTGTTAAGCATCTCATTAATGGGAGTCGGCTTGAATAATTTAGGCGGAGATTACACCCGCGCCATTCTTAAAGCCACTTCTAATCCCTTTGTCGGTCTAATCATCGGTGTTTTCGTTACCAGTATTGTGCAAAGTTCCTCCAGCACTACCTCTATCGTGGTGGGAATGGTTGCCGGCGGAATGCTGAATTTGCAGCAAGCGACGCCTATTATTATGGGCGCTAATATTGGAACGACGGTGACAAATGCCATTGTTTCCCTGGGTAATATCGGAATAAAAAGTGAATTCGAACGCGCTTTCGCCGCCGCTATTATCCATGATTTTTTCAATATACTATGTGTTATTATCTTCTTCCCGCTGGAAGTATCATTTAAACTTATCAGCGGCTCCGCCGATTTGCTCAGCCGCTTATTCGTCGATATCGGCGGATTTCACTTCAGCAGTCCATTAAAAGTCGTAATCGCCCCAGCCGAACTATTTCTTGCGAATTTCCTGCAAAATCCCTGGATTATTCTCTCCTTTGCCCTCATTCTGCTGTTCATTTCTTTGGGAATGCTGGTAAAAGTAATGAAATCGTTGATTATGCACAAACTTAGCGCAGCTTTCGATAAAGTCGTATTCCGCACCCCGCTGATTTCTCTGCTGGTCGGTCTGATCTTTACTTCCATAATTCAAAGCAGCTCCGTTACAACCTCCCTGATTGTCCCCTTAGCCGGGGCCGGAGCTTTACGCCTGGAACAAATCTTCCCTTACACTTTAGGCGCTAATATCGGCACAACGGTGACCGCGATTTTAGCCGCTTTGGTAACCCAAAACCGCATTGCCATTGCCGTGGCCTTTGCTCATATGCTGTTCAATATATTTGGCACCGCCATTTTCTTCCCGCTAAGAGCCTTCCCCATTTTTCTCGCCCGTAATTTCGCCCGCTACGCTCACAGAAGCAGAATATATCCCATCCTCTATATTTTATGCGTTTTTTTCCTTATTCCGTTTGCAATTATCCTTCTAAGTAAGTAATTTTAGTATTGGTATCATTGTTGGATCGGTTACTTGACTTGCTCAGCTAGGGAATCTTTAAATGCCTAGAATCAGGATGCCAAGTCAGGTCTTAGACCGCTGAAAGTGGGCGTGACCTGACTTATTCGATATTTCTGTCAGGTCATGCTCTGTTTCACAGAGCTAAGACCTGACAGGGCGACCTCTTCTTAAAGATGGCTTGCTGAGCTAACTAACCTGCATTATTCACAAAATCATTATTTCCGGAAAAACGATGTGTTTTTTGTATTTGTAGGGACGAGCCAACGGTTCGTCCTGCCATTTGGACGAGGCGCTGCCTCGTCCCTACAATAATAATGTGATTTTATTGATTTTGCGATTAATTCAACCCAGTTTATGAATTAATCAGGCTAAGTAACCGGTTGTTGGATGTGAATGCTGAATTACTTGGATATAGCGCCTGAAAGTTGGGCTTTTTTGTATATATACCATTTTTAAAAAGTCTTTTCGCATGTTTAGGTAGGGACAGAACTGTGTTCTGTCCCTACAATCGGAAAATATACATCAGAACTGTTATACAAGCATTGTAAGGAGAAAAACTATGAAAACCGTGGCTGTAGTTTTATCCGGATGCGGATATTTGGATGGCGCGGAAATTCAGGAATCGGTTCTGACGCTGTTAGCGCTGGACAAACTAAGAGTCAAAACTGTCTGTGCCGCGCCGGATATTCCACAATATCATACGGTTAATCACCTGACTGGCGCTCCGGCGGAACACGGTAACCGCAATGTCCTGCTGGAAGCGGCTCGCATCGTCCGCGGCGATATTATCCCACTAAGCAAACTTGAAGTGAAAAATGTCGATGCGGTGATTTTCCCCGGCGGTTACGGCGCAGCAAAAAATTTATGCACTTTTGGCCTCAAAGGTCCAGATTGTGAAATTGATAAAGACGCCAAACGAGTCATTCTGGATACGCTGAAGTCCGGCAAACCGCTGGGAGTAATGTGCATCGCTCCCGCCTTGGCGGCAAAAGCTACGCAGAACACGGAATTTAAGCTCACCCTGACCATTGGCAATGACCCCGGCACCGCCAAAGCCCTTGAATCGCTTGGGGCAAAACATATCAACTGCCCGGTCGAGGACATTGTCTTCGATGAAAGATATAAAGTAGTATCGACACCGGCTTATATGCTGGGGCCCAGTGTTGCTAAGGTTGCCCAAGGCATCGATAAGTTAGTTCAAAAAATTGTCAACTTGATATAAAGTACGAGGCGTAAATGCGAGTCCTAAAAGCTGAATCGGTCATTGAACCGGTAAAAAGTATGTGTATGCAGGCGAATTTCTATCTCGGCGAAGATGTCGTCAATGCTTTGAAAGATTTCTATGATAAGGAAGAATCCCCCACGGCGCAGGCTATCCTGCAGCAAATTCTGGATAATGCGGAAATTGCCAGTTCCGAGCAGGTAGCGATGTGCCAAGACACCGGTTTTGCCGTATTCTTTGTGGAAAAGGGAGTGGATTTGTGTATCGAAGGGGATTTAACCGCGGCTATCAATGCCGGAGTTCGACAAGGCTACGCTGAAGGTTATCTGCGGAAATCCATCGTGGAAGATCCCTTGCGGCGGGTCAATACCAAGGATAACACTCCGGCCATCATCTGGTATGAAGATGCGCCCGGCGACAAATTAAAAGTCACCATCGCCCCCAAAGGCGGCGGTTCGGAAAATATGTCGGAAGTCAAGATGTTGAAACCTTCCGACGGCGCCGAAGGCGTAAAAAACTTCGTGGTCGACCGGGTAAAACGGTCGGGCGCCAATCCCTGCCCCCCGATCATAGTCGGCGTCGGCATCGGCGGAACTTTCGATAAATGCGCGCAGTTGGCCAAAAAATCCCTCCTGCGGGAAGTCGGCTCCAAGCATAAAGATCCCTACTATGCCCAGATGGAAGACGAACTTCTGGAACGGATCAATAAACTTGGCATCGGCCCGCAAGGCTTCGGCGGACGCACTACTGCTTTGGATGTCTTCATCGAAGCACACCCCTGCCACATCGCTTCTATGCCCGCCGCGGTCAACATTCAATGCCACGCCGCCAGACATAAATCGGTAACGATTTAAGTCGATTTGTTACTCGACAATTATACCACTACCCCAAAAGTTTGTTCATTGTGGTGTCAGGCGCCCTCGCCTGACACAGGTTTATACTGTTTCTAATTATTGCTTTCCGATTGTAGGGACAGAACACTGTTCTGTCCCTACCAAAACATGCGAAAAGACTTTTTAGAACGGGTATAAACCTGCTTTTGGTATAAAAAAAATCCGGTTCTTCGCTATTTCGTGTGGGTAATGCTAATCTAATGGAATAACTTTGTTGAGGTAGGTCGGGGGCTTGTCCCCCGACAAATCGTGCGGGGGGACGAGCCCCCCCGCCTACCAAAGGTTAAATTAAATGGGACTGGTCTAATCGTTAAGGAAAGACTACCCATACAAAACAGCGAAGAGCCAAAAATCCCAGCCTCATCAGCTGGGATTTTACTTTTATACTTCAAACTTTATAACGGTTATGCACTCAGTTCAGCAACACTACACTAATAGTGAAAAAACTAACCCCGTCATTCCCGCGCTATGAAATAGTCCCTGTCACGCAGTGACCCCTGCGGGGCGGGAAAAGCGGGAATCCAGTGTTTTCAAATAGTTAAAACTTGATTCCGGGTCAAGCCCGTTCCCGCGTACGGCGGGAAGACGGTACGGGGCTGTTTTTATACCAATGCTAAAAAGTCTTTTCGCATGTTTTCCGTAGGAGCGGTTCGCGAACCGCCCCTACATCGGAAAATTATTTTGAGAACCGGTATAACTGAAAATCCACCCTTGCTGATTAGAGTGAATATCCGATTGAAGGTTATTGAAGAATTCTTTTAAGGTGTCGGACTAAAGTCCGACCTCCTAAGCATAGGAGAACAGACTTTAGTCTGTTCGTCTATAATACAACCTTATGTGTCAATACAGCTAATCACTGCTTTTCAACTTTTTCAGTATTCAGTATTCAGTATTCAATCAAAGATGTCAAATTCCAAATTATTCGATACGGCGGTGGTGGGCGCGGGGGGATTGGTGGGGGAAAAGTTTTTAGAAGTGCTGGAACGGCGGAATTTCCCCGTGGGGGAATTGACGCTGTATTCCACGATGAGGTCGGCAGGCCAGCAGCGGATTTTTCGCGGCGAAGTTTACACCATAGTCGAACTTAGTGATAAAAGTATAAAAAAATTCAATTTAGTTTTATTCAGCGCAGGCGCAGCAGCGGCGAAATTATGGGCGGGGAAATTTGCCGAAACCCGGGCGGTGGTGGTGGATAATTCCAGCGCTTTCCGGCAGGAAGAGGCGATTCCTTTAGTAGTTCCGGAAATTAACGGTGAACTGCTTTATAATTACCGGGGGATTATCGCTAATCCCAATTGTTCTACTATCGGAATGGTGGCGGCGCTATTTCCCCTGCATAAGTTATTCAGGCTTAAATCGGTGATAGTGACCAGCTATCAATCGGTTTCCGGAGCGGGAAGGAGAGCTTTGGAAGAATATAGATCGCAAATTAGGAACGATGCGGCGGCGGTGGAAGTTTTTACCCGCCGGATCGGCGGGAATGTGATTCCGCAGATAGGGGATTTTTTGGCAAGCGGGGAGAGCGTGGAAGAAGGGAAATTCCGCGATGAAAGCCGAAAGATTATGGGAATTCCTGATTTGGAAGTAGTTCCCACTGCTGTGAGGGTGCCGGTGGAAATGGGGCACAGTTTGGCGCTTCATGCGGAATTTTACAATAAACCGGATTTGCCGGCGGCGCGGGAAGCATTGAGCCATTGTCCGGGATTAGTGTTCAAAGCTAAGCCGGAAGATTTCCCTACCCCAAGGGAAATAGCGGGAAGTGATGAAGTATTTGCGGGAAGATTGCGGCAGACTGAAGGATTTCCCTACAGTTTGGATTTGTGGGTGTGCAGCGATAATTTGTTAAAGGGGGCGGCTTTGAATGCGGTACAGATTGCGGAAAAAGCGCTTTTAAGCGATGAGCGATAAGCGATAAGCGATGAGCGAAATGCAATCATGGGAAAAGAAAGCAAAAATGTATTAGTGTCGGCTTGTATAGTGGGGATAAAATGCCGGTACGACAGTAAAAGCAGCATTTCCGGCAAGTTTACTATCGCAGAAGGGGAATACATTATTCCGGTTTGCCCGGAACAATTAGGGGGATTGCCGACGCCGCGGGAAGCTGCAGAGATTGTCGGAGGAGAGGGGCAGGATGTTTTGCATGAGAAAGCATCTGTAAAGGGAATTAAAAGCGGGCAGGATTATACGGAGAATTTTATCCGGGGAGCTGAAGAAACTTTGAAAATTGCGCAGATATGCGGCTGTCAGAAAGCCTATTTGAAAGCGAAATCACCTTCCTGCGGGTGGGGAAGGATTTATCATAACGGAGTATTGACGCCGGGGAACGGAGTAACTGCGGCGCTGCTGCAAAATCAAGGCATAGAAATCATCCCGATTTAACCGATAAAAACCGATAAAATGTCGAGAAATCATCCGAAAAGAGTGGAAATCATCCGGGCTAATCCGCAATTGCGCTGGATCAATCGGACGGTGGAAATAATTCGCGGGGGGGGATTGGTAATCTATCCTACGGATTCGCGCTACGGACTGGGCTGCGATGTGTTCAATAAAAATGCGATAGAAAGATTATATAGATTGATAGAACGGGATCACCACCACCCGCTGAGTTTCATTTTTCCCGATTTGAAGAATTTATCTCAATTCGCTCATATTTCCACACCGAATTATAAGATTCTGAAACGGTGTCTGCCCGGACCGTACACTTTTATTCTGGAAGCGACACGGGAATTGCCGAAGATGATGTTGACCAACCGGCGGACCATCGGCATCCGCATCCCCGACGATCCGATAGTTACGGCTTTGACTTCGGCGTTACAAAGCCCCCTGTTGAACGCTTCGGTGCCTTCGGAAGATGAAATGGAGATGAACGATCCCGAAACCATTGAGGAAGCGATGGGGAATATGGTGGATATTATTTTAGACGGCGGGATCTTGATTTCCGAACCGTCCACGGTTTATGATTTGACAGGTGAAGCGCCGGTGTTAATCCGGGCGGGGAAGGGGGAGGTATCGTTGGTCTATTGATAGACTCTCAGACCGCCGTGACGGCACAACGAAACATGAAAACAAGAAATTCGGAATTCGAGATTCGGGAGCAGAAAAAAGCGAATATCGAATATTGAACAAGGAATATCGAATGTCGAAGTGTAATGCCGCAGAGTGCAGGGACTCTGCAGCACGGGATTTTTGCTTTTCACTTGAACACTTGAACACTTGCTCACTTGAACACCGCTTTTAACGACGACTGACCACCAACCACTGACGACTGTTTTAAATGTAAATAATATTCCTATTAATAATCTTTTGCGAGAATATTATGCAAAAAACTATTATCGTTTTAATGGCGCTGGCGCCGATGTTGGCAGCAGCGCAGGATTTGGAAAGTAAATTTCCGGATAATATGGCGGGAGCGCAGTTTGGGACCTTGATCGATATGCCGACGGCGGGAGCTTTGACCAAGGGACAATACGATTTCGAACTCAGAGCATATCCGGAAGGGGGTATTTTAAGCGGTTTTACCGTAGGTTTATTCGACCGGCTCAATTTCGGAGTGTTTTACGGCGGGACAGGCATCATTGGTAATACTTCGGATATAGACTGGAACGATGAGCCCGGGGTGGTCATCAAATACAGGTTGTTCGAAGAAAGCTACCACTTTCCTGCCCTATCCCTGGGATATTCCAGCCAAGGCTACGGCGGATTATTAGATAATGATTCCACCGGCAATAGAAGATATTTGATCAAGTCTCGGGGATTATACGGCGCATTCAGTAAGAATTTCGTCTACAAGGACAATCACGATTTCAGCGTCCATCTGGGCGCGAATTACAATACGGCGGAAAGAGACGATGATCAGGGGCTGAATGTGTTCTGCGGTTTCGATTTTATGATGAACGAGGAAATATCTTTAATCGGAGAATACGATTTCGCATTAGACGATCAGCAGGATAAATCTTTTGGGGAAAGCAAAGGCTATTTAAATTCGGCGGTAAGATGGACTTTTGCCAAGCACTTATTACTGCAGGTGAATTTCAAGGATTTATTGGGGAATTACCGGGAATCGGCGACGGTGAATCGGGAATTGATGATAGTTTACCGGCAGGATATTTAGCCTGATTAATTCATAAACTGGGTTGAATTAATCGCATCATCAATAAAATCACATTATTATTGTAGGGACGAGGCAGCGCCTCGTCCAAATGGCAGGACGAGCCGTTGGCTCGTCCCTACAAAT
>Ga0172368_10006466_pt1 | contig 12582 bp, 2 predicted proteins | sample Lak11m_FD_114540 | JGI IMG/M metagenome (GOLD analysis project Ga0172368, IMG submission 114540) | Freshwater microbial communities from Kabuno Bay, South-Kivu, Congo - kab_022012_11m | ecosystem: Environmental > Aquatic > Freshwater > Lake | place: Democratic Republic of the Congo: South-Kivu...
GGTTGAACAGATCGTTGATCTGCGGCCGGTACCAAACGGGATTTACACCATTATCCTCAGAACTGATGACAACAGGGTGGTGAAGAGGATCGTTGTGAATAAGTAGCGAAATAGCGAAATAACGAAATTAAAATGTAGGGGCAATTCATGAATTGCCCCTACATTTTTTATCCTCTGCTTACTGCTACTGTTTTCTGTTACTGCCTACTGACTACCGCTGACTGAAATCCTCGGGCACCGGTCCGGGGCTTTTGTTTATAACAAGGAATAACTTGTAGAGAAATCGCTTGACAGCTTGGATTGCTAAGGGTATTTTTGCAGGTTACAAAAGAACTGTATGAAACGATATTTTCTCCTGGTAATCCTGATCATCCCTGCACTTCTCAATGCACAAGGTGTTTCAACCTATACAGTCACACGACAGACAGGGATTGCTTTTTCTTCTATCAGCACCACAGGCAGCTCCGTGCCAAGCTGGAGAGGCGGAACCAATCTTGGCGACAACAGGAGTTTCCCAGTCCCCATCGGGTTTTCTTTTTATTATCTTGGAACAAACTATATCACGGTCAATATCTCCCTGAATGGCTTCATTGATTTTTCAAGTAATCCTGCTACTGGTATCAACCAGTACCCATACGGTTTCGATAACAACTTTTTCTCGCTGCCTTCCCCAAACGGGACACTTCTTGCTGTGGCTCCTTTCTATGAAGATCTCATGTGTTCAGTTGGTGCCACCCTGGCTTCCAGTATAAAATACCAAACCACGGGTACTGCGGGAAACAGGGTGTTTACCGTTGAGTGGGTCAATATGACCTACCCGATTCCACCCTATACGCAAACAGTGAATTTCCAGGTTAAGTTGTATGAAGCTGACAGCGATATTGAGTTTGCGTATGGGAATATGGGCGCATCAGGGATCAGCCTGAGTTATACTTGTGGAATCAACGATGGAGCGCTTTCTCTCCCACCTTCCATTACCCAGTTGCTTACCCAGCAAATCCCGAACACCCCTTCTTTCAGCAACAACCCTCAGAACGCGCTTTCAGTCATCCCGGCCTCCATGAGCAGCATCCTGTTTAACGGATGTATCCTCCCTTCTCCTGCCGGTCCGATCTCAGGATCCACCAGTATCTGTGAAGGAAGTGAAGGACTTATTTACAGCATTTCACCCCTCTCAAACACAACGATATACAACTGGTCATTTCCTCCCGGATTTATCATCACCGGAGGAGTCTATGCAAACACGATCTATGTAAATGCGGGTGCGGGAGCCTCATCGGGAACGATCAGTGTATTCGGATCCAACGGATGTGGTAACGGGACGTCTTCTTCCTTACCGGTGGTTGTAAACAGTCCGCCGGTGCCAACGATCACCGGGCCTGTTACGGCATGTGCAGGAACGGCAGGGGTGGTCTATACGACTGAAGCCGGGATGAGCAATTACCAATGGACCTTATCAAACGGCGGAGTAATCCTTTCCGGGGTAAATACCAATTCGGTCTCTGTCAGATGGGATACTGCAGGAAGCCAGACAATCTCTGTGAACTATGCAAACTCCCCTAATTGTTTAGCACCAATTCCCACTGTTTTCACTGTAAGTGTCTTTCCGCGCCCTGTTCCCTCTCTATCCGGGCCTGATTCTGTCTGTGTCAACAGTACCGGCAACACCTATGTCACTGAAGCCGGGATGACAGGCTACCAATGGGTTGTATCATCCGGAGGATTGGTCACCGCAGGCGGGGGTGTTGCAAATAATTTTGTCATAGTCAAATGGACGACGAGCGGCAACCGGTCGGTGAGCGTCAGCTATACCAATGCCAATGGCTGCGTTCCGGTAACACCGACGGTGCTTCCGGTCCTGGTCAGTACCATCCCCACTCCCCAGTTATTCGGGCCTTCAACAGCCTGTGTTCAGTCAACCGGTCACATCTACTCCACGCAGCCGGGGATGGCTTCGTATCAGTGGACTGTCTCTGCCGGAGGGTTGGTTTCTTCACCAACCGATACGAATGCGATCATTGTAACCTGGAATAGCTCGGGGAATCAATATGTAATTGTAAATTATACGACTCCTTCGGGTTGTACCGGCGCTATTCCGGACACCCTGTTTACCGTTGTAAATTCCAGACCTGTTCCAACAATTAACGGACCTGCAGCCATGTGTGCCGGCACCGGCGGTCATGTTTACACAACCCAGCCAGGGATGACCTTGTACCAGTGGTCACTGTCTGGGGGTGGGGTCATTGTCTCCGGCGGCGGAACCAATGCCATTACTGTTACATGGGACACCGCGGGATCAAGGCAGGTGTTTGTCAATTACAACAATGCGTCAGGATGCAACGCTCTTACACCAGCTTCCTTTCCCGTCACTGTGCATCCCCAGCCAGTCCCCACGATCACCGGCGACACAACTACCTGCAAAGGCATCCCAGGATATCAATATACAACCCAGGGCGGCATGCTCAACTATATCTGGAACATCTCCCCCGGGAATACAGTACAATCCGGAGGAACATCCATAGATAATTTTATCGTTGTGACATGGAATTCCACAGGTTCACAATCTGTTACAGTAAATTACACCAATTTAAACACCTGCACGGCACAAACCGCCACCACTCAACCCATAATGGTCAGTCCACTGCCTGTACCAACGATCTCAGGACCGGATACCCTCTGTGTCTTTTCCGCCGGGAACCATTACGGCACCCAACCGGGAATGAACAGTTACACCTGGGGAGTTTCAGCAGGAGGAACGATTACTTCCGGCGCGGGCACCGATACCATCGTGGTTACCTGGAACTCGTCGGGTATGCAATCTGTCTTCGTAAACTACAACGACAGCAACGGTTGTGCAGCGGCGGCTCCGGCTACATTCAATGTCCTTGTAGAACCGCTTCCCCAACCGGTGATAACCGGCCCGGCTTCTGCCTGTAAAGGATCCACCGGAAATGTTTACAGCACGGCCGCAGGGATGACAAACTACCAGTGGTTGGTCTCAAGTGGAGGTACAATAACTGCCGGAGGGTCAGACTCTGTAAATACTGTTACAATAACATGGAACCTGGAAGGATCTCAAACAGTGAGTGTTGGTTATACAAATCCCACCGGATGCACCTCAGGAACACCTACAATCTTTAACGTAACGGTTCACCCGCTGCCTGTGCCGACCGTTACAGGGGAGACCACTGCCTGCATCAACGGAGGCGACTACACCTATACCACGGAAACGGGAATGACAGGATACCAGTGGACAACTTCACCTTCAGGATCAATTACATCGGGTCAGGGGACCTACCAGGCACAGGTCACCTGGCTTGGGACCGGATCCCAGTGGGTAGGCGTAAATTATGTAAACGGAAACGGTTGTTCTGCGTTACAGGCCACCACACTGCAGGTGACAGTCGACGGACTCCCGGGGCAGGCAGGAGCCATTACCGGAAACAATGCCATTTGCGGGGTTGCGACCGGTGTCTCATACACAACTGCCTCTGTCGCCAATGCCAACTCGTACAACTGGACCGTTCCGCCCGGAGCTGTGATTACCTATGGAGCGGGAACCATCTCTATTCTGGTGGATTACCCTGTTACAGCAACCAGTGGGAATGTCATCGTAACGGCCAGCAACGCCTGCGGAAACGGGGCGCCCTCTCCCCCGCTTGCAGTCACTGTCACACAAATACCTGTTGCGCCGGTGATCACCCTGACCGGCAATACCTTAGTTAGCAATATTCCATCGATGAATCAATGGTACAAAAACGGAACCCTGATCCCAGGCGCAAACGGGTCTAGTTACGTAGTTCTGGCGAACGGAGAATACTGGGACATAGTGAGCGTCAACGGGTGCGAGTCGGATACCTCCAACCATATCTCTGTTGTAATCACCGGTTTAGACACACCGGATCTGGGGCAGATCTCTCTTTTCCCGAATCCGACCAATGGCAGGTTCAGCCTGGAATTGACCGGTGTTGATCCATCCTCAGAAGTTTTAGTTGAGATCTTTTCCATGCGTGGAGAATCAGTGCTGAAAGAAACTATCTTTGATGAAACCCACCACGAATTCAACCTTGAAGACAGACCGTCAGGGATTTATATCCTTCAGGTCATCAGCAACAGGCTGACCGGAAACTATAAGCTAATTAAGAACTAGCAAATAGGTAATAAAAGAGACCGTACCGGTTCTGAGCTGCGCTTAACACATCTTTCCAACCTTCTGGATCCAGCATTTGATTAATTTTTTTTAATCTTATTTTAATTTCTTTTTAATGCTATTTTAATCTTTGACTTTCGTATGTAACCTAATTTTATTTGTCAGAACCAGAGAAGGTTCTTTATGCGCATATGCCTTTCCTTCCCTCTCTCCCAGATGATCTGAGCGCATATCTTTTCTCGTGTTCATTATACTATGTATATCCCGTATTCCGATTAATTCAACCATCCATAAACCAATCCAAAAACAATGAAAAGATCTTTACTATTTCTGCTGGCCTGCATCACTGCCGGCAGTTTGTTCGCTCAGCCTTTGACAGGCACAAAAACCATCCCGGGCGACTATGCGACGATTGCAGCGGCTGTCACTGCCCTGAACACCAACGGCGTTGGAGCTGGCGGAGTCACGTTTAATGTGGCCGCCGGGCACACGGAAAGTTCTGCGTCACAAATCCAGATCACTGCAACCGGGACTGGCACGGATCCAATTGTATTCCAGAAAAGTGGTATCGGCGCTAATCCATTAGTTACCAGGACAGATGCCGGCTCAAGTACAACATCCACGTTGGGTGGTTTGGGTGATGCCGTTATCCGCCTGGATGGCACTGATTATATTACCTTCGATGGCATTGACGTATCTGCTTCCAACCAGGGGATTGAATATGGGTATTTTACCTATAAGCCATCCGGGACCAATGGATGCCAGAATGTTATTATCCAGAATGCCGTTGTAACGATGACCAAAGGAACCAGCGGGTATGTGATTGGTATTTATATCAGCAACGGCCCGACTTCAGTTTCATCATCCACAGGAGTAACAGTAACATCAACAGCCGGTATCAATCAGAATATCACCGTCATAGGTAATACTGTCCAAAATGTTCATGTCGGGATTTATGCGAGAGGTTATTCAAGCACCACTTATTACAACGACAACATCATTATCGGCCAACCAGGAGCAGGGAACACTATACAAAACTTCGGGGGAGGATCAACCTCTACCACCTACGGAATTTATTTTATTTACGCGACTAATACAACAATTAGCGAAAATATTATCGCTAATGCAGGTGGAGGTGGAACAGCCCACAATTCCACATTGTATGGTATTTTTTTATCAACTGGAACCAACGCCAACGTTGATATCTATGGAAACACTGTGACTGTGAACAGCGGAGCCACCACCAGTGGCTGTTATGGAATCTCCAATGGTATGGGTGCAAGCGGAACATCAAATACAGTAAATATATATAACAATACCGTTCAAAATTGTACGTATACAACAGCCACTTCCGGCGTGTTTTCCGGAATTACCAATAGCGCCTCAGCCTTTACCGTTAACCTTTATGGTAATTCAGTAATTGATAATTCACAATCTGGTACAGGTATATTTACAGGAATTGATGGAGGTGCCCCTGCGAATCTCAACTTTTACGGTAACAATGTCTATAACAATACTAAAACCAGTTCAGGTACCATGTATTGCAACCGGGCAAGTACCGCGATTATCAGTTACCACGATAATACTATTTATAACAATGCTATTAATATCACCGGAGGAACATCTTCCGGTTCAATGTATGGATATTATAATTTAGGTTTTCCCACATCGGAAACACATTTCAATAACCTGATCCATGATCTTGCTGTTACGGGAACAATAACCAGTTCGTCCAGCTCAATTTACGGTATGCATACCAACACAACGGCTTCGGATGTGAAGAACTGGTATAATAATTCGATCTACAATCTTGGCATAACCACGACCAACGGTGGAACCGTTTATGGAATCAGCAGCGCTCTTGGAAACCCTGCAAATATATACAGTAATATAATTTATAACCTTAGCTCGCTTGGATCATCAGGTAATGTTTACGGGATTTATATTTCATCAGGGACCTTGATTAATATTTATAACAATTTTATATCAGACCTCAAAACAACGGCCGGTTCGAATAATCCTGCAATCAGGGGAATCTATGTCAACGGTGGAACAACAGTTGGCCTTTATTACAATACCATATACCTGGATGGCACCAGCACCGGCCCCAATTTTGGTACCGCTGCAGTCTATGCCAGTACAACACCAATCCTGGAGATGCGGAACAACATCCTCGTCAATGCCTCTACTCCTACTGGTACCGGGATAGCTGCTGCTTACTGGAGAAGCACCAGTACGCTTACTTCCTATGCAGCAGGATCGGACAACAATGATTTTTATGCCGGCACACCGGGTCCAAACAACCTGATCTATTACGATGGGACTAACGCCAATCAAACCATCACCGGGTATCAGGCCCTGGTTGCTCCGGCAGATGCTTCCTCTTTTTCGGTTCTGCCTCCGTTTATCAATACTTCCACCACCCCCTATGATCTGCATCTGCAGACAGGTATTCCGACCAAATGTGAAAGCGGAGGCAGTACTGTCACTACCCCGCCCATCACGACTGATTACGACGGAGATTCCAGGTATCCGAATCCGGGATATCCAAATGACCCGTCCCATCCCGCAACAGCTCCGGATGTAGGAGCAGACGAATTTGCCGGAACCCCTCTGCTTCCCTGCACCACCCCTGTTCCCGGAAATACCCTTTCAACGGCAAACGGTCTGTGCTTGGGACAAGGTATCCTGTTATCCCTGCAAAATAGCACACCAGGTGCCGGAGTCACCTATCAGTGGCAAAGTTCACCCGACGGAATCACTTATACGAATATCGCTGGAGCAATTGGCGAGATTTACGCAACAACGCCGGTTGAATCCCTCTACTATCAATGCGTTGTTACCTGCGACATTGGGCCTGTTTCCGTTCCCTCAACTCCCCTGCTGGTCTCCTTCCAGAACAGCATTCTTACAACCACTCCCGGAACCCGTTGCGGAATAGGCACCGTTGATCTGTCAGCCACCGGCACAAGCAGTACAACCCCTGGCTGGTACGACGCTCAAATTGGCGGAACATTCTTTGGGTCGGGATCTCCATTTACAACGCCCGTTATCAATACAACAACGACCTATTGGGTGGGAGCCGAATCGTTGATCCCAGGAGATGTCACCGTGGGAGCCGGCGCCCTGACCAGCAGTGGCTACCAGGGACCGTTTTATTATTTAGACGGCGGGGAAAAATCACAGTACCTGATCAGAGCATCGGACCTGATAGCCGCCGGTCTTGGTGCAGGGAACCTAACAGCCCTGGCTTTTGATATTACTTCTGTCGGAACCACGTTCAACGGGTTTAACCTGAGCCTGGGAACGACGACACAGGATGCCCTGACAACCACGTTTGTCCAGGGATTGGTCAATGTATTTTCTGCCGTCAGCCTGACTCCTACGTTGGGAAATTTCACGATTACATTCACAACCCCTTTCGCATGGGACGGAAGTTCCAACCTGGTAGTGGAAACCTGCTGGAGCAATAACAATACCGGAAGCACACCACATTCCCATGTAAAATACGACAATACCGGGTATGTGGCCACTACGTATTACAGGGCGGATAACGAGTCGGCCAAGACGGTTTGCTCATCCTCAACCGGAACCGGAACATATTCCTCCCGCCCAAAGATCATCTTCTCGGGGTACACACCCTGCTCAAGCCCACGGAGTGCTGTGATCGCCACGGTTACACCGCCTCCTGCCTTAACGGTTACCGGCAATCAGGAGGTTTGTAACAATTCTGCTGCCACCATTGAGGTCACTTCCACGCTGGCAGATTTCGACACCTATGTGTGGACCCCGGCAACGAACCTCTACACGGATGCAGCCTGTACAATCCCCTATGTTGCGGGCGCCAGCGCCACAACGGTTTATGTAAAATCAGCAACTGCGGGTGATGTCACCTATAACTGTACCGGGACCAACAATACAACCATGTGTGTGAATATCACCACAACAACTGTTACGGTATTTCCCGGATCTCTGACGACCGTTTCTTCTCCTGCATCAATATGCATTACCGGAACCCCAACACTCTCGGCCACTCCAACCACAGGATGGGGATCCGCTACCTTCCAGTGGCAGGACTCCCCCGACGGGGTTACCTTCACCGATATTCCCGGAGCAACCAGCCTCACCTACACTCCGGGAGGACCTTTAACGGTTACAAGGTATTTCAAACTGCTCGTTAAATTAGGAACCACAATTTGCACTGAATCAAATGTTGCAACAGCTACGGTAAATAATCCACAAATAACCGGAACCACCCCCGGGACCCGTTGCGGAATGGGTACGGTAAACCTGGAGGCTACCGGAACAGGTGGAACAATTAACTGGTATGATCTGGCGGTGGGAGGAACCCAGCTTGGAACTGGTTCACCGTTTACAACGCCGGTAATCAACACTACAACAACATATTATGTTGGATCGGAATCCTTCTCTTCAGGCAACGTCCAAATAGGAGCCGGTGCACTGACGAGTAGCAGCTACACTGGCCCATTCTATTATCTTTATGGCGGAATGAAATCCCAGTATCTTATTACGGCTGCTGAGTTATCAGGAGCCGGACTGGTTTCCGGGGATATCACATCCCTCTCATTCGATATAACATCTGAGGGAACCACATTCAATGATTTTAACCTGAGTCTGGGTTCGACCTCATTGTCGGCTTTAACATCAACCTTTGAGACCGGACTGACCACGGTGTTCTCAACTGCCGGGTTGACCCCGACAATTGGAATCTTTACAATCACCTTTAACACTCCTTTTACCTGGGACGGGACATCGAATCTTCTGGTTGAAACATGCTGGAGTAATAATAACGGAGGGGGAACTCCTCATTCACATGTGAAATATGATGCCACCTCTTATGTCGCAACAAGCTACTACAGGGCAGACAACCAGACTGCAACTGTTCTTTGTGCCGCAACTACAAGAACCGGGAGTTACTCTTCCCGTCCGATGATGATTCTCATTGGGACAACTTCCTGTTCAAGCCCCCGGAGTCCGGTAGTCGCCACTATCACTCCGCCACCTGCCTTGACAATCACAGGCAACCAGACTCTTTGCAATAACTCTGCCGGCATGATGACTGTCACTTCGACACTTGCTGATTTTAACACGTATACCTGGGCTCCTGTTACAAACCTGTTCACGGATGCCGCCTGCACTATTCCTTACATTGCCGGTACCAGCGCCTCTACGGTGTACGCAAAATCAACCACTCCCGGAAGTACAGATTATACCTGCACAGGCGAGAACACCACCACAATGTGTGTCAATACAGCCACTTCCCAGGTAACCATTCTGCCGGCAGCTCCAGCCATTGCAGCAGACCCGGCCTCCATCTGCATTACCGGTTCCACCACATTGTCCGCAACTCCGGCCACCGGCTGGGGAACTGCCACCTTCCAGTGGCAGGATTCACCGGACGGTATCACCTTCACGGACATTACAGGCGCTACCGCCTTAACGTATGTTACTCCCACCCTTACAGCAGCTACTTATTACAAACTGATTGTCAGCCTGCTTGGAGTTCCATGCACAGAATCAACTGTTCTTGCCGTGATGGTGGATAACCCTCAGATTACCGGTACAACTCCAGGCAGCGTTTGCGGAACGGGAACTGTTACCCTTGAAGCAACAACCGGTGCCGGATATACACTCAATTGGTATGATGCACCAACAGGTGGAAATCTTGTAGGAACAGGAAGCCCTTTCACAACTCCTGTGATTACAGGTACGACCAATTATTATGTTTCTTCCAGTTCAGGAGGTTCCACTACCTCTTCTTTCGGAGTTCCAAATAATGGGCAGAATACAGGCTATACATTGGAAGCAGGTTTATTATTTGATGTGTTTGCCTCCGATATTTATATTGAAGGTGTGCATATTTACCCTGTAGGTACCGGAGACGGAACAGTTAACATTGCTTTAAAGAATTCTGGTGGTACTACATTAGAGTCATTAAGCTTCAATTGCACAGGTACAACTGCTCCCGGAATAAAAACCTACGTCCCTCTGAATTGGACAGTTCCGGGAGGAACAGGTTATTTTCTGGATATGACAAGCCGGACCGGACTTGTCTCTTCACTCATACGTGATGGTTCTACCAGCATTGTTGGCGGTCCGATCGCTTCAAATGCATACTGTACGATTCCGGGATTGATTACAATAACAAGCGGAAGATTAGGTTCATCCGGGACCTCTACCAGCTATTACTTCTTTTATGACTGGCAGATCAGAACAGGATGCACATCCCCGAGAACCGAAGTAACCGCTACCTATATCACTCCACCGAATCTGACTACCACGGGTAACCAGACACTTTGCAACAATGCTATCGGTATGATGACTGTCACCTCAACACTCTCTGATTTTACCAATTACACCTGGACTCCTGTGACAAATCTGTTCACAGATGCCGCATGTACTGTTCCCTATGTAGCAGGTACAAATGCTTCAACGGTATACGTGAAATCCGCTTCAGCAGGGATGACAGAGTACACCTGTACGGGTTCCAACTCGGCAACCCAGTGCAGTAATATGGCCACTTCCCAGGTAACAATTCTACCTGCCGCTCCAACGATTGCTGTCTCGCCCGAAGCCCATTGTTTAAGCGGATCCTCGGTGCTCACAACTTCACCATCCACCGGCTACGGCACCGCCACATTCCAGTGGCAGGATTCTCCGGATGGGGTTACATTCACCGATATTGCCGGCGCCACAGCCTTAAACTATACAACCCCTGTGCTTACATCCACAACCTATTACAAACTGATCGTCAGCTTGAGTGGACTTCCCTGTACCGAATCAGCCATTGCCACGGTACAGATAAACAACCCGATCGTGACCAGTACTTTCCCGGGCATCCGTTGCGGTGAAGGAACTGTAACCCTGGCTGCATTTACCGGGGCCGGTTATACACTGAACTGGTACGATGCCCTTACAGGAGGAACCCTCCTTGGTACCGGGTTCTTATTCACCACTCCGGTAATTGCTACTACCACTACTTTTTATGTTGAATCGGAAGCAATGCCTGGTTCTACTGCAACTATTGGAGATGGAGCGTTAACCTCAACAGGTTATCAGGGGCCATTCTACTACTTGTACGGAGGTGAAAAATCCCAATACTTAATTCCTGCATCAGAACTGAACGCAGCAGGATTGACGCCAGGGAATATTTCTTCGCTTGCGTTTGACATCACATCTGACGGTACAACATTCAACGATTTCAACCTCAGCCTCGGATCAACATCCCAGACTTTTCTTACCACAACCTTTGTTACCGGATTGACCAGTGTGTTTTCATCGTCAGGATTGACTCCAGCCACAGGAATATATACAATTACATTCACCACTCCATTTGCCTGGGACGGGATATCAAACCTCGTTGTTGAAACCTGCTGGAGCAACAACAATGGGGGTAGTACGCCACATGCACATGTCAAATACGATAATACATCCTACGTTGCTTCAACATATTACAGGGTAGATAATCAAACTGCATCCGTTGTTTGTCCAACGACCACCGGAACCGGAACCTATTCCTCCCGGCCAAAAATGATCCTTGAGACGGGGCCTTGCGTAAGTCCCCGGAGTGCTGTTTTAGCTACAGTAAATACTGCTCCGACCATTGCAGCAACGGCATCACCCACGATCATCTGCGAAGGCGGAAGTACCATTCTGAACGCCAGCAGCAGCAATGATCCGAATTATACCTATACCTGGTCACCGGCCACAACTCCAGCGACAGGTGCCACTGTAATGGGATATCCTACAACCACTACCACGTACACGGTGGTTGGTAACGATAATACCGCGGGCCCCTATGCAGGATGCCAGGCAATAGCCACAGCGACTGTCAGTGTGCTTCCTTATCCTTCAGCGCTGACCGTTACACCTCCAGGTGCGGGCATTAATCCGGGTGATATCCAGATGCTGACTGCCAATGGAGGAATTTTACCAAATGCACCCATCCTGAGCGAGAACTTCAATGCAGATGCCCCGACCTGGACAATCCAAAATGGCGGATCATCACCGTCTGTCTCAAACTGGTATTACCAATCTGTCCCATACTCAGGAGGATGTTGTGCCTTCACAAACTTTACCACCCAGGAAGGGGGTAAATTCGCTTATTCAAATGCTGATGCAGGCGGGTACGGAAGTTTGACCAACACAAAGCTGGTTTCCCCCTCCTTCAGCACGATGGGATTCACATCCGCCACCCTCACGTTTGAACACCTTTACTATGCGTTCATGACCGACGTGACCGTGGCACTTGAGATCTCCACAGATGGAGGCGCGACCTGGAGTGTATTGGTTGATTACCTTGCTCTTGGAAGCCAGGGTACGGTCACAGACGGGGCCCAGGCTACCACCAACGCCTCCGTGAACCTTGCTTCGTACCTGAATCAGGCCAGTGTTAAGATCCGGTTCAACTA
>Ga0172368_10006468_pt1 | contig 12580 bp, 7 predicted proteins | sample Lak11m_FD_114540 | JGI IMG/M metagenome (GOLD analysis project Ga0172368, IMG submission 114540) | Freshwater microbial communities from Kabuno Bay, South-Kivu, Congo - kab_022012_11m | ecosystem: Environmental > Aquatic > Freshwater > Lake | place: Democratic Republic of the Congo: South-Kivu...
AAAATGCAAGTAAAATTCTATTCTTTGCCTATCATAAAATGTTAAATTTGACATGTATACTCCACTTGTGATTAATGACTTATTTTATCACTTAGTGTTGCATTGGGTCTAGAATGTACCCAAAAACTTCAAGTACTTGACAATATTGATAATCTTGATATAATTAAATCAAATTGTGGAAAAGTCGGGTCAAATTAATTTTGTGATGTTTGGCCTGAGTGGTAGAAAAAATATTAGTAAAACAATTAAATAGGAAGCGGGAGTGATAAAAACAACCAACCGCACAACCTAAATGTTTTAACTTTTTGGTATCCTTCAAAAAGAAGGAATTTTTGTGTGTTCAAAAAAGAAGGAATTTTTGTGTGTTCAAATTAGAATAGTTTATAGATTAATTAATGAAGCAAAATAGAGGACCCTATCATGACAAAAAGAAAGTATTTTAGTCAGTCTAGGATAAGTATTGAACTACCAAATTTAATTGAACTTCAAAAACAATCATATGATTGTTTTCTCAAGGAAGGCTTAAGGGAGATATTAGACGAAATCTCTCCGATAGATGATTTTACCAACAAAGCTCTAACATTAGAATTTGGTGATTATTTTCTTGAGTCATCTAAAAATTCTCAATTAATTGCTAAAAAGAAAAACCTAACCTACAAGGCTTCATTAAAATGTCGTGTAATTTTAACTAATAAACTTACTAATAAGAAAAAGGTTTCCGATGTATTTTTAGCAGACCTTCCGCTCATGACAGAACAAGGCACTTTTATTATTAATGGTATCGAGCGTGTGGTTGTAAACCAAATTGTTCGAAGTTACGGTGTTTTATTTATTAACGATGATTTAAGCGGAAGAAAGCTATTTGGTGCAAAGATTATTCCTTCGCGTGGTGCATGGCTAGAATTTGAAACTTCACCTAAAGATATTATTTACATTAAAATAGATAGAAAAAGAAAAACTCCAGTTTCGGCGTTTTTAAGATGTTTAGGAATGGAATCAGATGAGAAGATTTTAAATGCATTTACTGATGTTGATACAGATGACAATCATCAATATATTAAAAACACCTTAGCACATGATACTGCCAAAACCTACGAAGACGCACTTTTAGAAGTTTACAAAAGATTGCGACCAGGTGATTTAGCTACCATTGAAAGCGCGAAAGCATTTATTGACGCAATGTTTTTTAACCCAAAAAGATATGATCTCGGCAAGGTTGGAAGATATAAGCTTAACCAAAGATTAGGTCTTGAAACTGATTTTACATTAAAAAACAGACTATTTAGACTAGAAGATTTAGTCGAGGTTATAAAAGAAATTATTAGGTTAAATAATGATCCATTATCAGAGCAAGACGACATTGACAGCTTAAAAAACAGAAGAATTAGATCTGTTGGTGAACTTATTCAAGGAAGAATGAGAGTTGGTTTACTTCGAATGGAAAGAATTGCAAAAGATAGAATGAGTGTCCTTGATCCATTTACCGTGCTTCCATCCCAGCTTATTAATAGTCGTCCAGTTCAAGCAGTATTACAAGAATTTTTTGCCTCTTCTCAATTAAGTCAATTTATGAATCAGACTAACCCGCTTGCAGAGCTTGAGCACAAAAGATGCTTATCGGCAACGGGTCCAGGCGGATTGTCTCGCGAACGAGCAGGTTTTGAGGTTCGTGATGTTCATGAATCACATTATGGCAGACTTTGTCCAATTGAAACTCCAGAAGGACCTAATATTGGGCTAGTTAATTATCTCGCATGCTATGGAAAAGTAAACGACTATGGCTTTATTGAAACCCCATATTTTATTGTAGAAAAAAAAGATGGAACCCCAAGGGTAACTAGTAAAACTATTTACTTAGATGCTGGCCAGGAAGAAGAGGCAGTCATAGCTCCTGCATCAGTTAAAATTGATAAAAATGGATATTTTATTGACAAAAAAACTATTGTAAGAAAAAATGGTCATCCGACCGTAGAAAAGATTGAAAAGATAAACTATGTTGATGTTTCACCTAAACAAATTGTATCAATTACCACTGCGCTCATTCCATTTGTAGAACACGATGAAGCAACTCGCGCATCTATGGGTTCAAATATGCAAAGACAAGCAGTTCCGCTTGTAAGGCCACACGCTCCGCTTGTTGGAACGGGTATGGAATATGATGCGGCCAGAGATTCCGGTGAAATTGTTAAAGCAAATGAAGATGGTGAAGTACTAACAGTTGCCGCAGATATAATTACCGTAAAAGAAGCAAAGGGAACTGTTGAATACCCATTACAAAAATTTTATAGAAGTAATCAGGGAACCTGCATTAATCAAAGACCGATTGTTGCACCTGGAGATAAAATTAAGAAAAATCAGATTATTGCTGATGGATATTCAACCGACCAAGGTGAGCTCGCACTTGGACAAAATGTATTAGTTGGCTTTCTGTCATTTAAGGGGTGGAACTACGAAGATGCAATTATAATTTCAGAAAGACTTGTTAGAAATGATATATATTCATCAATTCATATAGAAAAATATTCTACAGAAGTTAGAGACACAAAATTAGGTCCCGAGCTTGTTACCAGGGACATACCTAATGTAGGTGAAGAGGCTCTATCGAACCTAGATGAAAAAGGAATTATCAGAATAGGTGCTGAGCTAGAATCTGGTGATATTTTGGTTGGTAAAATTACTCCAAAGGGTGAAACTGAATTGTCTGCAGAAGAAAAACTCCTTAGAGCAATTTTTGGAGAAAAAGCTAAAGATGTTAAAGATACATCACTTAGATTACCACATGGTGAGCGTGGTAAAGTTGTAGATATTAAAATATTTTCAAAGGAGGCCGGCGACGAACTTCCAGCTGGTGTTTATCAGATGGTGGAAATCTCGGTTGCACAATTAAGAAAGGTATCGGTTGGAGACAAGCTAGCTGGACGCCATGGTAATAAGGGAGTAATTTCAAAAATCTTGCCCGTTGAAGATATGCCATATCTTCCAGATGGAAGACCACTTGACATTGTTTTAAATCCTCTTGGAGTTATTTCGCGTATGAATATTGGGCAAGCTCTCGAAACTCATCTTGGATGGGCGGCTGACGCACTTGGATATCGCGCTGCGGTACCAGTTTTTGAAGGATTAGCATATGAATTGATTCAGGAAGAGCTTAAAAAAGCAAATCTGCCTCAAAATGGAAAAATTCAATTATATGACGGTGCCACCGGTGAACCATTTAGCGAAAAAACTACTGTTGGATACATATATATGATGAAATTGATTCACATGGTTGATGATAAAATGCATGCTAGATCGATTGGGCCTTACTCCATGATTACACAACAGCCTTTAGGGGGAAAAGCTCAATTTGGTGGTCAGAGATTTGGAGAAATGGAAGTTTGGGCGCTTGAAGGATATGGTGCCGCACACACCTTGCAAGAAATGCTTACAATAAAATCAGACGATGTTCTTGGTAGAAGCAAAACTTATGAAGCAATTATTAAAAATCAAGAAATTCAAAAGCCCCAGATTCCTGCTTCGTTCTATGTTTTAATGCGCGAATTGCAAAGTTTGGGTTTAAACATAGAGCTAGTTTCCTCAAATCAAGAAATTAGTTCTGAAACCCAAGAGCAAATTATTGAGCAAGCAGTTGGCGAAGGCAAAACTGCAAAAAATATAATTGCTGATGTTGTTGATGAAGATGAAATCCAAAAAAAAGAAATTGAAGAATTTGAAAAAGCTGAAGTAGCGCTCGACGATGAAGAAATTCTTGATAAAGAGCTAACTGAAATTACTGTAGACGATGTCGACCCCATTATATTGTCTGAAGAAGAACAGGGCAAAGAATAACTATTAACTTTTAACTATTAACTATATTAATACTAGCGAGGCGAAATGCAAAAACAAGCAAATAAAAATGACCAAAAGCTTTTAGATTTTGATTCTGTAAGAATCAAAATTGCATCTCCTGAAGATATTTCTAAATTATCACATGGAGAAGTAATAAAGCCAGAAACAATTAATTATCGCACACAAAAACCAGAACGTGACGGATTGTTTTGTGAACGTATATTTGGTCCAACAAAAGACTGGGAATGTTATTGCGGAAAATATAAAAAAATTCGTTATAAGGGTGTTGTTTGCGATCGCTGCGGCGTTGAAGTTACTCGTTCTTCTGTTAGACGCGAAAGAATGGGTCACATTGATTTGGCATGTCCAGTAAGCCATATTTGGTATTTACGAGGCGTTCCATCTCTTCTTGGCTTAGTTCTTGATATGAGTGTTTCCGATTTAGAAAAAGTTATATATTTTGCAGCATTTATTACATTAGAAGTTAACGAACAAATAAAAAAAGAAGCACTAGAGCAGTTAGAGTTAGAATATAAAGTCATGAAAGAAAAGCCTCAATCAGTAGACATTGCTGTAATTGATTCTGCATATAAACAAACAAAAGAAGAACTTACCGGATTAAAAATTGGTAAGGTAATTACTGAAGCAAAATATCATGATTTGTCTTTGAAATATGGGCAAATTGTAAGAGTCGGAATTGGTGCTGAAGCCGTAACGGAATTACTAAAAACTATTAATTTAGATGAAGAAATTAAAAACCTTCACGAGCAAAGCATTAATATGCCTTGGGGACAAAAAAGAAAAGTTTTAAAAAGAGTCAGACTTTTAATGGATATGAAAAAAGCTGGAATTGAACCTTTGTGGCTAGTGCTTTCAAAACTTCCTGTTATTCCGCCAGATTTACGCCCCATGGTACAACTTGATGGAGGAAGATTTGCAGCATCAGATTTAAATGATTTGTATCGACGTGTTATAAACAGAAATAACAGGCTAAAAAAACTTATTAATCAAGGAGCGCCTGAAGTAATTTGTAGGAATGAAAAAAGAATGCTTCAGGAGGCTGTCGACGCATTAATTGATAATTCATCTAGAAGAACAAAACCAGTTACGACTGGAGCAGGAAGACCTTTGCGATCTCTTTCCGACCTACTTCGTGGAAAACAAGGTCGTTTTAGACAAAATTTACTTGGAAAACGTGTTGACTATTCAGCCCGTTCGGTAATTGTAGTTGGCCCGAATCTTGAACTTCATGAAGCTGGTATTCCTAAATCAATCGCTCTTGAATTATTCAAGCCTTTTGTAATTTCTAAATTGCTTTCGGAAGGATTTGTACATAATGTAAAAAATGCTTCAAAATTAGTTGAAAGGGGAACGCCAGAAGTCTGGGACATACTAGAGCAAGTTATTGAAAATGCGCATGTAATGCTTAATCGTGCTCCTACGCTTCATCGACTTGGTATTCAAGCATTTAAGCCAGTGCTAATTGAAGGAAAAGCAATTCAAGTTCACCCATTAGTTTGTGCTGCGTTTAATGCTGACTTTGATGGCGATCAAATGGCTATTCATTTACCATTATCAAAACAGGCAAGAACTGAAGCAGCTGAAATAATGAAATCAAGCCATAACATATTAAAACCAGCATCCGGAGAACCTATTGTTACCCCTCGTCTTGACATGGTTTTAGGATGTTATTGGTTAACAAGTATCCAAAATCAAGCCAAGGGCGAAGGTAAGATTTTTTCAAGCAAAAATGAAGCCATATTAGCATTTCAAAAAAATGTTGTTCATCCTAGGGCAAAAATATTTGTTAGATTATCTAAAAAACCAATAGACGATACCCCTGAAGAAATTGTTGAAACTTCAGTTGGAAGAATAATTTTTAATAATATAATTCCAAAAGGCTTAAGATATTTAAATGAGGTAATGGATTTAAAACAACTAAAAAAACTTGTTAAAAAATGCTTTGATTTATATGGCGCTGAAGAAACTGCTAAACTAGTTGACAAAATTAAAAAAACTGGTTTTCAATATGCAACATATTCCGGGATGACAATTTCTATTGATGATATAACAATTCCAAATGACAAGGCTAACTTAGTTAAAAAAGGCGATCTAGAACTTGAAGAAATTGAAAATCAATACAGAAGAGGCTTAATTACAGAAGATGAAAAAGCCTTAAAAACTAGAGAATTATGGATGAGGGTAAAAGATGAGATTGAAAAACACATGATTGAAGAGTTTCCTAAGGATAGCCCAGTATTTATTGCAGTTACTTCCGGAGCTAGAGGTACAATGAGTCAGCTAGTTCAGATGGCAGGCATGAAAGGTCTTACTGTAAATCCAGCGGGAGAAATTATTGAGGTACCTCTTAAATCAAACTTTAAAGAAGGATTAACGGCCCTCGAATACTTTATTTCAACTCATGGTTCAAGAAAAGGTAAATCAGATACTGCTCTTAGAACCTCGGATGCGGGGTATCTTACAAGAAGACTAATTGATGTTGCACAGGATTCTATTATTTCGGAAAACGATTGTGGCACGACAGAAGGTTTATTAGTTACCAGAGAAAAGTGTCTTGAAATTGGGTTGCAGTTTGAAGACCGGCTGTCGGGCAGAGTCTCATTAGAAAATATTATTGATCCTGAAACTAAAAAAATATTAGTTAAAAAAGACCAAAAAATATCTCAGGAAGATGCGTTAATAGTGTCAAAGAGTAAAGCTGAAAAAGCTCTGGTAAGGTCGGTGATGTATTGCAATAGCACATGGGGAATTTGTCAAAAATGTTACGGTAGAGATTTAAGTACCGGTAAGCTTGTAAATATGGGAGAGGCTGTCGGAGTCGTCGCAGCTCAAGCTATCGGTGAGCCTGGAACCCAGCTAACATTGAAAACCTTTCATATGGGTGGAGTTTCTGGAGACGATATTACTTCGGGTTTGCCTCGGGTTGAAGAATTATTTGAAGCCCGTACTCCCAGAAGACCAGCACTTCTTGCAGAATTTGACGGAAGAGTTGAAATTACAAAAGAGAAGGATCAAGTACTAATTAAACTTAATTCACCTGAAATTCAGTCTGAAACTTATTCGTTTGCCTCAGATTATGCGCCGAGCGTTGAAGATGGGGATATTGTCAAAGCTCATCAGGCCGTAGCAATTTCAACTGGTAAAAAAGCTATAAGATCAAAAATTTCTGGAACAGTAAAAATAGATGGTAACAACATTATTGTTTCTTCAAAAGAAAAAATCTCACGGGAGTATATTACCTCTCCAAGAGTAACCTTGAAAATTGATAACGGAAGTGAAGTTAAAAAAGGCCAAGAACTGACCGAAGGCCACCTTGATCTTGATCAAGCTCTTAAATTAAAAGGAAAAGAAGCAATAAAAGACTATATTATTAAAGAAATATTAGATATTTATACTTCGCAAGGCCAAACAATTAATGAAAAACATGCTGAATTAATTGTTAGAAAAATGTTTTCAAAAGTTTACATTCATGACGGCGGCGACTCGAATTATTTTACAGGTCAAATTGTAGAATTTCTTAAAGTCAAACGAGCAAATGAAAAACTTCAAAAGGAAAAGAAAAAACCCATTATCTTTGAAGAAATTGTAATGGGCATAACTAGAGTTGCATTAAAGACTGGAAGTTTCTTGTCAGCCGCAAGCTTTCAGGAAACAACTAATATTTTAATGGAAGCCGCAATTAGAGGAGCTGAAGATAAGTTGCAAGGCCTTAAGGAAAATGTTATAATCGGAAGACTTATTCCTGCCGGAACAGGGTTTAAGGGTAAACCAAAAATTGACGATAGCTATTAATAAATTTTATTTAGTAGGAAAAATTATGCCAACAATCAATCAATTAATTCGAAAAGGACGAGCCAAAATAGGTAAAAAAACAAAAACGCCGGCGCTTGAAAAAGGATTTAATTTTTTAAAGAATAAACCAATTAGCGCAATAAAAAGCAACCCATTTAAACGCGGAGTTTGCACCAAGGTTACTACAACTACACCCAAAAAACCAAACTCGGCTCTTAGAAAAATTGCGAGAGTTAGACTTACTTCGGGCCAAGAGGTTACTGCATATATTCCTGGAGAGGGTCATAACCTTCAAGAGCACTCAGTTGTATTAATCCGTGGCGGAAGAGTAAAAGATTTACCAGGTGTCAGATACCATATTGTAAGAGGTAAATTTGATACATCTGGAGTTGATGGTCGTAAGCAAAGTCGAAGTAAATATGGATCTAAAAAAGGTAAATAGGAGCCAAAATGAGAGGCAGAAAACACATTAAAAGAAAAATTCTAAAAGCGGATTCGAAATATAATTCCCTAAGTGTCGCAAAGTTTATAAATAAAATATTAATTCGTGGGCAAAAAGCCACTGCTACAAATATTGTTTATAAGTCGCTTGCTAGCATAGAAGAGAAAATGAAAAAGCCCGCTCTCGAAATATTTGATAAAGCAATTGATAATGCTTGCCCGCTTTTAGAAGTCAAAGCTAAAAGAATTGGTGGTGCAACATATCAAGTTCCAATGGAAGTTAGGCCTTCTAGAAAAATTACGCTAGCAATGCGATGGATTATTAATGCAGCTAGAGACAGGCAAGGTAAAAACATAGATGTACTTTTAGCTGAAGAAATTTTAAATGCATATAACAAAACCGGAATTGCCATGACAAAAAGAGAAAATATGCATAAAATGGCAGAGGCTAATAAAGCATTTGCCCACTTTGCACGCTTTTAAACTTTTAGTATCTCAAGTAATCTAAGTTACTTAGGTAGATTTAAGGAGAAAAATGGCACGCGAGTTTAGTTTAGAAAAAACAAGAAATATCGGAATTATTGCACATATTGATGCAGGCAAAACCACTGTCACAGAGGGAATTTTATATTTAACTGGAAAAACTCATAAAATTGGCGCAGTTCATGAGGGCGAAACCCAAATGGACTGGATGGAACAAGAGCGCGAACGCGGTATCACTATTACCGCTGCAGCAACCACCTGTTTTTGGCAACCAAAAATATATAAAGGTGACGCTTGTCGAGTAAATATTATTGATACTCCCGGTCACATTGATTTTACAGTTGAAGTTCAGCGCTCGCTTAGAGTTTTAGATGGCGCAGTTGTTATTTTTGATGGTAAAATGGGGGTTGAGCCGCAATCTGAAACCGTTTGGCGCCAAGCTGATAAATATGGCGTTCCAAGAATGTGTTTTATCAATAAAATTAACCAAACTGGTGGTGATTTTTACATGAGCTTAAAATCTATTAAAGAGAGATTATCCAAAGACGCTTATCCTGTTCAAATTCCACTTGGCTTTGAAAAAGACATTTGTGGAATTATTGATTTAATCAAAATGAAGGCGTATAAATATACTGATTTTCACGATAAGGAATTGGTAGAAGCTGAAATTCCAGCCGATCATAAAGAAAAAGCAGAGCAATACCGCAGAGAACTTATCGAAAAAGTAGTCGAAATTGATGATTCATTAATGGAAAAATATTTAGAAGGAAAAGAAATTTCCGAAGATGAATTAGTTTTAGCAATTAGAAAAAGTACTCTTACAGCAAAATTTTATCCAATTTTAGGCGGAGATGGCCGCGGAGTTGTGGTTGAAACTTTGCTTGATGCTGTAATTAATTTTTTGCCATCACCCTTAGACGTAGCGGATACCATCGGAGAGGATATAAAGGACCCTGAGGTCAAAATTACTAGAAAAGCTTCGGATAGTGAACCATTTACGGCACTTGCGTTTAAGGTCGCAACCGACCCTTTTGTTGGAACTTTAACATTTTTTAGAGTTTATTCCGGAATGTTAAAAGCTGGTTCATATATTTTAAATTCCTCAAAAGGAGAAAAAGAAAGAATTGGTCGTATTGTTAGGCTTCACGCCAATAAGCGCGAAGACGTTCAGGAAGTATTCGCTGGAGAAATCGCAGCTGCAGTTGGACTAAAATATACCACAACTGGCGACACAATGTGCGATGAAGCAAAGCCCATTATTCTAGAAAAGATTGATTTTCCAGATCCAGTTATATTTATTGCAATTGAACCTAAAACTAAAGCTGACCAGGAAAAAATGGGCATTGCGCTTAAAAAACTTGCTGAAGAAGACCCAACATTTAGGATTAAAACCGATGAAGAAACAAATCAAACTCTTATTGGTGGTATGGGAGAATTGCATCTTGAAATTATTATAGATCGTATGAAACGAGAATTCGGAGTTGAAGCCAACGTCGGAGCTCCTCAGGTTGCCTTTAAAGAAACCATAAGAAATTCTGTAAAAGTAGAGCACAAATACATTCGTCAAACTGGTGGTCGCGGACAATATGGTCACGTGCTTTTGGAACTTTCACCAAACGAGAAAGGTGGGGGATTTGTGTTCGAAGATAAAATTAAGGGTGGAGTTATCCCACAAGAATTCATTCCATATGTTGAAAAGGGTGTTAAGGGTGCCATGGACAAAGGCGTTGTTGCTGGTTACCCAATGGTTGATATAAAAGTAACTCTATATGACGGATCATTTCATGAGGTTGACTCGTCAAATATAGCATTTCAAATTGCGGGTAGTCTTGCTTTTCAAGATGGCGCTAAGAAAGCCAGTCCTTGCCTGCTTGAACCTATCATGAAGGTTGAGGTTGTTACTCCAGAAGAATTTTTTGGTGATGTAATGGGTGACTTAAATAGTAAGCGCGGCCGCATTATGGGCTCAGATGAGCGTGGGAATGCTAAGGTTATTGATTCCATGGTTCCGCTTTCGGAAATGTTTGGTTATGCCACGACTGTACGAAGCATGACTCAAGGTAGAGCAAGTTTTTCCATGGAATTTGACCACTATGAAGAAGTTCCTACTAATGTAACACAAAACATTATTTCTGGTAAAGCTCAAGGGTCAAAATAATATATAATGAACAAAGCTTCAGTTGACAGGGTTTAATATAATGTTTATAATTAATTTAGAAAAGCCGAAAGGCTTTGTATTTTAGGTAATAGGATGGAAAATAATTATTAATTTAAATATTTATAAAATTGTGAAAGGAGAAAATCATGGCAGAAGGAAAGTTTGTAAGAAGTAAACCACACTTAAATGTTGGTACTATTGGCCACGTAGATCACGGTAAAACAACCCTTACCGCAGCTATTTTAACTTATTTAGCAAAAAAAGGCTTGGCCAAGGAACGAAAAGTTGATGATATTGACAATGCACCAGAGGAAAAAGAACGCGGTATTACAATTGCTACTTCACATCAAGAGTATGAAACAGACAAAAGACACTATGCTCACATTGATTGTCCTGGACACGCTGACTATGTTAAAAACATGATTACTGGTGCCGCTCAAATGGACGGTGCAATCTTAGTAGTTTCTGCCGCAGATGGTCCAATGCCTCAAACCAGAGAACACATTATTTTAGCAAGACAAGTTGGCGTTCCTTCAATTGTTGTTTTTATGAATAAATGTGATCAAGTTGATGACAAAGACTTATTGGAACTGGTAGAAGTTGAAATTAGAGATCTATTAAAGAAATATGAATATCCAAGCGAAGAAACTCCAATTATTAGGGGTTCTGCACTAAAAGCTCTTGAAGGCGATGCCGAAGCAAACAAAGCAATTCAAGAATTGCTTGATGCGATGGATAGTTATATTCCAGAACCAGTTCGCGAAACCGACAAGCCATTTTTAATGGCCGTTGAGGATGTTTTTTCAATCAAGGGCCGCGGTACTGTTGCCACTGGCCGCATTGAACGAGGATTGGTTAAGGTAAATGAAGAAATTGAGGTTGTTGGTATTAGAACCACAAGAAAATCAGTTGTAACCGGTGTTGAAATGTTTAGAAAAGAGTTAGATCAGGGTCAAGCTGGCGACAATGTTGGATTACTTTTACGTGGTCTTGAACGCGAAGATATTGAAAGAGGCATGGTACTTGCTAAAGCCGGATCTATTACTCCTCACACTGAATTTGAAGGTGAAGTATATATTTTGAGTAAGGAAGAAGGTGGAAGACACACCCCATTCTTTAAGGGATACAAACCACAATTTTATGTAAGAACTACCGATGTAACCGGAGAAGTTGAACTTCCAGAAGGCGCTGAAATGGTTATGCCTGGTGACACTGTAAAACTAAAAATCAAATTATTGCAGCCTGTTGCAATGGAAAAAAGTATGAGATTTGCTATCAGAGAAGGTGGTCGAACCGTAGGTGCTGGTGTTGTTACTCAGATTTTTAAATAAAGTGAATCCGTATCATGACTACTACCAAAAAAAAAGAAACTGATATCAAGCAAAAAATTAGAATTAGGCTCAAGGCCTATGACCATAGGATACTTGATAAGTCCGCAAGAAAAATTATAGACACTGCAATCAGAACTGGTGCACAGGTTTTAGGCCCAATTCCACTACCTGGTGAAAAAAAACTTATAACAGTACTAAAGTCTACATTTGTTCACAAAGATGCAAGAGAACAATTTGAACAAAGAATTCACAAGCGGCTAATAGACGTTATTGATCCAACTGCAAAAACAATCGATGCGCTTATGAGCTTGGATTTACCGGCTGGTGTAGATATTGAAATTAAAACATAGAATTACGAGATCTATAAACAAAAATCCCCCTTAAATAAGGGGGATTTTTGTTATTAATTCCTTACTGGAAACCCCGAACGAATATTTTAGCAAAGCGTAAAAAATATGAGTTCGGGGATGAAAGTGCATATCATACGAAGTATGAGTATGATATGCTGTTAGCATGAGAATTCGTC
>Ga0172368_10006471_pt1 | contig 12577 bp, 8 predicted proteins | sample Lak11m_FD_114540 | JGI IMG/M metagenome (GOLD analysis project Ga0172368, IMG submission 114540) | Freshwater microbial communities from Kabuno Bay, South-Kivu, Congo - kab_022012_11m | ecosystem: Environmental > Aquatic > Freshwater > Lake | place: Democratic Republic of the Congo: South-Kivu...
CTGGAATACAAAACGCCGGCTGAAGTATATTTTAATTAATCATAAAATCAGGTATTTTAAATTAACACAATCCACCTTAAATTATGACAAAGGTAACTCCTATCTTTGGGGTACAGTTAAAAAATACAATGTCGCAAGTGGGCAAACCCGACTTACATTAAAACAAAGTAAGGTTGCATCCTCCAAAAAAACAGTTACAACCAACCAATTAATCTCTACATCCCAATATTCTCATATTTTAATTGAAAATTGAACTGTTTCATTGAAAAAATGAGATGTTACACTTGATGGAACGAAGGTTACAATCAAAAATTTGCTGCTTACATTGGCTGATTTCACAGTTACAATTGATGGAACTCACCTTACAACCAAAAAATTGGAAGTTACACTGACAGATTGACATGTTGCACTGCCAAATTGACAGCTTGCAACCAAATATTTAAAGGTTACAATCAAAGATTTGCTGCTTACATTGACTGATATCACAGTTACAATTGATGGAAGTCACCTTGCAATCAAAAAATTGAGAGTTACACTGACAGATTGACATGTTACACTGACAGATTGACAGCTTACAATCAAATATTTAAATGTTACAACGAAAAAACTGCTGTTTCAGTCTAAAAACTGATGATTTAGATAAAAAGCAAGAATTAAATTGAAAAAGAGAAAACGGAGTGAGGCGGCTTTCACTTAATCGCAGATTACGGAAATCCAAACCTCCGACGTGAGAGTATACCCACCAAAGCGGGGAAACGTCGGAGGTTTAAGAAAAACTTCTCTACTTCAACAGCAACATCTTTTTTGTTGCCATAAAATCATTTGCTTTTATTTGGTACACATACATGCCGCTTGCAAGTTTGCTTGCATCGAATGTTGCCGTATATCTGCCCATTTCCTTCATTTCATTTACCAATGTTTTTACTTCGTTGCCGAGTACATCGTAAATCTTTAAGGTTACGTGTCCCGCTTTAGGTAACTGGTAATTTATAGTTGTAGTTGGGTTGAAAGGATTGGGATAGTTTTGTGCAAGTTGGTAATCTGTAGGAGTAACGGATTCGCTTTTCTGTAGCTGTTGAGAGGTATTATTTTGGCCACTTTCTATTGCAGCCTGATTCAACAAATAATTACTTTCGAATACTAATTGATCATCTGAATATTTTGCAGCTAACTCATCAAACTTTTTCGAAGCTTTTTTAAAATCTTTCAAATAAGCTAAATAAACGTATCCTTCGTTAAACAAAGAATATTTTTCTACCTCACTGTTATTATACTTTGATGCAAGATTACTATAATTTTTTGCAGCTTCTGTATAGCGTTTGTCTTCTATTAAACATTGTGCCTCTAATTCAACACTCACTGCATCTAACATGTTATTTTTATTTGCTTTTGGTCTAATTGAATTCTGAAGATAACTACTTATTCCTTCTTTCCCGGATAATCTGTAGCATTCATCTATTCTTACCAATGCTGCAGCAGAGTTTGCATCTGAAGTGTTTGCATTTATATACGTATCGAAAGCTGTTATTGCTTCATCAAATTTACCTTCTAACTGCAACCTGATTCCTCTTTCAAAATCTGATTTCCCGGAGTGTGATACCAAGGGATTAGTATTCATTTCATTTAAACCTCGAGCTATTATCCCCTGCGGTTGATCGGGATCACGACGTAATTCGTTCGTGTGATCGATTGCCGATTGATAACCATAAAATTCAAGTGTATCCGGAGGATAGGCTCCCCACCAATTTAATTGCGCGGTCACCGTACAACCGTAGTACGCTTCTATCTCACGTCCCCAGTTACCATAAATGCGATTATATCCTCCATATGGTGAACTTCCCAAGTAAAGGTTACTCCAGTAAGAAGCACATACTCCATCTCCAGGATTATATGTTATGGTATTACGACCGGCGCCCCAATAATACCCATAGGCATTCCAGGGAACAAGCTTTGCCGAGCTATAATAAAAGAAATTTAGTGCACTTAGTCTATGTGAAGTAATCGTATTATGATAAAGGTACGGGCTGGAGTAATAGGTATTAATTCCATACTCTCCGTTGTTACTTATTGTATTGTCATAAATCTTGGGTGAGGCGCTGTAAAGATTAATTCCCCGTGAGGAATTGTTTTTAATGGTATTGAATGAAATCTCATTCAGAGGAGTTGCTACATTTAATACATAAATACCGATAGTATTGTTGGAAATGGTATTATACCTTATCATCGGTAGTGTAGAACTGCAAGTTATGCCGGTTAATGCGTACGAAATATTGCAGTACTCCACGCTTCCGGATGAGCCGGAATTAAAAGTAATTCCGTTCCATTTGTTAAGGTAGTTTGTTGAAGTTAGTCCAATATTTTTTGTTGATGTACCATTCATTAGTAGTGTTCCATTAACTGTTAAGCCTGTACCTGGAGCAAAACATAAAATGGCACCTGGTTCAATTGTTAATGTTAACCCAGGATTTACTATAATATTATTATAAATATACCAGAGACCTTTTCTCAGCGTTGTATTACTTGTCACTATATAATCATTCACAGCAAAATCTGCGTATACATTGTTACCACTTGTCCTAATATTCTTCACCGAAAATCCGGAGGCGTAGCTCTGTGAATAACCAAAAGAATTACTATACCAATTTGAATTAGGATTTGTGAATAAAGTAAAATTCTTACCGTCATCAGGTGCGTAAAACACAGAAGCATCTCCATGATATGTGTTGAAATAAGGTCCAGCAGTTTCTGTATTAATTCCATTAACACGAGTTATTTTTCTTATTTCGAGTTTATCCCTTCCGGTCAATGGATTTTCAATACCGGTATTCTCTACATTATTTGCAGTTTCAATCCAATCGGTTTTACCATGAGCAGCTTCTATATCAATCGGCATATTTTTCCAATTAGAAAAGTCTGTGAATTTATTCAACGATCCCGTATTGTTGGTATGCCAAATTAATACAGCTCCTAAATTAGGGTTTGGAAAAGGAAGCTTTCTATAAAGTCTATTTTCAAACTCGCTACCTTTATGGTAAGAAATATAGAATTTTTGGTCAGCTAAAGTTCCAGACGGTAAGGAAGAGGGGGCATAAACATAACAAGTTGAACTCATTTGAAAGTCTTGCAGCTGTTTATCACTCAAAGAAGATGTTATGAAAACCGGAGTGAACCAACCACGAATATCTCTTTGTGGTGGTGTGTAGGGAGTCGGTTGGCCTTCAAATCCACCGATGTTTGTCATAACATCGAAACCACCTAAACCATAATGTGGAAATTCATCTAAGCTCTCATGATCAGTATCAGGAAAATCGAATTGGGCGTGTCCGGTTTCATGGTAATACACAGTTTCATACGCCTCCTTAGTAAGTCCTCTGGTTTGTTTAGTTACATGAATAGTAATTCTTTGTCCTAAGGCGGTAGTATCGTTCGTAAGAAAATTAAAACAATTACCAGCTACACCGCCATTATGTTCGCCTATTGAACAAAAATGAATTTCAACCACTCCATTTACATTAGCATAGTTTTTAAAATCGTAAATTGAATCCGCAGATGCTAAAACAGCAAATACATTTTCCGCTGAATGCACATGCTCACAGTCACCATGATATGGGGTAAAATCATAGGGCATCCGAAAAGCATGAGCTGAGTCCTTCTTTAGAACCAAGATTTCGAAATTGTAATGGCTAAAAGTTGCTGCGACAAAAAATGCCGGGATTTCCATACTTAAGAGATTATCAAACCAAGGTGGTAAGATTGTAGAAGTGGCGCTCGAATCGACCGCAATTATAACCAATTCTCTAATTGTAGTAGTATTGGTTTTTGTTAAATTTTTATTTAAGGTTTGCGAATTTTGATAACCATCAATAATCACGTCTGAAAATTTAACACTCTGAGCTTCTAGCACAGTGCTTATTGAAAACCAACAGATGACTAATGAGAATAAACGAAACATTCTATCGATCATAAAATACCTCCATAGTTATTTAAGGTAAAGTAGTTTGTTAGTTACAACTGCCTCTTGGGTAATTAATGTACAAAAATAAACACCGCTACTCAGGTTGTATTTGGAAAAATCCAAATTAAAAGTATAGCTTCCTCTTGGTTTTACTTCTTCTAATAGAATATCTACTTGTCGACCGATAGAATCAAATAATCGTATTGTGACTTTCCCCTCTGCAACCAACTCATAGTTTATTTTTGTAGTGGTATTAAAAGGATTGGGATTGTTAGATATTTTCACTCCGACTGTTCCACTCTTTTCAGAATGACTATTTCTAACACTTACCGGGTTGCCATTTTCATCGACTAATAAATAACTTACAACAATCTTGGGTGAACTGTTTGTGGTATCGTCGTAATCGTATTTCGTAAAAATCAATATTTTCCCATTAGGGGAAATCCACGGAAAAAATTCACCACCACCATAATACCTGGCGGAATCAGGATATGGTTTTGGTGTTGTGTTTATGTTCAAGACAAATGGGTTGCTCCAATAATTTTTTGTAGTATCCCAGTATGTTACAACTATATCTCCATTATACCAGTACTTTGGAGGATTATAATAAGTGCCTCCCCCATAATATATTTTCTTCGAAGTTAACGGCATTGAAATACCATCAATTTCTCCTATCCCAATATCATGATACCAGAAGCTATCGATTTTTGACCAGTTATTCTTTAGGATATTCCAGACGTACAGAGCGGTTGAACTTTGAGATAAACAAAAAACAGTATCCTTACTTACTTCATAAAGAAAATCCTGAGAATATTGATTGTTGATAATGTTTCCCATGTTATAAGCATTTCCCCAGTCATTAGTATTTGTATCTAAATCGCTAAACCAAATATCCCACCCGCCATATCCTTTATATGCTGAGAAATATAACCTTCTCCCATCTTTACTTATCGAAGGATTTCGATAGGCAACATTTTGGTCATTAACATTCTTATTGAGCTTTACTCGGCTTGTCCATCTACCATCTTTTTTACATGACATATAGATACCGGTTCCGCCTTCATAATAAGCAGTATCGCTATTTGATGTAAAAAAAGCTGCTCTCTGCCATGACTCAGCAAAAACAGTATCAAGTATTATTGGTTCGCTCCATATCTCAGGTGCAACAGGATATTTTTGCTGGGCGGATATTTCGAGTATCGTTATTAGGGATAATAAAATTATCGATTTCTTCATGGCTTCACAATTTTTTTCTATTTAGAAAACGCAGCAAGAAAGATATTATCATTACTTTTTGAACTCATATGCCCCTTTCGGGTTATAGTTATTTTAAGACCCTTCATGTTATCTTTTATTGTAGAATAGCATAACTTATTTCACCAAAACACAAAATCAAGAGAAATACTTTTTTCTCTACGGTGATAATGGGAATAAAAAACGAAAAAAACAAGAGGCGATTAAAAAAAACGTTGCAATGCTTCAACTATCGTATCGCAGATTATTTCCGCCGAAGCTAACAAAAACCCGAACGTCACCCTCTCCTTTGCGAACAATACTGCAACCCGCCAAGGAGAGGGATAAAGGGTGAGGTTGCGTTCACTTCATCGCAGATTAATAATCTGCGGTACGGAAATCCAAACGTCCGGCAGACTGACTGTCACCTTCTGTTTTTATCTTCCTTCCCAATCTTTCAATCTGTGAATTTAAATTTCAATTGAGAAAGGAGTAAAGTTTGTGTTGCGGTCAAAGTAATCTTCATGCTCTTTTCGTTTTAAAAGATTTACAACTTTGTACGTAACGGGGGTTGCAATTACTTCCCACAAAACTTTTAACACGTAATTTGTTATCATCACTTTTAAGAGAAGATCGTTGGGCCAAAATCCATAAAATGCAATGGGATAAAAGATGAGAGAATCAACCGCTTCGCCGGCAACGGTAGAGCCGATGGTTCGCGTCCATAAATATTTTCCACCGGTTGAGAGTTTCATTTTTGCAAGAACAAAAGAGTTGACGAACTCTCCGCTAAAAAAAGCGGTTAAGGAGGCGAGCACTATTCTTGTAGTTTGCCCGAACACAACAACGTAGGCATCTTGATGCACCCAGCCGGGAGCTGCCGGAAGCCCGACAACCACAGCAGACATAAACGAAGCGAACGCAAGCGCCGCAAATCCAGCCCACACAACTTTACGCGAACGGGCGTAGCCGTAAACTTCGGTTAAAATATCGTTAAAGAAATAGCTGATGGGGAAGAAGAGAATTCCGGCGCCGAACGTAAATCCGAACAACGAAACAACTTTTTCCGCGCCGATAATATTTGAGCAAAGCAGAATGGTGACGAACGCCGCCATAATAAAATCGTAATACTTAAACTTTTTAATGCCCGTCGCTGTAACATCAGCAGCTTCATTTTCATTTTGCATAACAACTCTTGTAAAATTAGTTTTCTATTAAAATGATTTTTTAAAGAGATTAGTTCCAATCCTTTGCTGCGCAAAACTCTGTTTCATCCGGCAAACAAAAGGTAATAAGAATAAAAGCATAGACAATTCCACCGCCGGTGCGAGCGGGGAAGCGCGTTACAAAGCTAAGTCTTCAAATTGAATGTCGAGAAGTTCAAAGTTTTTCCAGCCGGAGAAATCATAATGCCACCATTCTGAATCCAGAGCTTCAAAGCCATATTTCGTCATTACTGTTTTAAGCAGTTCGCGGTTATTCAAAATATTTTCGGGTAAATCGTTGTAATCGTGATGCGCTTTGTCCGTAAAGTCGTCGTACGGAGTCGGCATCTCCAATTCTTTTTTCGTTGTCAGATCAACTAAGGTAGCATCAACGGCACAGGCGCGGTTATGGCGCGAACCGGTTGCAGGGCTTGCAGCGTAGCGGGCATCGTGAACAAACTCCCACATTTTTTCCGTTACTGAATAAGGGCGGTACGCATCAAATACTTTTAGAGAAAGATTTTGTTTAGATAATTCTTCCTCGATTTTTTTAAGCGCTACGGCGGCGGGTAAGCGTAAAAATACTTTTTCACTTTCGTAAAACTTCGTCTTAGCAAAATTATTTTCGGTAGCGTACCGAACATCTGTAATAATTCCCAGAATAAATTTTTCCAGATCAATTAACGCTTTGGAAGTATCTTTTTCAATTTGAAGTTGATATGTGGAAAATTCATTTACAACCTTCAAACCATACTTGTTCGCCGGAACTTCTTGAGCAACGCTGCATGTAGCCAAAAGTAAAACGAGAAGCATCCGCTGCAACCGGATTTTTGCCGGCAGTATTTTCAAATCTGGTTTGATCATTCTAAAATTTTCACGTTGATAAAATTTACAAATTACGCTCGATGGTAAATTACAAACTTTACCGCGATAACAAAATATTTTCCTTTCTAAGCAGAAACATATTTCTTAAGTTTCATCACCAAATAATGAAAGGGGAAGCGATTTGTTTACAATACAAGATAAAAGCAATTATTTAAAAGGTCTTCTCATCGTTGCAAAGATGAATAATAAAATTGACGAAGGCGAAAAAAATATTATCACCGATGTCTCAAGCCGGTTCGGATTTAGCCAGGATTTTCTAAATGAAACGATGCAAAACGTTCTGGCAAACGATTTTCTTTCCAGTTCGCCGATTCAGTTTTCAAAGCCCACTGTAGCAAAGGATTTTATTGGTGAATGTTTGCGGCTTGTAATTTCAAAGGAAGATCCGGCGCCGCGTGAATTGCTTTGGTTAAGTGAAGTTGCAAAAGTGAACGCGTTGGATAACGAATGGTTCCTAAAAGAAAAGAGATCAATCCAGCAGAAGAAAAGTTAAACCGCCTTTATCAAAATATATTGCCGCTCTTCATTAACTTCTTTCGATTCCACTTGCGATGGGCTAAGTTTTACCAAAAATTCTCTTCAAATAAAAAAAGGTTACGTATGAAACGGCTAACTTTCTTCTTCACCATGCTTCTTTTCGGACTGCAAATTTTTGCGCAGCAAGAAGCAAGACTTCTCCGCTTCCCAACTATTCACGGCAACGCAATTGTCTTTACTTACGCAGGCAATTTGTACACGGTTGACGCTTCCGGCGGAACCGCACGTAAATTAACAAATGACATCGGCTTTGAGATGTTCGCAAAATTTTCTCCCGACGGAAAACAATTGGCTTTTTCGGGACAATATGACGGCAACACCGAAGTATATGTAATGCCTGCGGAAGGAGGAGTTCCGAAACGATTAACCTACACCGCCACACTAAACCGCGATGACGTCTCGGATAGAATGGGTCCGAACAATATTGTAATGGCATGGAAAAATAATAATGAATTGGCGTTTCGCTCGCGCATGATTGAGTTCAACGATTTTAAAGGAGAACTTTTTTTAGTTGATACAAAAGGAACTTTGCCTTTGCAATTGCCGTTGCCGCGCGGCGGTTTTTGTTCCTATTCACCCGATGAAACAAAGTTAGCGTACAACAGAGTGTTCCGTGAGTTCAGAACATGGAAACGCTACCGCGGCGGACAAGCCGATGATGTCTGGATTTACGACTTCAAAACAAAAAAAACCGAAAACATCACCAACAATCCCGCGCAGGATATTTTTCCGATGTGGAGCGGGAACAAAATTTATTTTATTTCAGATAGAACAAAAACCTTAAATCTTTTTTCGTACGCGCTTGATACAAAAGAAACAAAACAGCTCACTTCCTTTGCTGAGTTTGATGTAAAATTTCCTTCGATAGGCGATAAAGCAATCGTGTTTGAAAACGGCGGATACATTTACAAATTTGATCTGCAATCTGAAAAACTTGAAAAAGTAACCGTTACCATTAATGAAGACTTTAGCCTTGGCAGAGGCGGATTGATCGACGTTTCAAAATCAATTACAAATTTTGATATTTCTCCCGACGGCAAACGCGCTTTGTTCGGCTCGCGCGGAGAATTGTTTACCGTTCCGCAAAAAAACGGACCGACGAGAAATCTTACCAACACCTCCGGGGTGCATGAAAGAAGCTCCAAATGGTCGCCCAACGGAAAATGGATCGCATACATTTCCGACGCCTCCGGTGAAGATGAAATTTATATGATGCCGCAAGACGGAAGCGGCTCTCCAATTCAATTAACAAAAGGAGCGGACACGTATAAATTTAATATTGATTGGTCGCCCGACGGCAAAAAAATTATGTGGAATGATAAAAAACTCCGCTTGCTGTTTGTGGATGTTGATACAAAAACCGTAACGCAGGTTGAGCAGGCTGAAGCATGGGAGATTACCGGAGCGGTTTGGTCGCCCGATTCTAAATGGATTGCATATCCAAAACCGGAAGTAGAAGGAATGGGAAAAGTTTATCTTTATTCGCTTAACGATAAGAAATCTTTTGCCGCAACCGATAGCTGGTACGATTCCGGCAGCCCCGCGTTTAGCGAAGACGGAAAATATTTGTACTTCGTTTCGGACAGAAATTTCTCTCCGGTGTACAGCAACACGGAGTGGAATCATGCATACGTTGATATGTCAAAACTTTATCTCATCACGTTGGCAAAAGATACAAAATCTCCTTTTGCGCCAACAAGCGATGAAGTTGAAATTAAAGATGAAAAGAAAGTTGATAAAAAAGAACCCGCTGAAAAATCAGACAAGAAAGAAAGTAAACCGGAGGTTTCCGTTAAAGTTGATGAAGACGGTTTATTAACGCGCATCGTTGAGATACCAACATCAGCGGGCAATTACAGAAATTTAAATTCGGCAGGCGGAAATCTCTATTACATGAGAAACAGTTCTTCCGAAAGAAGGGCTAAACTTTATTTGTTCGATTTCAAAAAACAAAAAGAAACAGAATTGGGTGAAATCAATGGCTACGAAATTTCTTCCGACAAAAAGAAGATGTTGGTTGGCGGTGGAAACGGTTATTCATTAATTGATCTTCCTTCAGCAAAAATTGAATTGAAAGAAAAGTTAGACCTTTCCGATATGAAAATGAATCTTGACCGGAAAGCGGAATGGGAACAAATCTTTAACGAATCGTGGCGACAGATGCGCGATTTCTTTTTCGATCCGAATATGCACGGGAATAATTGGGAGAAGGTTCGCAAAACGTACGAGCCGCTTGTGGCGTATGTTAATCACCGCGCCGATCTAACGTACATCATCGGCGAGATGATAAGTGAATTGAGCGTTGGGCATTCATACGTTGGCGGCGGCGATTATCCGAAAGCGGAAAGAATAAAACTCGGACTGCTCGGCGCTAAGTTGGAAAAAGATAAATCGGGCTTCTATAAAATTGTAAAAATTTTGAAGGGACAAAATTGGGATAAAGACACCCGCTCTCCTTTATCCGAAATTGGCGTTGACGTTAAAGAAGGTGAATATATCATTGCCATCGATGGTAAACCGGTGAACGAAGTGAGCAATCTTTTTCAACTGCTTGAAAATAAAGCCGATAAACAAGTTACGCTGAAAATAAATTCTTCGCCTAAAATTGAAGGCAGCCGCGAAACCGTTGTAGTTCCTACTGATGATGAGCAGCCGCTTTACTATTACAATTGGGTGCAGAATAATATTGAAAAAGTTGATAAGGCAACAAACGGAAAAGTAGGATACATTCACATTCCCGATATGGGCGTGAACGGATTGAATCAATTTTCGAAATTATATTATCCGCAACTCCGCAAAGAAGCGCTCATCATTGATGACCGCGGTAACGGCGGCGGAAACGTTTCACCGATGATCATCGAACGGTTGAGAAGAGAATGGACGATGGTTGGAATTGCGAGAAACGCCGCGCCTACGTATGATCCGGGCGGCATGCACGTTGGACCAAAAGTCGGATTGATTGACGAGTTCTCCGCATCCGACGGCGATATTTTCGGTTACCGTTTTAAAGCTGCAAAACTCGGAAAACTTATCGGCAAACGTTCGTGGGGCGGTGTTGTAGGCATCCGCGGCACGCTTCCTTTTGTTGACGGCGGATTTTTAAATCGTCCTGAATTTTCCCGGTACGATGTTGACGGCAAAGCCTGGATTATGGAAGGCTACGGCGTTGATCCCGATATTTTTGTTGATAACGATCCGGCTATGGAATATGAAGGAGTTGACCAGCAGTTGGATAAAGCAATTCAAGTTGCGCTTGATGAATTAAAAACTGCAAAGAATAAAATTCCCGTAGCGCCGCCGTATCCAAATAAAAGTAAATAAAAGATAGCAGTGATTAACGCGGAGATCGAAATTCGATTTCCGCGTTTTTTATTCTTTAAGTTTCTTGTGGTAATAGATAAACGTTTTCACTTCCCCGATGTCGTCATACTTTTCTAAACCGGTTTCAATACAAATTATTTTAGGAAACATAATTTCCGTGCAGGCGGATTCCGTCATCAAAATATATTCTTTCTCGGTTACGGAATTTTTCAATAACCTATGAACAAGAATAACATCAATACCTGAAAGTTCTTTGAAAGAACCAATGGAAACCAATTCAGCATAACCGGTGTGAACAATTACTTTCAACTTGAGTGTTTCAATAGCAACGCAAACATCGCCTTCACAGAGTACCGAGCCTCGCAACTCATTTACTTTCTGAGCGAAGATATCGAAAAACGTTATCAACTTTTCGCCGATCTTCTTTCTTAATATTTCCCATTCTTCTTCATCTTTTCCTTTAAGAGCAAAAAGGAATACGGCGTCTCCTTCAATTTTGGCAACTTCAAGAGGCAGTTCGATATGCTTAATTATAGTGGTGATCAGTTCAATTATTATTCTATGACTTTTTGAAATTGTGTTGCGGTTTGCGAGCATGAAATTAGTGTAACCGCTGATATCCGCTATAAGCAAGATTACTTTATTTTGATTTGTGTACATCGTTTAATATTATTTATGAGAAAATTATTTTTTTTATTCCAAAATACGATTACTTAACTTTAAAATACATTAAAATGTTTTTCAGATGAAAGTAAAAATAAGGCTCTTTCACGGCGATATTACCATACTTGATTGTGACGCAATTGTAAACGCAGCAAATACCTCTTTGCTTGGCGGCGGCGGTGTTGATGGGGCAATTCATCGCGCAGCCGGAAGAGAATTGCTTGATGAATGCCGTACGCTGAACGGCTGCGTAACCGGCGAAGCAAAAATTACTAAAGGATATCATTTAAAAGCCAAGTATGTAATCCATACCGTTGGTCCGGTGTGGCGCGGTGGTACGGAAAACGAGGAAACGCTTCTTGCAAATTGTTATAAAAATTCTCTTAGACTTGCCGTTGAAAACAGGATTACCACAATTGCATTCCCATCAATAAGCACGGGGGCATTTCGTTTCCCGATTGAAAAAGCAAGCGCCATAGCAATCCGCGAGGTATCGGAATTTCTTCAATCGAATCCATCAATTATAAAAGTTATTTTCGCTTGTTACTCTAAAAACGACATGGAAGAGTACAGAAATCATTTGCGTAATTTTGAGTATCGAAAGTCCGTCTAACGAAGAAATAAAATTGCTATCCCGGCAACGGCAATAATAGCGCCGAGGTATCCGCGCAAAGAAATTTTTTCGTGATAGAGGTAGTGCATCATCGGCAGCATTATGATCGGCATGGTTGACATCAACGTAGAAGCGATTCCAACTTTGGTATGCGAAACAGCAATC
>Ga0172368_10006473_pt1 | contig 12576 bp, 7 predicted proteins | sample Lak11m_FD_114540 | JGI IMG/M metagenome (GOLD analysis project Ga0172368, IMG submission 114540) | Freshwater microbial communities from Kabuno Bay, South-Kivu, Congo - kab_022012_11m | ecosystem: Environmental > Aquatic > Freshwater > Lake | place: Democratic Republic of the Congo: South-Kivu...
GCCTCGGTGATCACGCCGCAGACCATCATGCCGCAGGCGACCATCGCGCCGGGGATGGTCTGTATCTGCCAGGCGAGGGCCAGGACGATCGCGTCCATGCCAAAACGCAGCAGGGTGCCAACCGTGATGGCGCGTGAGTGGCCAAAGCGGATCATCATGCCTTGGTGGAAGCGGCGATAGGCCACGGCAAAGGCCCAGGGCACGCCGATGTACATCGCCCAACGGGCCGGTTCAATGATTTCTTCCGGCGCGCCGATCAACTTGCGCACGATCAGGTCGAACAGGGGCGTGAATACGATCAAGATGTAGATAACCGTCAGCCCGCCGCCCAGGGTGAACATGATTTTTCGACCCTTTATAAAGGAATCCCAATCCTTGCTCATCGCGGTGGAAAGCGAGAGCAAGGTCAGGATCGGCGCCTGCAGGATGCCGATGAGCGGGTTTGCCACGCTGCCATACGCGGCCAGATGGATGGTCGGGTCTGCCAGGCGCGCCACGACCGCGGAAAGCATCGGGGCCTCGATCGACATGAGCAGCCAACTGAAGGCCAGCGGCCACCAGGTGGCGACCACGCGCTTGAATGATAAAGAGGGAGCAGGGAGAGAGGTCAATCCTATCCTGTTTGGGTGAAGTCAGGCCGCGCGGGCTGCCAGATGGGCCGCAGCCCGAGGGCGCTGCATCTCATGACCAGTTGGCTGCCTGGAGCCAGGCCAGCCATCCGGTCAGCGTGACCGCGCTGAGCGCGGTGGTCCAGAAAATCGTCTGAGATGCCAGCGGGGAGTCTTGGCCATACTCCGAAGCCAGGATATACACGTTTACCGCGACCGGCATTCCGGCGGCGATGACCAGCACCGGCCCGGCCACGCCCAGGCTGGCGCCGCTCCAGGCAGTCCAGCCGGCCAGCATCGCCAGGGCCAGCAGTGGAGAGAGGAACAGGCGAAACAGAGTCACCAGGGACAGCAGGCTGACCTGGCTGGCCGCGCGGCTGCGCGCCAGCTGGGCTCCCAGGGTGAGCAGGGCGATGGGGATCAAGCCGTTGGAAAGGAATTCGACAGCGGAGCGCAAAGGGATCGGCAGCTGCACGCGCAGCCCAGCCAGCAGCAGGGCCAGAAGGGTGGTCCAAAGCAGCGGAATTTTTAGGAAGCCCAGGAGGATTTGACGCGGATCCGATTTGCCTGAATCGGCGATCCAGATGCCAGCCGAAATGGTAAAAAAGATCTGGATCATGACGATGATCGCCATCACGTTCGCTCCCGTGGCGCCATACGCCAGCGCGGCGAGCGGGATGCCGTAGTTGCCGGCGTTGGGGGTGACGGCCGCAAGGGTCGCAACCGGGCGGTGGGCTTTCAGGCCAGGCAGGCTGAACAGACCCCAGGCCATGGCGAACAGCAGCAGGGTGTGGGCGATGTTGATGGCGGCGACCCCGCCAAAGACGGCCGGGGAGAGATTAGCGTCCAGCGTTTTAATAAAAACCAGGGCGGGGAGCAAGACATTGAAGCTCAAGCGATTCAGCGTGGGCAGGTCGATCTTCAGGGTCCGCTCCGCCAGAATGCCAGTGCCGATCAGGATAAATACGGGCAGGGTGATGTTGATGAAGATACTGAGGAACATGCGGCGAATTTTACCGTGAACGTTCACTTTATAGAAAAATCAAGGAGTTTTGAATGCTTTCGTCCAAAACTCCCTGGGGGATGGCATTTAGCGGACGGGTTTAAGCCATTTTTGCCAGACGGCGGGGTGCTGGAGCAATTTGAAGAACAGCCCGCCGACAACCGCACGCGCACGGAAATGGTGTTGGCTGCCATCGACCGTTTCGTACCAATCGGGCAGCGGGGAACGGGAGCTGGTCTCGTTGGCCCAGGTGTGCAGCGGCGCGATCAGGGCGCGGAAATCGGCCTGGTTTTCGGCGAGGCAGGCTGACCAGATAATCCAGTCAAGTTTGGTGTATTCGCGGCGGCTGTCCAAGGGCAAGCCGTAGCGATTTTGTTTTTGCAGATAGAAACGAACTTCCTGGCGGGCGATCTCGGCGGGGAACAGGTTCAACTTGAGCAGCGCGTCCCAGACCAGGTTGTATTTCTGGCTCCAGGTGCCAGGGCGGTCGAAGGTCAGGCGGTAGTGGTCGCCGTCGGCGGCGTTGGCCTGCCAGGCGCTGGCCATTGCTTCGGCTTGCTGGCGGTAGAATTGGGCTTGTTCGGCCTCCCCCAGGCGCTCAAGCAGACGGGCGTACCCGGCCAGTCCCAGGATCGCCTTGGCAGAGAGGTTGACATTGTGGGCCAGGTGGCCGGCAAAGTCATCAGTGCAGAGCTGATCTTCAGGGTCAAGGCCCTTTTCAACCAGGTAGTCGGCCCACTGCTTGAGGATGGGAAGATACTTGCGCGAGTATTCGGCGTTGCCGTCGACTTCGGCCAGCGCGGCCAGCAGCAAGAGCACATTGCCGCTTTCCTCAACCGGCATCTGGTCTTCCTCGATCCGTTCGCCGCCGCCATACACCTGGCCATTGGCCAGCGGGTAGCGGCCAAGGTCGTGCGGGGCAAACGGGAACTTCCAGCGATCGCTCATGGCGTAATCCAGGATCGGCGAGAGCATCCCTTTGAGCAGGAGCGGATTGAGCAGCAGGAACAGCGGCGCGGAGGGGTAGGTAATGTCAATCGTGGCGATGCAGCCGTTGCTGAAATTTTCTTTGGAGAAGAACCAGGGGGTGCCATCCGGCCCGGCGACGATCTTATGCGCGGCGATAGCCTGGCGGTAGGCCAGGGCGCACAGCACGGCATATTGCGGGCCGCCAGCCGCGGCCAGGTCGGCCATCAAGGCTTCATCGAAGGATTGGCAGCGCTGGGCCAGGGCGGGGAACTCCTGCCAGGCGGCGTTCAGCAGCTGCCCGGCGTCCATGCCGTTTTTGCGCCAGTAGGGGCGCATGCGGGAATGCAGGTATTCAATGCTGAAGATGTCGTCGTAAACCACCATCAGCGTGCGGCAGATCTGCTCCTCTTCCACCTGTCCAAAGCGCAGCGCGGCGGTCAGGTGCGGCGATTCGTCATCGGCCTGACGCGGCAGGCGCATGTCGTCCACCGCCGGTAAAACGCCGCGCTCGAGCAGGCTAGACAGCCCTGAATACCAGAAACCCGGCCACAGATCGGCGTCATCGCTTGACGCTGCCAGGTAGAGGCAGCCCCATTCGATGCGCAGGTTATCGCCCGAGCGTTCCAGCATGCGCTGCTGGGCGGCCGAAGCCGAAAGCGCAGCCAGCCCGCCCAGGCGATGGCGCGCCCAGACAACCTCTTCGCGCCGGTTTTCAACCGCGGCCACAGCCGCGATGCTGAAGAAGATCTCCAATTGATGGGGAGAACCGTCGATGCTCTGCGCGGCCGCGCTGATGTACGAAACTGGACGGGAGGCCAGGTCCAGGTCATCGAGCAGCAGCGGCGACATGAAGGTTACATCTAGGCGCAGGCCGGCGGCTTCGAAGCGGTAGATGGTGCGCGTCGGCCAGACATGCAGATAGACCTGCTCCATCACCGGCAGGGCGCGCTGGCGGAAATTGCCGCCCATGAAACGATGCGGCTGACCGTCGATGATCGCGACCCCGAGCATGCGCTGCTCGGAACTGGTCCAATGCCTGGTCCAGCCATCGGTCAGGCGATCATCCATCGACCAGATCGAAAAATAAGGGTCGTGCGTGATCAGCGGCGCGGCAGGAGGGCGGATCCAGGGATACGATGCGTTGCTCATCTGGCTAATCCTTTGATTTCGGGAGTTGTTTGCAAATCATACCCTGTTTTGGGACCAGCGAGGGTTATTCAAGATAAAATAAGCTTTCAGCACCCTGGTTTATTCTCACGCCTTTTTTGGGGCATATCCTGCCTGTTTGCATTGAAATGGACACGTACAAGAATGGAACCGATGAACACTTTTCCCGTCACAGCACAACTCGCGCAAACGCCGCCCATGGGTTGGAACAGTTGGGATGCCTACGGCCCCTCGGTCCGCGAGGACGAGGTGAAGGCGAATGCCGACTACATGGCCAGGCATTTACTTGCTCACGGATGGGATACCGTGGTCGTGGATATCCAATGGTATGCCCCGAAAACCAAAACCCACGGTTATATCGGCGACCCGCACAATGTCATCCTCGATGAATACGGCCGTTTGATCCCCGACCCGGTCCGTTTTCCATCCGCTGTTGGCGGGACGGGCTTCAAAGCGCTGGCGGATTACGTTCACAGCCTGGGCTTGAAATTTGGCATTCACATCATGCGCGGCATTCCACGCTGGGCAGTTGAGCAGAATCTGCCGGTGAAAAGCAGCACTGCGCGCGCGGCCGACATCGCCGACCGGGTACACGTATGCACCTGGTTGAACCAGACGGATATGTACGGCATCGACCACAGCCGGCCTGGCGCGCAGGCTTACTATGATTCGATTGCCGAGCTGTACGCCAGCTGGGGGGTAGATTTTGTCAAAGCGGATGACATCGCTCAGAGTCACGACCCGGCTTACCCATACCATGCCGCTGAGATCGCCGCGCTCAGCCAGGCTTTGCGCGGCTGCGGCCGGCCGGTCATCCTGAGCCTATCGCCTGGCCCGGCGCCGCTGGAGCAGGCGGCCCATTTGCGCCAATATGCCAACATGTGGCGGATTTCCAACGATTTTTGGGACGACTGGCAGGCCCTGCTGCGCCAGTTTGAGCGCGCCCGGCGCTGGCAGGCTGAGATCCGGCCGGGCGGGTGGCCGGATGCCGATATGCTGCCGCTGGGGCGGATCGGCATTCGCGGCGAAGTTGGCGATGACCGCTGGACGAACTTCACCCACGACGAACAGCGCACGCTGATGTCAGCCTGGTGCATCATCCGCTCGCCGCTGATGTTTGGCGGCGATTTGCCCAGCAACGACGAGTGGACATTGGAGCTGATCAGCAACCCGGAAGTGCTGGCGGTCAACCAGCGCAGCGCAGGCAACCACCAGTCTTATCTTCAGAATGATATTCTGGCGTGGACAGCTGAAATTCCGCAGAGCAGCGACCGGTATGTGGCAGTATTTAACTTGGGCGAGGATGAGCAGCAGGTAAATCTTGCCTGGGAGATGCTGGACGTTCAGTTCGTCAGCTGCCGAGTTCGCGATTTGTGGGCCAGGCAAGACCTGGGCGAACAGGCGTCGCTGCGGGTGAGTCTGGCGGCGCATGCCAGCTGGCTTATTCGGGTTGGGGCCTGAGCCAGCGGGCGAAGGGTTATTTTAATCTGTGAGATGTATAATCACTTGTATAACAAACTGGGAAGTGCTTGATGGAAAATAAAGTAAAAATCGCGGTGGTAGGGGTCGGCCAAATGGGCGCAGGTCATGTTCGTGACATTGCGGAACTGCATGATTTTGAATTGACCGCAGTGTGCGACACCAACCGCGAAACCGCGGACCGGATCGCCGGGCAGTATGGCGTACCGGCCTATTACGATTACCGCGAACTGTTTCGGGATGGTGACGTTCAGGCGATCACCATTGCCACGCCGCACTACGATCACACGCCGATCAGCATTGCCGCCTTTGAACGCGGACTGCACGTCATGACTGAAAAACCCCTGGCGGTACATGTGCGCGACGCTCAAAAAATGATTGATGCTTACCAGCACCACCCAGACCTGGTGTTCGCGGTGATGTTCCAGCAGCGCACGCAGAATTTCTGGCGCAAAATTAAAGCGATGATTGACGGCGGGGAATTGGGGCGGCTGGTCCGCACTACCTGGATCATCACCGACTGGTTTCGTCCGCAGGCTTATTACGACAGCGGCAGCTGGCGCGCGACCTGGGGCGGCGAAGGCGGGGGGGTGCTGTTGAACCAGGCCCCGCACAATCTTGACCTGTATCAATGGTTTGTGGGCATGCCAGCGCGCGTAACCGGCATCGCCGGAATCGGACGGTACCACCAGATCGAGGTGGAAGATGTGGTCAATGCGGTGTTTGAGCATGAAAATGGCATGCTAGGGCAATTTATGACGACCACGGCCGAATCGCCTGGGGTTAACCGTCTGGAAATTGCCGGCGAGAATGGCCGCCTGGTTTTTGAGAACGGTGAACTGATTTTCTTCCGCAACAGCCAGTCGATGCATGCGTTCTCGCAAACCAGCCAGAAACTTTGGGACAAAGTGCCCCACACCAAAGAGATTGTCGCGTACGACCGGACAGGCGTAGCCGGACACCGTACGATGCTGCAAAACTTCGCTGATGCGATCCTCAAAGGCGCGCCGCTGATCGCCCCGGCTGTCGAAGGGATCCGTTCGGCCAGCCTGGCCAACGCTATTCTGTACTCGTCGTTTACACGCCAGGCAGTCGATCTGCCTTTGGATGGTGACCGTTACGCTGAGCATTTAAACGAACTGATTCGCACCTCCACTTATCAGAAGGTCGTGCGCGAGGCGACCTTTACCGACGAGGAGATGAAACGCGCTTTCGGCTTCCACTAGTCAAAGGAGTGTATGGAACAATTGCTGCCAACCGCGGGACCTTCACAGCGAAAAGGTCTGACGATTGGTTTCCTGACCACAGCGATCGGTGAAGGCACTGGGCGCATGTTATGGTCTGGGGTACACGAGCAGTGCGCGAACAATGGCGCCGCACTGGTGACGTTTGCTGGCAGCGAGCTGTTAAACCCGGATGGATTTTTGCGCCAGGCGAACCTGGTCTTTGAACTGGTCGATCGCAAAGAGCTGGATGGTCTGGTCGTCTGGGCTTCATCGATGGCAACCTATATCGGTTCCGAAGCCGCCCAACAGTACTGCGAGCGCTTCCGCCCGCTGCCGATGGTTGGGATTGGCATCCCGATGCCTGGCATTCCATCGATCGTGTTGGATAGCTACCAGGGGATGCGCGATGCGCTGATCCACTTGGTGCGCGAACATGGCAAACGCCGAATAGCCTTCTTGCGCGGACCGGACCGCCATCGCGAAGCTTTTTTGCGCTATCAGGCTTACCGCGATGTGGTCAAGGAATTTCAGCTTGATGATGATCCTGCCCTGGTCACCCCGCCGCAGGACTGGTCGTTATCCTGGGGGAGCAGCGCGATGCGCCTTTTAACAGAGGAACGCAAGGTTGCGTTTGATTCGGTGGCGTGTGTCAATGATGGCCTGGCGGTTGGCGCTATGGAATATTTGCAGGCGCATGGGGTCAGTATTCCTGGGGATGTCGCCATCATTGGATTTGACAATACGCCGGAAGGCAGGCTGTTCACGCCGCCTTTGACCACCGTCCCGATCCGCATGCGCGAGCGGGGCCGGACGGCTGTGCGCACGCTGCTGGCATTGATCCGCGGTGAAAAAGTTCCTGAGCTTGTAACGCTCTCCACCAGTTTATTAGCCCGCCAATCTTGCGGATGCCCTGATCCTTTGTTGGTTGAAGGTGTGACTGGGGCAGCCACAGCGGAGCCTGGCCGAACGAATGCGGTCACACTCGATAGCGCGCGCATGGCCGACCAAAGAGCAGCAATCCTGGATGACTTGAACAGCACGATTGAACTGGAAGAAGCCGTGCCAGGCTGGGCTGCCACCCTGTTGGACTCTTTTCTGCAAAAAGACCAGGAAGGCCCCAGCAGCTTCCTCGCCACCCTGCGCGGATTGCTGCATCAGTCGGCGATCCTGGGTGGCGACCTGTCTGCCTGGCGCAAAATTATCAGCACGCTGCGCGAGAAGGCGCTGCCGCTGGCCGGAGCGAGCGCAGTAGAGGCAGAACGGGCGGATTGGAACCTGAACCAGGCGCGCATTATGGTCGGCGAAACGGCGCAGCGCGAGCAGGGCTACCAGGATTGGAAGTCGAAACGCCAGTTGAACTATCTGCATTACATTCGTCAGGAAGTTTCAGGCGCGCAGAACCTGCAGGAACTGGTCGAGCTGCTGGCGCGCGAGCTGCCCGTCTTTGGGGTGCAGCGCTGTGTGATGGGATTGTATCTGGATACGTCCAATCCGCTGGCAGGGGCGCAGCTTGTCCTTGGATTCGATGAGAATTTAAATCGCAATCCGGCTGAGGGTCGAATCTTCAAGGGCGCGGGACGGATTATGTCGGCCTGGCCCGAGAGCAGCGAACCCAAAAATGTGATGGTCTACCCGCTGTATTTTCGCGACGAGCCGCTTGGTTTCATCATGCTCGATGCCTCAACCGTGCAGGGAACGCTTCATCAGATTCTGTGTGAGCAGATCAGCAGCGCCCTCAAAAGTGTCTTGTTAATTGAGCAGAATGTGAAGCTCTATCACCAGGCGCGCGAAGCGCAGCGGGTGGCAGAAGAAGCCAACCTGCTCAAGAGCCGCTTCCTTTCGATAGTCAGCCATGAACTGCTGACGCCGATCGTGCTGCTGGTTGGGCTGAGTGAGATGATCCTGCGCGAGGGGCTGGGCAACCGCCCGGCGCTGCCAGATATGTACCGCCAGGACTTGACGCGCATTCACGCCAGCGCGCAGCAGTTGGGCAGCCTGGTGCGGGATGTGTTGGACCTCGCGCGCAGCCAGTTAGGACAGTTGAAACTTGCCCTGCGGCCGATGGACCTGGATGAGGTTTTAAAACCGGTTGTGCTGGTGGGGGAGCAGCTTGCGCGCAGCAAGGGCCTGACGTGGCGCACCAGCCTGCCCGACCACCCGCTGCGCATCCATGGCGATGCTGCGCGCCTTCAGCAAGTGGCACTAAACCTGATCAGCAATGCGATTAAATTCACCACCCAAGGCGAATTGGCGCTGGTAGTGGAAGAACATGAAAGCAAAGTGAGGATCGCGATCAGCGACACGGGCGTTGGCGTTCCGAGCGCTGAGCAGATGGCCATCTTTGACGAATTCCGCCAATCAGAGCGAACTGTGGCGCGCGGTTACGGCGGCATGGGGATTGGCCTGGCGATTTGCCGGCAGATTGTCGAACTGCATGATGGGCATATTGGGGTGGAATCGAGCGGCGATGAAAACGGCGGTTCAACTTTTTATTTCGTGCTGCCACTTATGCAGGATGAATTCCCGGTGACCGCCGAGCATCCTTCACAGGCGGTCCTGGTGCTGACCAGCCGCGCCGCGCAGGCTGAACACATTTCGGTGCACCTGCGGCGGGAAGGGTATCAGGTTGAAATCCTGGGGATTGATGAAACGCCGGGCTGGCTGAGGGCTGTGCTTGCCGCCCCGCCTGGGGCGGTGGTGCTTGACCTGCCAGCTTCACAGCAGGGCTGGGAGCTGCTCGAGATCTTTAAGAACAACCCGTCAACACAAGATATTCCGATCATTTTTTATTCAATGCTGGATGGAAAGCGCGAGTCTGGAGAAAGCCAGGTGGGTGGTTCCATGCTGACCTTTGATTACCTGGCGAAACCCGTGGCAGCATCCTCATTGAGCCAGATTTTGCAGCGTTATGGTCTGAGCGGTTCCCAAAATTCGCAACAAGCCTGCGTTTTGCTGGCAGATGATGACCCGGAAATCTTAAATATGCACGCGCGGCTGGTCACGGAGCACATTCCCGGCTGCCGCATCCTAACTGCGCCCAATGGCAAAATCGCGATGCAGATCATGCGCGAGACCGTTCCAGGGATGGTGCTGCTGGATTTGATGATGCCGGAGCTGGACGGAGCGGGTGTGATTCGTGAAATGCAAGACGACAGCCGCCTGCGCGATGTGCCGGTGATCGTGCTGACTTCCCAGACGCTGACACAGGCTGAAATGAGCAACCTCAACCGCGGGGTGACAGCCGTGCTCTCCAAAGGCGTATATACACCGCAGGAAACACTCGCACATATTGACCTCGCGTTGAAACGTGATAAACGCCTGGGCACGGAGAACCAGCGCCTGGTGCGGCGGGTGATGGCGCTGATGCATGAGAAGTACGCCGAACCTTTGTCGCGAGAGATGCTGGCCGAATATGCGGGGGTGAGCGAACGACATCTCAGCCGCTGTTTCCTGCAAGAAACCGGACTAAGCCCGATGGCTTATCTTAACCGGCTGCGATTGCAGCAGGCGCGCTGTTTGCTCAAAGACCGCAATGTTTCGATCACCGAGGTGATGGGTAAAGTAGGCTTCTCCGATAGCAGTCATTTCACCCATGCCTTCCGGCGCGAGGCCGGCGTCACTCCCAGTGAATTCCAACGGGGCAAACGCGGCGCCCGATGAGCAGGTTTTGTCCGGTTCTTGTCCTTTAAATACAATCAAATGTCCTATTTAGTCAAGACATGCCCTGCGAAAGGTTGTACGATCTTATCGTAGGCTTTACGGCACTCTTCCCCCGCCAATCATCTGTGTAATTTGTCGTCGATCGAGGTTTTTGGACGAATGAATCTGCCCAAAACAATTCTCATCGCTGCGTCTGACCCCAACATCGCTTATTTACTTAAGCGCTATGCTGAGACAAGTGGTTTTGAGACTGTCGGCGTGGTGGAGCAGGCGGATTTGGTTGAGGTAGCCAAGCAGAAACGGCCTGATTTGATTGTGTTTGCGATTGAACTGCCGGAAACGCCTGCCCGTTCGCTTATGTTGCAGTTGAAAGCTGACGCGACCACTGCCATCATCCCGGTAGTGGTGTATTCGTGTTATGACGAAATAACATATACCCAGTCCGATGGCGCCGCGATATGTTTGCAAAAATCAGCCATGTACAGTGATTTTCTGGCAGCCCTTGAACAAGCTGGTGTTCAGCCTGGTTAAGCGGCCGGTGGACCGCCGATTGATATCACTCATTTGAAAAGGGATCCCGCTATGACACCTGAGAAAACCGCCGATGCTGTGAAGAACAATGCTTCATCTGACCTCCTGCTTGAAGTCAAAAACCTCAAAAAACATTTTCCAATTAAAAAGGGTTTTGTTTTCACCAAGGTCGTCGGGAATGTCAAAGCGGTTGATGATGTCAGTTTTTATATCCGCAAGGGCGAGACGCTTGGGCTGGTGGGTGAGAGCGGCTGCGGAAAAACAACGACCGGCCGCATGATTATCCGCGCCTATGAGCCTACGGCGGGCGAGATCTGGTTCAACGATCAGCGGATGGGGCGGGTGAATGTGTGCGATCTCAATCCGAACCAATTGCGCCAGATGCGAATGAATATGCAGATGATCTTTCAAGATCCGTATTCTTCATTGAATCCGCGTTTCACCCTGCTGCAAATCGTAGGCGAGCCGCTGCTGGTCAATGGCGTGGCAAGGGGCAGCGAGCTGCAGGACCGCGTGGCGGAGCTGCTGCGGGTGGTCGGTCTGCGGCCGGAATACATGACGCGCTACCCGCACGCTTTTTCAGGCGGTCAGCGCCAGCGGATTGGCGTGGCGCGCGCGCTGGCGCTCAATCCGCAGCTGGTGATCTGCGATGAGCCGGTCAGCGCGCTGGATGTATCCGTGCAGGCGCAGACATTGAACCTGCTGCAGGACCTACAAAAACAGTTCAACCTGACCTATTTGTTTGTTTCACATGACCTGAGCGTGGTCGAGCACATCAGTGACCGCGTGGTGGTTATGTATGTGGGTAAACTGGTCGAGTATGCTCAGACAGGCGAGCTGTACTACAATCCGAAACATCCATATACGGAAGCCCTGCTGTCGGCGGTCCCTCGGCCGGACCCGCGCCGCATTAGTGATCCAATTGTGTTGGAGGGCGATATTGCCGACCCGGCCAATCCCCCCAGCGGGTGTTATTTCCACCCCCGCTGCCGGTTTGCGGTGGATCGCTGCAAAACCGAAGCGCCGCAGCTGCGCGAAATCGAGCCTGAACACTTTGTGAGCTGCCATCGCGCCGACGAGTTAAAGCTGACCGGTGTTCAAGAAATTGCGCTTTCCAGCAAATAGACAGCTTTCAAACTGTCCTCATGCCGGAGGAGAAGTATTCACCGGACAAAGTTTGTAAAAAAGGAGGTGTGAAGGAGAAAGCGTTGCCCTGTTATACAATGTCGATACCCGTTTGACTTTTGAAACACTGTTGACTTTTGAAGGAGATCAGTAAGATGGAAAATAAGCGTAGCTTAACCCGACGCCAATTTTTGAGCCTGACTTCGCTCGTGGGCGCCAGCGCGGTTGTCGCCGCATGCGCGCCCGCGGCCGCCACCCAGGCCCCCGCTGCCGAGCCGACCAAAGCCCCGGCCGCTGAGCCGACCAAGGCCCCTGAACCGACCAAGGCTCCTGAGCCGACCAAGGCCGCCGCTGCCGAAGCGACTAAAGCCCCCGAGCCGACCAAGGCTCCTGCCGGCTCCGCCTATAAAGACCCGCCTTCGCTCGCAGCGCTGGTCAAAGATGGCAAACTCCCGCCGGTTGCCGATCGTCTGCCAGAAAAACCCTGGGTTGCGCCGACCTTGGAAGGCACTGGTAAGCACGGCGGCATGATCCGCCGCGCGTATAAGGGCGTGTCGGACCGCTGGGGACCCACCAAACTGGGCGACCGCGGCTTCGTCTGGTTCGACAAGAGCCTGGTGATGAAACCGCGCATGGCCGAATCGTGGTCGGTTGATCCCGCCGGTAAGGTCTGGACGATCAAGATGCGCAAGGGCGTCAAGTGGTCGAATGGCAAGCCCTTCACCTCCGCCGACGTGAAGTGGTGGTGGGAAAATGAAATCAACAACAAGACCTTGACCCCCGGCGGCCCCACCGGCTACTGGGCTAC
>Ga0172368_10006474_pt1 | contig 12575 bp, 12 predicted proteins | sample Lak11m_FD_114540 | JGI IMG/M metagenome (GOLD analysis project Ga0172368, IMG submission 114540) | Freshwater microbial communities from Kabuno Bay, South-Kivu, Congo - kab_022012_11m | ecosystem: Environmental > Aquatic > Freshwater > Lake | place: Democratic Republic of the Congo: South-Kivu...
ACGGCCGTGGTGGATGGGGTGCGCTGCGTGGGTTGCGGGGTATGCGTGCTAACCTGCCCGGATGATGCGATGGGTCTGGCACGGCGGCCTGAAAATGAAATCATGCCAATTCCGGAGACAATCGAAGAGTGGGGCGGTCAAAGGTCTGCAGCCCGCGGTCTATAGGATCTTCGACATGGGAAATAAAAAAGCTTCCCTGTCAATCCAGGGAAGCTTTGCTTTTTTTGAATTTATTCAGCGATCCTGAGCTTGTTTTCCAACCAGCGCACGGCGCTGGAAAGCAGCAGCGTCATGGCAAGATAGAGGAAGGCAACCACATTGAAGGTTTCGAGCACGCGGAAGGTGCTGGCGCGGCGGATGCGGCCGAGCTGGGTCAGTTCATCCACCGCCAGTACCGTGGCCAGGGATGAATCTTTCAGAAGCGAGATAAAGTCGTTACCGAGAGGCGGCAGAACACGACGGACGGCCTGGGGCAGGATGACAAAACGCATCGAGTCAATGTAATTCAAGCCAAGAGCGCGGGCGGCTTCCATCTGCCCGCGGCCGATGGATTGGATGCCGGCGCGAAAGACCTCGCCTTCGTAAGCTCCATAACCGATCGCCAGCGCAATTGTCGCGCGGATTTCCATCGGCACGTCACGGATGGAAACGATGATGTTCATCGAAGCGAGTGTATCCACCAGTAGCGGAACCAGCGCGAAAGCGATATAAAGCAGCAGTACCACCAGCGGGATACCACGCACGGTTTCGACATACAGTGTGGATATGTTGAAAAGGATCGGGTTTTTGGAAACACGCGCCAGCCCGGTCATGAGGCCGAGGGTGGTGGCAATCAGGAAAGCGAGAAAGGTGATGCGCAAGGTTGTGAAGACACCATCCTTAAGGAACATGAATGTGTCGTTGTAGTTTCCATCGGTAATGATCAATGTTGAAAGCGCAATACCGCCCAGGGCAAGCACGATTGCCCACCACGGCCATTTTGAGGCATCCACACCCGGAAAAAGTCCCGGACGTTTGGGCATTTCGCTCGATGATTCCATCAATTCCTCCCGAAAATGGTGGTTGCTTTACCGGATGGGGTCAAGCGACCCCATCCGGTTTGGGTGTCAGAAACGGCATGGTATAAAAATTATTTGGATAGACCCCATTTTGCATTCAGTGTAGCCATCGTACCGTCAGCAACCATCGCAGCCAGGGCGGCATTGACGGAATCCTTCAGGGTGCTCTTAGGCGGGAAGGCGAAGGCCAACTGCTCACCCGTGGAAATTTCGCCGGCGATCTTGAGCTTGCCTGCCTGGTCTTTCATGAATCCCTGGGCGCTGATGTAGTCGATCACGCAGCCATCAACGTCCTTGGAGATGACAGCCAGGACAGCGGCGCCGAAGTCTTCGAATGATTTGATCTCGTTGGTTGGGAAGTATTTCTTGGCGACAATTTCATTGGTGGTGCCGACCTGGGTGCTGATCTTGACCGCGGCATCTGCCTTTAACTGTTCAGGTGTGCGGGAATCGTCAGCGCGCACAAGTACAACCTGGCTGACCGTAACGTATGGTGTTGAAAAGTCGACGATCTTGGCGCGTTCTTCTGTGAAAGTGACGCCATCGGCGAGCATATCGTATTCACCGGCTTGCATGGCGGGGAAAATACCATCCCAGGCTGCTTGCTTGAATTCAACGGTGCAGTTCAGGCGTTTGCAGATCTCAGCGACGGTATCGTAATCCCAACCCACACCCTTGCTGGTGGCTTCATCGATACTATTGAAAGGTGGGTAGGCGTTTTCCACCGCTACGGTAATCTTTTTACCGCCAAGGTCCGGCAGGGCATTTGCGGCTGGCGCTGAAGTGGCAGCTGGCGCCGGTGTGGCGGGGGTTCCACAGGCGGCCAGCAGCATGCTGGTGATCATTACTAGGCTAACAAGCAAGAATAGTTTCTTCATTCCATCTCTCTCCTTTGGATTTTGGTGTTGGGCCGTTTCTGGTGCGTCCCATTTGTTTATACTACAACCTTTTGGCATGGAGGTATTTTTGGTCCTGATTTCTAAGGATAGAACATCTTGTCAATAATTTCAAGAGTTAAAAAGGTGATATTGGGAATACTAATGAGTATGTTTCCATTATATTAGGTTTGATGGTTGCTCACTCGAAAGGATCATCGGGAAAAACCCCACACCCATGGCGCAGTACCATATCCTGGAATATTCGCATGATAAAATAAAAGGGAATATTGTCAAGGTCTGATCAAAAAGGAGTATCACATGCCTGCTGTTTTCCCAACTGCTGAATGGTTAAAAGAATTTGACAATAAATTGAACTCCGACGACCGTTATGCCCAGATCGCTAAAAACTGGGAAGGTGACATGTATTTTGTGATTGATCCGGGTGGCAACCTGTCCACGCAGGTGATCATGTATCTTGACCTGTGGCACGGCAAGTGCCGGAGCAGCGAGATTGTGAACGATATTAACAGCCACGCGCCTGCTTTTACGCTAAAAGCGGTTTATCCGAATTTCGCAAAAGTTCTGACCGGCGAGCTTGATCCGATGCAGGCCATGCTGACCCGCAAATTGGATGTAAAAGGAAGCATGGCGGTAATGATGCGCAGTGTCCCCACTGTCCTGGATTTTGTGCGCTGCGCGAGGGACATTACCAAAGAAATTCTTTAAATTCAGGAAGACACGACAGATCATAGATGTCATCTTTGTAAACAAGGTTTACCTGGGTAGTACAAAAGAATGTGTCCCAATTGCTGGTCTGTCACAGGATTAATGAAATCCGCACCGTGTAATGGGTCGCGGATTTTCTTATCGTTACTTAATACCCGGCAGAAATAAATCGGAGTACAATAATCCTAATTAAAGGTGACTAATGACAAATTTATTTGATTCTTCCAGTACGGTGAAAACAGCACTGTCAAAGCAAAATTACATTGCCAGCAACGAAATAGCGACCATTGTCTATCTTGCGCAGAAACTCGGCAAACCCTTGCTGACCGAGGGACCTGCCGGAGTGGGCAAGACCGAGTTGGCCAAGGCCATTGCCGGCGCAAGTGGACGGGAATTGATCCGTCTGCAGTGTTATGAAGGCCTGGATGAATCCAAGGCGCTCTACGAGTGGGAATATTCCAAGCAGCTGCTTTACACCCAGCTGCTGCGTGATAAGTTGAACGATACGCTGGGCAAGGCTGAGACGCTTTCAGAAGCCGCAGATAAGCTGGCTTCCGAAGAGGACGTTTTTTTCTCGATGCGTTTCCTGCTCCAACGCCCATTGCTGAGAGCCATCCTGAGCGAAAAGCCGGTCGTGTTGCTGATCGATGAAATTGACCGGGCTGATGCCGAGTTCGAGGCTTTTCTTCTGGAAGTGCTGAGCGATTTCCAGGTTTCGGTTCCGGAACTTGGCACGCTATCAGCCCGCCACCGGCCGATTGTCATCCTCACATCAAACAATACGCGCGAATTGTCAGAGGCGCTTAAACGCCGCTGCCTGTATCTTTTCATTGATTATCCGGACCTGGATGCTGAACTGGCAGTTGTACGGTTAAAGGTTCCCGACTTAAACCCCAAGTTGGCGCGCCAGGCAGTGGAGTTTGTGCAGCGTTTGCGCAAATCCGATATGCGCAAGGCTCCATCCATCAGCGAAACCCTTGATTGGGCCAATGCACTGGTGGCGTTGAACGCCCAGAACCTGGACAAGACAACGCTCGAAGATACCATGTCGGTATTACTGAAGCACGAAGCTGACCTGCAAAAAGCAAAACGCCAGTTTATGGCACCGCCTCCCAGGCAGAACCCGGACGAGTTCCATAAATTTTCGGGGAATTGATCCATGGAATCGCGTATCTTGCAACTGATCGCCGCCTTGCGTGCCAGTGGTGTAAGAATATCACTGGCTGAGACTGCCGAGGCATTTTCAGCTGTGGAACTGATGGGTGTACAGGATCGGGAAGAATTTCGCCTGTCGCTGCGTACCACCCTGGTCAAAGACGCGCGCGATCTGCCGGTTTTCGACAAACTTTTCCCGTTGTTTTTTGGCACGGGAAAGCCCCCATTGGGTACGGGCAATATCAATGCTGATCTCACCCCGCAGGAAGCTGGTATGCTGGCCGAGGCTTTGCGCCAACTGGCGGAGCGTTTGCGCCAGAATATGGAACGCTTGTTATCCGGCCAACCGTTGACACGTGATGAACTGGCCCAGCTCGCCAAAATGGTCGGGCTGAATACCAGCGACGATCTGCGCTACCAGAACTGGATGGCTCAGCGCATGGAACGGGCAATGTCCTTTCCGGAAGTGCGCGAGGCCATGAAGCAATTGCTGGAACAGCTCCAGCAAATGGGCATGAATCGTGAGCGCATCGAACAGATACGTGAACAACTGCAGGCGAATATGCAGGCCATGCAGCAGCAACTCAACCAGTTTTCCGGCGAACGCATTGCCGAAAACCTGAGCCAGCGGCCGCCGGGTGATGCGGTAGAGTCCCTGCTGGACCGCCCTTTCCATTCCTTATCCGAGGAAGATAAACGGTTGCTGCTGCACGAGGTCAAACGACTGGCCGCAATGCTGCGCACCAGGATTGCCCTTCGACAGAAACATGCCAAAACCGGCCAATTGGATGCCAAAGCCACTATACGGGCCAACCTCAAGCACCACGGTGTGCCGATGGAGATCCGTCACCGCGAACGGGTGCGTAAGCCCAGGATCGTCATCCTGTGTGATATCAGCACGTCGATGAGATTTTGTTCAGAACTGATGCTCAGCTTTCTTTATGCGCTGCAAAGCCAGGTTCGGAAAACACATGCTTTTGCCTTTATTGACCACCTGGAATACATCTCCGATGAGTTTACCGGAACGGATGGCAACGCCGCCATAAAAGGCATCCTGCGCCGCATGCCTGCCGGTTCTTATAACACCGATCTGGGTTGGGCGCTGAAGAATTTCGATGATGGATTTCTCGATACGCTCAACGGGCACACCACCCTGATCGTGGTCGGTGATGGGCGGAATAACTATAACGATCCACGGTTCGATCTGTTTTCGCAGATGTCACGACGATCCGCGCGCACCCTATGGCTTACACCGGAACCTCCGGTATTGTGGGGAAGCGGAGATAGCGATATGCCGGGATACGCCCCATTGTGTAGTTCGGTGCTCAAAGTCAGCAACCTTGCCGAACTGGCGGCGGCTGTAGACCAGCTCATGGCAGCCTGACAGCAGAGTATAATCCGGGCATGCAGCCAATCATAACCATTGACCTCAACACCGGCCAGACCGGAATTTTTGTCATCCCCGCAACGTGGGAACAGGAATACCTGGGCGGCGCTTCCTTAGGCGCGCGCATCCTTTACGATCAACTTACCCCGGAGCTCGACCCATTATCGCCCGGAGCACCGCTTTTGATCCTCAACGGTCCATTATCGGGCACTGCCGGTCCAAGTGTGGGCAGGTTTGTGGTGTGCGGTAAGTCGCCCCTGACAGGGCTGTGGGCTGAATCAAACTGCGGCGGCTTTTGGGGACCCGAACTGCGCACGGCTGGTTTTGATGGCGTGTGGATCACAGGCAAGGCTGAGGCGCCGGTATATGTCTGGATCAATGATGACCAGGTTGAGATACGGGACGCCTCCGCGGCCTGGGGCAGGGATACCTACCAGACCCAGGAAATACTTAAAATAGAAAGCGGCCAGCCAGGTGCCAGGGTGCTTGGGATAGGTATGGCTGGAGAAGCCCAGATTCCATTTGCCCTCCTGTTGTGTGATCATGGGCGTGTAGCCGGGCGGACTGGAATGGGGGCCGTGATGGGCAGCAAAAACCTTAAGGCAGTGATGGTGAAAGGCAGTGGCAAGGTGCCGGTTTTTGATGCCGGCGCTTACGCACCGGTCAGGTCGGATGCCAACCGCGCGCTTAAGGCTGACCCGGTAACCAGCCTGTTCAGTTCCCTCGGTTCAGCCGGCGGGGCTGAATATTTTAATTACCTGGGTGAAATGCCAAAAAAATATTTCAGCACAGGTGTGCTCGAAGGGGCTGATAATATCTCCGGGGCAAACGTGGCCGATTCAATCCTGGTCGGAAAGAGCGCCTGCCATGCCTGTGTCATTGCCTGCGGCCGGGTTGTGAAATTGGAGGATGGTGAAAAGCGCAAGGGACCCGAATACGAAACCCTGGTGGGTTTTGGCCCCAACCTTGGAATAACCGACCCTCATGCCGCCACGCGCCTGGGAGAACTCTGCGACCGTTATGGCGTGGACGTCATCTCGATGAGCGGCACGATCGGGTTGTCTTACCGGCTGTACGAGCTTGGTGTTATCAGCCAGAAGGACACGGATGGTCTGGAGCTGGTGTGGGGCAATGTTGACGCGGCAGAAAAGTGCATCCACCTGGCAGTCAGGCGGCAGGGCTTCGGTGAGCAGCTGGCGCTTGGCTCCAAAAAGATGGCGGAGTACTTTGGTGCTGCGGAACAAGCCATCCAGGTGAACGGGTTGGAACTGGCCTATCATGACCCGCGCGGCGCATCCGGTATGGCGATTGTGTACGCCACTTCGCCGCGTGGCGCTTGTCATAATCAGTCCGATTACTTTATGGCTGACATCGGCCAGGTGGATGCCAGCCTGGGTCTTGATTTCTTTGACCGCCACGCGGGCGCGGAAAAGGCTGCCAATGTTGCCCGTCACCAGGATTTTCGCACGGTCAATAATGCGCTGGTGTTGTGCATGTTCGCGAATGTGCCGCCCGATACCATGCTGGAATTGATCAACGCAGGTTGTGGTTATGATTGGAGCCTGGCTGACCTGATGCGCTGCGGAGAACGCGCCTGGAACTTGAAGAGAATGATCAACATCAATCTTGGGTTGACGGGCGCCAATGATATTCTTCCCGGACCTCTGCTGGATGCCTGCGCGGATGGAGGAGCGGCGGGTTATGTTATCCCGTTTGGTGAAATGATGGCTGCCTATTACCGGGCGCGCGAATGGAATCCTGAAACCGGTCGCCCGCTGGCTCACAAGCTGCAAGAATTGGGTCTCGATTGGGTTGGCAAACAAAGGTAGATGGTTTATAATAAAAGCAAGTTCGGGGGCATTTGGCCCCCGATTTAATTGAGTCGGGTTTTTTCCTGCCCTGCCCGTGACACACGCGAAGAGCCACACCCCCTGCGGCAGCCCTCGTGCGACGGCAGGGTGGGTCTTTTAATAAGTGTATGAGTTTTGTTGTAAGGGCGCAGCACAGCTGCGCCCTTGTGCATGGTTTGGATTAGAATACGTTTTATTCTTACAAATTCCCCAGGAGGAACCCTGATGAAGCTGGTTACTATTGCAGAAATGCGCGCGATTGAGAAGGAGGCTGACGCCAATGGCCTTTCGTATGCCGCCATGATGGAAAATGCCGGTCACGGCCTGGCGGATGAGATAGAACTGCTGGCTTATTCTGAAGACGAAGAGCGCGAGGTTCTTGGCCTGATCGGACCAGGTAATAACGGCGGTGATACCCTGGTGGCCCTGGCGCACCTGGCTGCCGATGGGTGGAAGGCGCGGGCTTACCTCGTCAATCGAAAGGTTAGAGCGGATGAACTGGTGGACCGCCTGAAAAAAGAAGGCGGCGAGATCATCCACGCCGAAAACGATGACAAATTCGATAACCTCTCGGCCTTTGTTGGAACCGCTGATGTGGTGGTGGACGGTGTACTGGGGACAGGCTTCAAGCTGCCGCTCAAGGATGATGTTGCCAGGGTGTTGACGGCTGTCAATAAAGCCATCGCAGAACTTTCGTGGCCACCTTATGTGGTTGCCGTGGACTGCCCATCCGGTGTGGACTGCAATACAGGTGAGGCTGCGGATGACGCCATCCCGGCCAGCCTGACAGTGTGCATGGCAGCTGTCAAGCAGGGTTTACTCAAATTCCCGGCTTTTGAGTTGGCTGGCGAAATTCGCGTAGTGGAAATCGGCCTGGAGGCTGGCTGGCCGGCCTGGGCTAAGATCCATCATTTTGTGGCAGATGACGAGACCGTGGAAGATATTTTGCCATTGCGCCCGTCAGACTCACATAAAGGCACCTTTGGAACCGCCCTGATCGTGGCAGGTTCGATCAACTATACCGGCGCACCGCAACTGGCCGGGAAGGCGGCTTACCGTTCGGGTGCCGGATTGGTTCAACTGGCAGTGCCCAGCCCGGTGCAGATCGCCATCGCCGGTCAATTTGCGGAAGCGACCTGGATCATGCTGCCGCAGGAGATGGGTGTCATTGCCGAAGGCGCAGCGGACGTGTTGCTTAAGAATTTTGATCGGGCTACTTCCTTGTTGATCGGTCCCGGTCTGGGTACGGAAGATACCACGAAGTACTTCATCGAGAATTTACTGAAAGGCAAACCCGGTTCCAAGAAGCCATCAGGAAGGATCGGTTTTGTTCACAACGAAGCTGATACAAAGGAAAATAAGAGCCCGGCCATCCCGCCGGTGGTGATGGACGCCGATGGTTTACGCCTGCTGGCCAAAATTGAGGGCTGGAGTAAACTCCTGCCGGCAAATTCGATCCTGACCCCCCACCCGGGGGAGATGGCTGCATTGACCGGTCTGAACAAGGATCTGATCCAGGCCGACCGGTTGCATATTGCCTTGAAATTTGCCGCTGAATGGGGACAGGTTGTAGTGCTGAAGGGCGCATTCACGGTGATCGCCGCCCCGGATGGGCGAGCAACACTGATCCCGGTGGCTACGTCCGCGCTGGCAAGGGCGGGCACCGGCGATGTGTTGGCCGGGCTGATCTGCGGGCTGCGCGCCCAGGGCGTGGATGCCTACGACGCGGCAGTGGCAGGCGCCTGGATGCATGCCCAGGCCGGTCTATATGCGGCTGACAAGGTGGGCTCCGAAGCCTCCGTTATGGCGGGGGATGTGCTGGATGCCATCGCCGATGTGATGAGCGGTTTTTAACCAGCAGATAATTATCAACCAAAAGCTCCTTGCGATTTTTTTCGCAAGGAGCTTTTATATTCTTACTATTAATCACTGCCGGTATTGGACATACCGGTATCAGGCGTACAAGCCCCAGTCCAGGGCTGACGGGTCTTCCATCATGGAGAAATCCCAGGCATCCATGCCCATCTCAACCGTTACGGGCATTTTCAGGCCTTCCTGGGCTTTCTGGCGGGTCATATCAACCATGGCAGGTCCATAAGGACAAAATGGGGTTGTCAGGATCATTTTCAAGCGGGCAATATCGCCATCGATGATCACATCGCGAACCAGGCCAAGCTGGATGATATTCATGCCAATTTCGGGGTCAACCACTTCTGATAGACTGGCGCGCACTCTTTCGACGATATCCGGGTGGCTGTCGTGGATACTCCACTTAATGGTGTTTATGGATTCTTCGGTCATCTTTCCTCGCTAATAAGTTGATTCGGTTTACTAATTGGTCAAATTTTGAACAACGTAAGTACAATGGGATGCGCCGCTGAGGATGCATTGGATCTTGTTGGCGGGTACCGCAAGCATCCTTGAAATCAAGGTCTGGTCAACCGTGCATACTTCGGGGTGGCTCTGGCCAACCTGCAAATACGGACAGGTGATCTCGTGGATAAGATACTGGCTGCCCTGTTTTTCCCACTCGACGACAAACCCTTCCTCTGCCAGCAAGTCTTTCATCACGTCCAGCCGCTGCTCAACGTTCAGCCCTTTCAGTTCAGCGATATGTTCATCAGCCATGGTGGTGGCAACTTCCCTGAACATCTCGCTGACCATTGGCTGGGAGAAGCGGTCCTTCATCTGTGATAAGATTCGGGTGGTCAGGCGCAAATAGCGGGTGGGAAATTTTTCCAAACCGTTTTCAGTTAACAAATACACCAGGCGCGGCCTTCCAACCCCATGCCGCTCTTCCTCGGCCGTGACCAAAGCCTCCACCTGTAAATTCGTCAGGTGGTGGCGAACGGAAATGGGATTGATGCCTACCGCTTCGGCCAGTTCATTAATGGTCGAGCGAGGGTGACGTAACAGGGTCTGTAAAATGCGATCTCTGGTGCTTTTCATTGTTTCACTTTGGCTTTTTCCCGCAAGGGGATAAGGCGTTGATAATCAGGGTTGTTACGGATATAATCGGAGTATATCAGTCCCGTTTTTCCTTGTCAATATTATAGATAAATATCATAAATATCATTACCAGAAAATGTTTCCGATTGAGCGATACACCAGGAGCATGATGAGGTTTATATCCAGGTTATTTCCGTTATTTATAATGGTATTGGCGCTGGCAGCCTGCGCCCCTGCCGCCCCCATCCCGACCCTGATGGCGCCTGCTGCAACAGTCAACCCAACTGCCGTGGAGGCAGTCGCAACGGTCACCCCACCCGCCGCCGAGACGGTCGCGCCTGCGCCAGCCGGCGTAGCTACTTCGCGCGGGGACAAACTCGAGGCCAGCGACCCGGCAACGGTTAAAGTTGGACTGGGGAGACCGGTGCTGGTTGAATTTTTTCGCTTCACCTGAACAACCTGCCAGAACATAGCGCCCATGGTACATGGGCTTGAAGCAAAGTATTTCGGAAAGGTTGATTTCTTCTTCCTGGATGCGGATGACAGTGCCACCAGGGATTACCAGCAGAAGTTGGGCTTCCAATACCAGCCATATTTTGTTTTGTTGGATGAAAGCGGGAATGAAGTCAAGCGTTGGGCTGGTTTTGTAACCCAGGATGAATTTGAAACAGCTTTTGCTGATGTAATGAAGTAAATTTGAACAGGTTGAAGATTCGCCTGGAGATGGAACACCCGGGACAGATGGAAAGGATAAGTTTCGAACCTTGAAGCGCGTTGAATTTCGTCATGGAAAATAAACCAGCCGACAGCCCTGCCCAGAGTGATTTGATCATCCTGCTGGTATTCCTGTTTATCGGAGGCCTGTTGTTCGCCGGTTTTATGATGGGTTCCCTGTTTTCCCCAGGTGGAAGTGTGTCCGCGCCAACCAGCCGGGCTGCGGCATCGTTCACTCCGTTCCGGCAGCGAACGGTGGACGTGACGATAACGGTAACTGCCACGCCGGACGGGACCGGCGCAATCACATCCGTTCCCGGGCAGGTAACGCCGGGCCGCGGGCCGACATCCACACCAAGACCGGTATTCATTTACCCGACCATCCCGCGTGTTGTCTATAAATCACCCACGCCGATCCGCATCCGCACCAGTACCCCTACGAGAACAAGCACTTCAACGATCACATCCACCATCACCCGTACCCCGACCATCACGATGACCGTCACCCAAACCCCAACCGAGTCGATGACCCCGACATTTACGAACAGCGCCACACCCACCGCGACCGGGACGATGACGCCCACACCAACCGCCACTCCCATCTCGCTGGCATGCTTGAATGTGACGCCAGCGGGTCAACCTGTGCTGGTGGATACTTATATTGACTCTGGGGATCCGGCTGCGCACGGCTCACAGCAAGACCTGCTGGTCAGTTCCAATTCATTTTCAAATACACAGCAGCGAGCCCTTTTTCAATTTACCCTTCCAGCACCCGCATCCTTCAGCAGCGCCACGCTTTATTTATACGTTCCTTCCCAGGCTCAGGGCCGATTTTCAGTGCATTGGTTGACCAGGGGGTTCAATGATTCGGCCAACTGGGAGTTCGCCATCCGTGAAACACCTATTCAAGGATGGTCGTCTCCGGGAGGTGATTTCCTCACACCTGGTTACAACTTCATGCTGCCAGCCGATATTCCCCTGACCGGATGCTGGGTCGGTCTTAACGTATCCAACCTGGTGCAGTTATGGATCATTAATCAGGGAAGCAACCCGGGCATCATCCTGCTGCCCGGGCAGGAAGGGCAAACCGTCACGATTGCTTCGAAAGAATCCACAAACGGTGCCCTGCTTTACGTGCCGTAAAGCCAAAAGAGAGACCCCTGGCGAAAACCAGGGGTCTCTCTTTTTTTATGCGCCGCCATCCCCATAAAAAGATGGATCGGTGGGGGTCAGACCGGATGGGTCATGGACATAGACCCAGTCACCTTCTTTTGCCCACTCATACAACCAATGCGCATCGCCAGGGGTCAGGTTTACGCAACCGTGAGATTGGGCATAACCCATTCTCGCCCGCCAATAGGCGCCGTGCAAAGCGCGCGCCTTGTCAAAATACATGGTCCACGGCACGTTTTCCAGATAATAAAAATTGTCAGTGCCTCGCTCGCCAGACATGGTTTCCAGGTCCAACTTCTTATAGATTGGGAAAAGACCGGGACGGGTAAAGAGCGGTTCATAGCCGGTGGCGACCACGGTTGCAAAAATCATCCGGTCCTGGTCATAGACCGCAAGCGTCTGCTGCTCAAGGTTGACATCGATCCAGCGCCCGTTTGTAACTCCGGTCGGAGGGGTGGTATCCGGTATGACCGCGGCAACATCACGGGCGAGGACCCATTCGTCCGGACCGATCAGGTACCATTTTGTGCCTTCAACATTTTCTTCGGAGTAAATCTGGATGATGGGGTATAAGGTCGTGCCGTTTGTGTACTCAAAATTCAACTGCCTGAGCGGAATGTTAATATCCAGTTCGCTCGGTTGGGATCGGACAGGCGTGGGGTTGAAGACAAAGCCAAAGGCAGTG
>Ga0172368_10006477_pt1 | contig 12568 bp, 9 predicted proteins | sample Lak11m_FD_114540 | JGI IMG/M metagenome (GOLD analysis project Ga0172368, IMG submission 114540) | Freshwater microbial communities from Kabuno Bay, South-Kivu, Congo - kab_022012_11m | ecosystem: Environmental > Aquatic > Freshwater > Lake | place: Democratic Republic of the Congo: South-Kivu...
CAATGTCAATCCCCGCCTCTTTGAGCATCTGCTGCACGATCACCTGGGTGCTCTTGCGGATGTCGCGTGTGGTGGTGACATAGCGCAGCTTGAGCTTGACGCCGTCCTTCTCGCGGATGCCGTCCTTGCCGACCTTCCAGCCCGCATCGTCCAGCAGCTTCTTGGCGCCGGCGAGATCGAACGCCAGCGGCTTCTGGCTGGGATCACCATAGGGGGTGTCCTCCCAGAAGGTGCTCGACACCTTGGTGCGGCCGCCGAGCAATTCCTTCACGATCTTGTTACGATCCACCGCCATGACGACCGCCTTGCGGACGTTCACATCTTGCAACGCCGGGTGGCCCTTGGTCTTGGGATCGGTGCTGAAGTTGAAGAACCACGATTCCTGGTAGCCCGACGCGGCCTTGACCAGGTCGAGCGTGCCCAGCTTCTCCAGATCGGGCATGACCGAGTAGTCAATGAAGGTGCCGACATCCGAATCGCCGGCCTTCAGCGCGGCGAGCTGCGCAGCGTCATCGGGCACGATGCGGACAAAGATCTGATCCAGCTTGGGTTTCCCCTGCCAATAGTTCGGGTTAGCAACGAAGATCAGATGGCTGCCCGACTGCCATTCCTTGAACAGGTACGGGCCGACCCCCACCGTGGGCTTGCGGTTCCATTCGGCATTGTCAATGGTGCCTTCTTTGTTGAAGACCGGCTCCAAGATGTGCTTGGGCAGCGCGCCCGCGCCCGAAGCCGGTCCGGCGAAGATCTTGGCCTGCCACGGCGCATAGGGTTCCTTGAAGGTCACGACAAGCGTGGTTTTGTCCTTGGCTTCGACTTTGTCTACCACAGTGTCGTATGGATCACGGCTGACAACCTTGTTCTTGTCGCTCATGATCATCTGCCAGGTGAAGACGTAGTCTTCGGCGGTCAACGGCTGGCCGTCCGACCACTTCACGTCATCGCGCAGCTTGTAGGTGATGACCTTGCCATCGGCCGAGATGCCGCCATTTGCTGCCGTGGGCAACTCCTTGGCGATCAGCGGGACTGCTTCGTTCTTGTCGTTGAAGACCACCAGCCCGGTGGAGAGGTAGAACGGGCCAAGCATGACCGCAAACCACATATCGGTGTAGTACGGATTGAGGCTGTCGGGTTCCTGAGGGAATGCGATGCGGAGCACCTTGGTCGCGGCCGCTGGCGCAGGGGCGGCCGTCGCCGCCGGCTTGGGCGCTTCGGTCGGTTTCGCGGCCTCGGTCGGCTTCGGCGCTTCTGTGGGCTTGGACGCCTCGGCCTTGGGGGCCGCGGTCGGTGCAGGCGCCGCTTGCGTGGCAGGCGGCGCGGCGGGCGCCGGCGTGGCTGCCGGCGCGCAGGCCGTGAGGACGAGCGCAAGGATCGTCACGACCCCAATGACGGACAACAAACGGTTCTTCATGTTTTCCTCCCTGTCAAGTCTGATGTGCGGTGAGGTTGCATTTGACCCTACTTTACCACAAGATCGTGCAGAGCGCCAACCGACAAAAGTTACACGATCCTCTTTTGTAGCGCCAGCGCGACCGCTTCGGCGCGGTTAGAGGCCCCCAACTTTGAAAAGATGCTGCTGGCATGGCGCGCCGCCGGCAGGCGTTCGGGGCGGCTCAGAAACGGGCCAGGCGGCTGGCTTCCTGGTAAATCTTCTCGGCATCGGGCCGGTATGCGTCCTCGAGCGGCGGACTGAAGGGGATCGGCGTGTCCAGCCCGCCCAGCCGGCGGACGGGGCCGTCGAGCCAGGGGAACGCCTGGTCGGAGATCAGCGCGGCGATCTCCGCGCCGATGCCGGCGAGCTGGTTGGCCGAGTGCACAATGAGCGCCTTGCCGGTCTTCTTGACGGAGGTCAGGATGGCATCCGTATCGAGCGGCTTAAGGGTGCGTAAGTCGAGCACGTCGCACTGCACCCCCTCGGCCGCCAGCCGTTCGGCCGCGGCCAGCGCCTGGTGCACCTGCGCGCCGTAGGTGATGATCGAGAGGTCATCGCCGCGGCGCGCCGGGTACGCCTCCCCGATGGGCACGACATATTCTCCCGCGGGCACGTCGCCCTTGAGCGAGCGGTAGAGCAGCTTGCTCTCGAAGTAGATCACGGGGTTGTTGTCGCGGATCGCGGCAATCAACAGCCCCTTGGCGTCGGCGGGCGTGGCCGGCGCGACCACCTTCAAGCCGGGAACGTGCACAAACCAGGCTTCGGGGTTCTGGCTGTGGAACGGCCCGGCGCGCAGCCCGCCGTCGGATGGCGCCCGGATCACGAGCGGCACGGCGCCGCCCCAGCGGTAGTGCGCGCTGGCTGCGAACTGCACGATGCTGTCGAACGCCGTGCTGATGAAATCAGCGAACTGCATTTCCACCACCGGCCGCAGTCCCATCAGCGCCATCCCCGCCGCCATGCCGGTGAAGCCCAGCTCGGCCAGCGGCGTGTTCATCACGCGCTTCGGGCCGAACTCAGCCGCCAGCCCCTTCGTCACTTTGAACGCGCCGCCGAACTCCCCGCCGACGTCTTCGCCCATCACGAGCACGTTCGGGTCGCGGCGCATCTCCTCCGCCAGCGCTTCGTTGATCGCGGCAAGGTAGGTGAGGGTGCGAGCGGTGTCGGGTGTTTGGGTCATGGGTGAGATTCTTCCAGGTCAAGCGTGAAACGTGTCATCCTTCGCCGGCCAATCCCGTCAGGCCGACCAGCACGACAAGCGCAGCAAACAACAGCGTGCCGGCTGCCACGTATGTTATCAAGAGGAGCAGCGTTGAGCCGCTCGATGACATAATTACGCCGACGATCATTTCGAGCAAGAAAGCCAGCCCAGCCACGGTCGCCGCACGACGCTGCGCTGCGCTTACGCGCTGATCTTGCCAGGCGCGCACGACCAGCGCGGCGATCAGGAGCGCGACGACGGCAGCCAGACCGAGGCGTGCCATCTGCGGCCAGCCGGGCGCATCATCGGGGATCAGACGCCAGAAGGGCCAGCCCACACATCGCGTGAGCGAACCTTTGCCGGCGACGAGGATGCCACTGACGTAAAGCACAAAGGTCGCGCCGAGCGTCGCCAGGCTGAGGCGGGTCAGGCTGCCATTTGTCGAAAAGCGATCAGGCAGCGAAGGGTTCGCATGTCGTGTGAACGCCACCGCAGCCGCAGTTACCACAAGCGCCAACGTGATCAGCGCGGATGAAAGATCGAGCGCCGCGACGAGGGTCGGCAGCCCGGTCAGCACGGCAAATGCGCCGAACACGATCACCGCCAGGACGAACGGGATCGCAATCAGGAGCGGCCGGATCAGCCAACGGATCGTGCGCGCCCGCCGCCAACTGATCCATGCGGACGCGAGGATCAGCGGCGTTGTCAGGCCTGCGACGAGGCGATGGATGTATTCGATGAGCGCGTTGACCTGGAGCGGGGGCACGATGCGGCCGTAGCAGCCGGGCCAATCGGGGCAGCCCGTGCTCGACTCCGTGGCGCAGACAATGCCGCCCAGCGCAATCAACAGCGTGGTCATCGCCGCCGCTGCAACGACGAGATCACGATGCCGGCGGCTGACGAGCACGCCGTCTGCGGAAAGATCGGTGTTCAAGATGCGTACACTCCTTCGGCGATGCTTGCCGGTTCAGGCCACGGGCTGGCCTCGGCGAACGCCACGGCGTCCTCAACCTCAACCTGGCAGCGTTGGCCGATCTCGTCCAACTCCGTCTGGTCGGCGATCCCGGCTTCGATCAGGCGCGCCGCGAAGCGCAGGATCGGGTCTTTGGCGGACCACTCGGCCAACAGTTCGGGGGGGACATACTCCGCGCCGTCGTGGATGGCGTGGCCGAGCATCCGCATCGTCTTGGCCTCGATCAGCGTCGGCCCGCCGCCAACCCGCGCCCGCTCAATGGCTTCGTGCGTCACAGCGTAAACCGCCTCCACATCGTTGCCGTCCACGATCACGCCGGGGATGCCGTAGCCGTCGGCGCGGCGGGCGATGTCCGTCACCTTCATCGTTTCGCCGGTCGGGGTCGAGTAGGCGTATTGGTTGTTCTCGACGAACACGACCCACGGCGCGTTGTAGAGCGCGGCCATGTTGAGCGTCTCGTGGAACAGCCCGGCGTTACTGGCGCCGTCGCCGGTGAACGACAGCGCCACGCGCGGCTCGTCCCGGTAGCGAAACGCCATCGCCGCGCCCAGGCCGGCCGGGAGGGAGTGCGGCAGGTGGCTGATGAAGCCGAAGATGCCGAAATCGAGATCGCCCACGCCGTGCAGGTTCACGTCGCGGCCATGGGTGACGCCCGTGGCGCGGCCGAGCAGGTTGGCGAACATCCGCCGCGGGGTGATCCCGCGCAGCAGGAACGTCCCCAGGTCGCGGTGCATCGGCGCAACGATGTCGTCCGGCCCCAGCGCATACCCCGCGCCGACGCTGATCGCCTCGTGCCCGCGCTCGCTGAACGTCCCGCCGACGCCGCGACCCTGCTTCCAGTGCGCCAGCATCCGGTCATCGAAGGCGCGGGTGAGGCGCATCCAGTAGTAGAGGTCGAGCTGTTGCGCTGAAGAAAGCAAGATGTATGATGGCATGTGTCAGTCCGCCGCAGCGGGTACCGGTTGAAATAAGGGCGCCGAAAACACTCCTATCGGCTCGACATGACCGGACAGCACCTTTTCGACCAACTGCGCAGAACGCAGTGGCAGCGATTCACAACCACATTCGGGACGCAGATAGACCTCTAGCCCGCGAATGACGATCGGCTTACCGGCGCGATAGTAGATTCGCTCCACTACGGCAGTCTCCATCGGTTTCAAGCGACCATTGGGGCATTCCACTTTCGTGCATCCGTTCAACCACATGCGGCCCGAAAGAAATCGCCTGGGTGAACAACGTCACGCCGAATCTGATCTATAGCCCTGGGCGACCGCAAGGGATCGCCCTTACCACGAAACATTATCTGAACATCTATAGCGGCATCGCCTGGCCTCTCATTCCAGAGATCAGTTATAGCGCATAAGCTCATTAGTCACAAGTTAAGCCCCTGCCGGGTTGTCAAATCGAGCAGGGCCGGTAATAGGTCGTGGCTGCGCAGGCGTTTGCTGATGCCGAGCAGTTTGGCATGAGCGACCAGATAGGCCACTGGGTCAAGCGCCGTACCCTGCCGGTAGGCCTGGGCGAAATAGGGCAGGCCGCGATAGACCATTTCGAACGAGATATCGGCCAACAGCCGATCGAGGGCGGCGGCCACGGCATCGCTCAAGTCAATCGGGATGCTGTAGACGAGCCCCGTGGCCCAGACCTGGAGTTCGACGCCATTCTGCGCGCCGGTCCAGAAGTAGGCCGGGCCGAGCAGCCGTTTGACCAAGTGATAGGCGCCCTCGATGCGCCCGCGTTGCCAGTAGAGGGCGACGGCATAGGCGACCGGCAGGCCGGCCGGGTTCAGTTCATTGGTCAGATAGCTCTTCGCCCAATGATGAGAACTGTTCATTGACTGTCACGTCCGCCTGTGCTACAATCCTTGCAATCCGGCGCCCCAGACTGCCGGATCATCGCAACGACTACACTGTGAGGCGCCGATGCCCGCTCCTGTCGAAATCGTCCAGCTTGTCGAGCTTTTCCAGCACAACTACGCGCAGTATCGCGACCCCGCATTCAGCGAGACCGCCGTCCGCCACCAGTTCATTGATCCCCTCTTCGCTGCGCTCGGCTGGGATGTGAACAACACCCAGGGTTTCGCCGAGCAATACAAAGAGGTGATCCACGAGGACAAGGTGCGAGTCGGCGGCGCGGCCAAAGCGCCCGACTATGCCTTCCGCATCGGCAAGGAACGCAAATTTTTTGTCGAGGCCAAGAAGCCCGCGGTGAACATCACACACGACATCGAGCCGGCGTATCAACTCCGCCGTTATGCGTGGAGCGCCAAGCTGCCCCTCTCGATCCTCACCGATTTCGAGGAGTTTTCGGTCTACGATTGCCGGACGCGGCCGGACAAAAGCGACAAGGCCGCCACGGGCCGCATCTTCCTGCTGAACTTCAAGGATTATGTGGCGCGGTGGGATGAGATCGCCGGCGTGTTCAGCAAGGCCGCGGTGTGGCAGGGCGCGCTGGACAAGTTCGCGGAGGCGAAGGCGGGCAAGCGCGGCACGGCCGAGGTGGACGACGAATTCCTGGCCGAGATCGAGCGGTGGCGCGAGCTGCTGGCGCGCAACCTGGCGCTGCGCAACCCGACCCTACGCGGCCGCGATCTCAACTGGGCCGTGCAACAGATCATTGACCGCATCGTCTTTCTACGCATCTGCGAGGCGCGCGACCTGGAGACGTTCGAGCAATTGCGCGCACTCCTCAACGGTGGCCGCACCTATGAGCGCCTGCAGGAGCTTTTCCGCTACGCTGACCGGCGCTATAACTCGGGGTTGTTTCATTTCGAGGAAGAACGGGAGCGCGCCGAAGCGCCCGACACCCTTACGCCGACGCTGGCGATTGACGACAAGGCGCTGAAGGATATCATCGAGCACCTGTACTATCCACAAAGCCCCTATGAGTTCTCGGTGTTGCCCGCAGACATCCTGGGCCACGTTTACGAGCGGTTCCTGGGCAAGGTGATCCGCCTGACGCCGGGCCGGCAGGTGAAGATCGAGGAGAAGCCGGAGGTGCGCAAGGCGGGCGGCGTCTTCTACACGCCCACCTACATCGTGGACTACATCGTGCGGCAGACCGTCGGGCCGCTGCTGGCATCATCTGAGTTGCCAACTTTGCGAAAAAGTTGGCAACTCAGACGACTGCGGATCCTGGATCCCGCGTGTGGGTCGGGGTCGTTCCTGCTGGGCGCGTACCAATTTCTGCTGGACTGGTATCTGGCGGAGTACCTGAAGGATCCCGATCGCTGGCTGAAGGGCCGGCGGCCGCCATTGGAACGCGCGAGCGGCGGCGTGCTGCGGCTGACCATCGAGGAGCGCAAACACATCCTGATGGCCCACATCTACGGCGTGGACATTGACCCGCAAGCCGTGGAGGTGACGAAGCTCTCGCTGCTGCTGAAGGTACTGGAGGGCGAAGGAGTGGCCGGCCAGCTCTCCCTGGGGCTGGAGCGGGTGCTGCCCGACCTGGGTCGCAACATCAAGTGCGGCAACTCGCTAATCGGACCGGACTTCTTCGAGGGGAAGCTCGACCTGCCAGACGAGGAGACGGTGGGGCGGGTGAACGCGTTCGATTGGGCGCGGGAGTTCCCGGAGGTGATGGGGGCGGGCGGGTTCGATGCGGTGATTGGGAATCCGCCCTGGGGAGCGGACTTTGATGACGCACAGTGTCAGTACTTCCGCACAACGTACCGCACAGGGGCATCTGATTCGTACGCGATCTTCGTCGAAGCTGGGCTGCGAAGAACTCGTTCAGAAGGCTTCCTGAGTTTTATCACGCCTGATACTTTCCTCCGAAAAGATGGTTACGAAGCGGTGCGGCGTTTCTTTTTGGAGGAAAACGTTGTTCAAGAGTTGATTGAAACAGGTCCGGTCTTTAGTGGTGTACGTGACACGTGGTGTTTGGTCTTTCGCTTGAAGCGTGCGCTTCCCGATGATCGGGATCAGGTTATACATCGCAAAATCAGTCGCTTCGTAGTCTCGGCAGAGGAACGACTTGATCGCTTCGCGAGAGCCGCATGGGATGATATCGCGCAGGTAAAGCAGATGACATGGATGATGCGGCCACAACTCATTGTCGGTTATCTTGCTGGTGAGGTGGCGCAGGCGATCATCGCGAAGGTTGAAGGACATCTAAGGCTGGGGGCGCTGATACAGTATCGGGTCTCTCGCGGGGAAGAAGGAAGCAAATTCAATCTGGTTGAAGCTGCCGACGGCGATTTCAACATGGTGATTCCTGCTGATGTATTCCGCTACCACATGGCCCCCGGCATCAAGGTTCGGTCAAAGTCACTCACTCCTGGCAAGCTGAGCCAGTTATACTCGAACCCAAAGCTGTGGATCATTCGGATTCAGAAGATGAGATGGAAACAGCGCATCGTCTGTACGTTGGATGAACGTCAGAATTCAGCAGGGATGAAAACGCTGCAAACAGTCGTCTCGAGCGATGGAGTTGTCAGTCTAAAATACCTGCAAGGCATTCTTGCTTCTCATCTCATCAACTTCTGGTGTATCAACTATCTTGCGGATGATATGAACAAAGCCTACTTGGAGAAGATCCCCATCCGCGCCATCAACTTCACCGACCCCGCGGACGTCGCGCGCCACGACCGGATGGTCGCGCTCGTTACGCAGATGCTCGATCTGCACGCGCGGCTGGCCGCGGAGGGCATCCCGCACGAGAAGGCGGCGTTACAGCGGCGGATCGAGCTGACGGATCGGCAGATTGATGCGCTGGTGTATGAGTTGTATGGGTTGACGCCGGCGGAGATCGCGGTGGTGGAGGGCAACGAATAGAAACGGATAAGCGGATGGACAGCGGATGATGGCTCAGTTATCCGTTTATCCGGTTTCATCCGTTGCGTTGTACGGGTTGACGGCGGCGGAGATCGCGGTGGTGGAAGAGGCGTGAAAGATTCGGATCGCGAAGATGCGCAGAGGGTACGAAAGCCGCGTCCTTCGTGACTCCGCGATCCAAACCCCGACGTCGCGCGGCGCGCCTGCGCGGTCAGCGCGGGCGCGCAGACGACTGCTTGAGCTGCGCGTCTACTTGGCCCTGAAGCGGAAATAGCCGAGTCCCGCCGCCAGGACGAGCCAGAGCAGCACAAAGACCCAGCCGAGGGCGTTCATGAGGCCTGCGAACTGGGCCAGCAGGATCACCAAGAACCCCAAGGTGTCGGCGACAAAAAGACCGAGGACGAATGCCTCTCGCCCCACGCTCGGGTCGGCGTTTTTGCCAGTCCAACACATCACTGCAATGCCGATGAGCAGCGCGCCCACCAGTTGCGCCATCACTGCGCCGCCTGGATCGAGGGGCACACCGGCCAGCCCCATGAATATCACAGGTATCAGGAGCAGCGCCAGCCCACAGACGATCGAAATGATAGCCTTGACAGAGAGAAACAGCGGCAGCTTCATGAGAACCTCCCAATCGAATGGACCGGATGCGTGCCGGTCACGGGGATGCAATCGGAGGGGAAGCCGATCATCAGGGAGCGATGAAGGCCGCGATGTGCGAGTGGACGGCTGCGCCACTGGCCGATCGGGTATCAGTATAGCCCCACCGAGCCAAACTGTCAATACGCCTTGGGTAAGATTTAACCGTGAGGCAACACGTACCGTTTTTTGCGGGCTATGAACCTATCCTAAAACTGCTGAGGGCCGGTCTCCGACCGTGCCCTGGCTCGGTCGTGCGCACGAAGTTCGCCCACCGGCAGAGCGAGTTTTCGGGTCGGTACTAAGTGTATTTCACGCTGGAAGTGGAGATGCGCGGCAGCTCGCCATCGGCCGGCATGGCGTAGTCGGTATTCTATCGCAGCGTTTCACATTTGTTGCAGTTTCACGGCGATCTATTGACTTGTTGCTGAAACAATGCTATATTTGTCTCAGCAACAAGTTACAACCCGGTGCTCCTGGAAAGGTCGCCATGCGCCCCACGGTCCGCCAGATCGCCCAACAAGCCAACGTCTCCGCCGCGACCGTTTCGCGCGTCCTGAACGATTACCCCTATGTGGACGAAGCCACGCGCACGAGCGTCATGCGGACGGCCGAGGCGCTGGGCTACCCGCCCAAGGCTGCGGCCCGGCCGGCGCCAGCCGCCAAGACGATCCTCTTGTTGGCGCGCACGGACGACGTGCTGCGCGAGGCCGAGATCTTCGCCAGCAGCGGCATCGAAGGCTCCATCCATCGGGCCGCCCAGCCGATCCTCGAAGGGCACGGCTTCACCGTGCGCTTGCAACGCACGCGCATGGATCCGCACGAAGCCGAGATCTACGCCGACGATCCGAGCGTGAACGGCCTCATCTTCATGGGCGGCATCGTCAATCGCGAGTTGATCGCGGCGCTACAGCGCGTGCGGCTGCCGTTCGTAGTGGCCGGCGCGCACGTCAACCCGCTCCAGGTCAACTGCGTCATTGCCGACTACCTCGAAGGCATGGCGCACATCGTCGAGCACCTGCTGGCGACTGGCCGCCGGCGCATCGCCCTGATCAACGGCCCCTGCACGACCACCAGTAGCGAGGAGAAAGAGAAGGGCTTCCGCCTGGCCCTGGCGCAGCGCGGGATCTCGGATGCGCCAGGCACCATCAACTGCGGCGATTTCGAGGCTGGCTCCGGCTACCAGATCACCCAGCAATTGCTCGCACAGCGGGCGGATGTCGAAGCGATCGCCTACGCCTCGGACAGCATGGCGATCGGCGGCATCAGCGCGCTGCGCGAGAGCGGCCGCCGCGTCCCCGACGATGTAGCGGTGACCGGCTTCTACGACTACGACTTCGCCCGCTTCACCGACCCGCCGCTGACGACCGCGCGCGTGGATTTCCAGGCGATGGGCGCCATTGCGGCCCGCCGGCTTTGGATGTTGATGAACGAGCCGGACGGCCAGGCGTGGACGATCGTCACGCCCTGTCCGCTGGTCGTCCGCGCTTCCAGTTCGCTGAACGGCCATAGCACAAACTGATTCCCACAAGGTAAAGGAGAGACCCCATGTCAACCGTCAAACATCTGTCCCGTCGAGATTTGCTCAAGCTGAGCGGCGGCCTGGCCGCGGGCGCCGTGCTGGCCGCGTGCGCGCCGCAGCCCGCACCGGCCCCTGCCCCGGCCGCCAAGGCCGAGCCAACCAAGGCCGCCGCGGCGCCCGCGGCCGCGCCTACAGCCGCGCCAGCCGCCAAGCAGGCGGTCAAGCTGCGCTGGTGGGGCGGCGTGCCCGAAGCCAACGGCCCCAAGCAGACCGTGGAAGCCTGGAACAAGGCCAACGCCGACATCCAGGTCGAGTATGTGCAGTATCCGAACAACGACGAAGGCAACGTCAAGCTCGACGTGGCGCTGCAGGCCGCGGGCGAGGTGGATGTGCTGGTGAGCTACGGCTTGACGCGGCTCAAGCAGCGCGCGGACGCGGGCGCGCTCGAACCGCTGGACGGCTTCTTCGCCGGCTTCGACCCCGAGAAGGAATGGGGTAAACTGGACAACCAGTGGGATGGCAAGTACTGGGCGCTGATCTTCAACTCGCAGCCGCGCTTCGTCTATCTGAACAAGGCCGCGCTGGACGAAGTCGGCCTCAAGGTCCCGACCGACTGGACGTGGGAAGAGTACATGGACTACGCCAAGAAGCTGGTGAAAGGCTCTGGTCCCACGAAACGGTACGGCGCGTTCTACGGGAGCGAAGGCAGCTTCGAGCCGGTGACGATCCTCAAGGGCGGCGACTTCATCTACAAGGACGAGTGCACGACCGCGTTCGATGATCCGCTCTTCCTGCAGGCGCTGAAGATGCGCGTGCAGATGCAGGACGCCGACAAAAGCGTCGCGCCGTTGGGCGATGTGACCGCCGGCAAGCTCCAGCCGTACAGCGAATTCCTGACGGGCAAAGCCGCGATGCTGATCGAAGGCTCGTGGATCCTGCGCTATGTCGCCAACGTCAAGGACAACCCGCGCGACTTCGCGATCTTCTTTGCGCCGATGCCGCACTTCAAGGACACGCCCAACGCCTTCCGGCCGGGCAACGCCGACGACCGCTGCTCCATCGCCAAGTCGTGCAAGAACAAGGACGCGGCCTGGAAGTTCATGAAGTGGTGGGGCACCGAGGGCTACATCAACATGACCCCGTTCGGCCGCATGACCCTCTGGCGCGGCCGCAAGCCAGAGGACTCGATCCAGTCGTTCCTCAGCGTCTTCGCCGATTACCAGAAGTACATGGATCTGGACACCTACAAGACGGTCATGTTCGGCAACGCGGATAAGAACTACCCGATCCAATTCCGCGCCACCGCCGCCGCCGAGATGGGGCAGATCCAGAAGGAAGAGCTGACCCGCGTCTTCCTGGGCGAGCTGAAGGCCGAAGACGCGCTGAAGAACGTCAAGAAGCGCTGTGACGAGGCGCTGGGGAAGGTCTGTAAGAAGTAGGCCCGCAGACGCCATCCACGAATGTTTCACGAATGCACGAATGACCTCCTGTGAGATTCGTGCATTCGTGACTGTATTCGTGGACGGTGGGTGTTATGACAAGGAGGGCGTATGCAGAATACCCCATCCAACCCCAAGCGAAAAGGGATGACCCGCCTCGCCCGCCAGGAGGCGCTGGCCGGCTATGCGCTGATCGCGCCCAACCTGATCATCTATTCGATCTTTGTCGTCATCCCCGTCCTGATGTCCTTTGTCCTGTCGTTCACCGACTGGAACTTCGTCGGCGGGTTCGACAAGCTCAAGTTCGTCGGGCTGAAGAACTTCCTGGAACTGCCGGGCGACAAATGGTTTCTCGACTCAGTGCGCAACAACCTGCGCTACATGCTGGCGGTTCCCATCACGATGGCGGCCGGGCTGCTCTTTGCGCTGATGCTCAACCGCTTCGCCTATGCGCGCGGCTTCCTGCGTTCGATGGTCTTCCTGCCCTACATCACCAGCTCGATCGCCATTGCGGCCGTTTGGCTGGCGATCTTCCACCCCTCGTATGGCCCGATCACATCCTTCCTGCTGTCGCTCGGCATCGA
>Ga0172368_10006483_pt1 | contig 12560 bp, 10 predicted proteins | sample Lak11m_FD_114540 | JGI IMG/M metagenome (GOLD analysis project Ga0172368, IMG submission 114540) | Freshwater microbial communities from Kabuno Bay, South-Kivu, Congo - kab_022012_11m | ecosystem: Environmental > Aquatic > Freshwater > Lake | place: Democratic Republic of the Congo: South-Kivu...
AAGGGTGTGTTTCAAATTCGGGGCAAGGCCACATGTCATGCTGAACGGGTCTACCGCTCAAAGCCAGGTACGGCAAAAAGCCAGTGAAGCATCTCGTGCGCCCGACGAGACCCTTCGCTGGCATGGTGGGGTCACTGAACTTGAGCCGTTAACCCGCTCAGGGTGACAAACGCGCCCCAGACGTGAAACGCACCCCCTGCCCAAATCATGTTTGACCGGCAGGTAACACGCGGCTATAATGCAAATGTACAAGAGGATCACCCGCCGATAACTTGTGTACGGGAGATGGTTATGACTGTTCAGAGTGTGACATTACAGTTGCCGGAGGCCCTGATGCAACGCGCCAGGCAGGCCGCTGATGCGCTGCGGTATCCTGTGGAAGATGTTCTCACATCGGCGCTTGCGGCCGCCTTGCCAGATGTTGAGGACGTTCCGGCCGCAATGCAATCGGAATTGGCGCGCATGACCTGGCTCAACGACCGTGAGCTATGGTGGATTGCACGTTCAACGATGTCCGAAGCAAACCAACAACGACTTAGCGAGCTGGCTGAGGCTCAGATGCAACGCCCCTTGACGGCCCAGGAAAGCCAAGTCCTAACTGTCTTGCGCGAGGAGTATAGGCGGGTGACACTCAAGAAGGCGCGCGCATACGCTCTGCTCAGTATGCGGGGTGGACAGCCACTCTTGGCCGAAAATTGACGGACAGGATGCACCATGGCTTATATCCCCAAGTCGGTACGCCAGCGCGTGGCCGAGTTAGCTCGTCACCGATGTGGATATTGTTTAACGCCGCAGCGGCTCAGTGGGGCGCAGATGCACATCGAGCACATTGTCCCAATTGCTTTGGGCGGCGCATCCGATGAGGATAATCTGTGGCTGGCTTGTGCCTGGTGTAATAGCTTTAAGGGCGCTCAGGAGTGTGGGTTCGATTCCCAGACCGGCGAGACGGTGTCTCTATTTAACCCACGCATTCAACTCTGGCGCGATCACTTTCGGTGGAGCGCTGACGGTGTTGAGATCATAGGCCTCACACCGATTGGGCGTGCTACGGTCATTGCCCTTCAGATGAACAACGAGTTTATTGTGGCAGCGCGCCGCCAGTGGGCTGTAGCTGGCTGGCATCCACCAGAAGATTGAGATAGCTTGTGTCACTGATTGCTATTGCCCAAAACGTAAAGGCGCATGCCAAGAAGACTGAGGATTGTGTCCATGCCCCACCGCATACCCCCCGGCCCCCATGGCCGGCCGCCCATCGAAGACCTGCGCGCCCTCCAGATTGGCCCGCACGCGTTTTTGCAGCGCGCGGCCGCACAGTACGGCGATGTGCTGCGCTATCCGCTCGGCCCGCTGCCCGTGTACATGGTCAGCCACCCCCATGGCGTCAAGCAGATCCTCCAGGACAACGCCCGCAACTACAGCAAGGACACCTTCCAGTACAATCTACTGGGCACGATTACCGGCAACGGCCTGCTGACCAGCGACGGCGACCTCTGGCGCCGCCAACGGCGCTTGACCCAACCGGCGTTCCATCGCCAGCGCATCGTCGGATTCGGCGCGCTGATGACCGACGCCGCCCAGACGATGCTCGCCCGTTGGGCGACATACGCCGTCGCTGGCCGGCCCATTGACATTGCGGCCGAGATGATGCACGTCGCGCTCCAGATCGTCGGCAAGGCGCTGTTTAGCGTGGAGATCGGCGATCAGGCGGACGCGCTGGCTCGCGCTACGCTCACCGTGCTCGATCAGATCGTTTTTCGAGCCAAGACGCTCGGCATGATCCCCGCCTGGCTGCCGACGCCCGGCAACCTGCGCGCCCGCCGCGCGCTCGGCGTGCTGGAGCGGGCCGTGTGGGAGACGATCCGGGGGCGGCGATCAGCCCCCGCGTCCCCGCCGGCCGGGGGCGCGGCCGGCGATCTCCTCGCCATGCTGATGAACGCCCGCGATGACGAGACCGGCCAGGGGATGAGCGACCAGCAATTGCGCGATGAGCTGATGACCATGCTCATCGCCGGCCATGAGACGGTCGCCAGCGCGCTGGCCTGGACGTGGTATCTGCTGTCGGCGGCTCCCGAAGCCGAGGCGCGGCTGCACGCGGAGGTGGATCGCGTCTTGGGCGGCCGCATCCCGACCGCGCAAGATCTGCCGGAGCTGTCCTACGCGGCGCTGATCTTCGACGAGGCGCTGCGGCTCTACCCGCCGGCGTGGATCATCACCCGCAAGGCGCTGGCCGACGACGAGATCGGCGGGTATCGCATCCCGGCCGGCGCACTGGTGGTCGCCAGCCCCTACGTGACCCAGCGAGATGCGCGGTTCTGGGAGAATCCCGACGCCTTCGACCCCCAACGCTTCTCCGCCGAACGGAGCCAGGGCCGGCCGCGCTTCGCCTACTATCCGTTCGGCGGCGGGCCGCGGCTGTGCATCGGCGCCGGCTTCGCAGCCGTCGAAGCCGGGCTGATCATCGCGGCGGTCGCGCAACGCTACAGCCTGCGCCTGGCCTCCGGACACCCCGTCGGCGTCGAACCATCGGTCACGCTGCGCCCCAAGCATGGGCTGCTGATGACGCTCGCACCGCGGAACTGAACTGCACAAGGAACAATAATGACAGATCGGTACAAAGCGATCCTCTTTGATCTCGATGGCACCCTGCTCGACAGCCACATGGATGTCTTCCTGCCGCATTACATGCAGAAGTTGGCTGAACGGATGGCGCATCTGACGCCGCCCCAAGAGTTTATCGCCCATCTGCTGGCGGGAACCCGTGCGATGGTCGCCAACGATGGCCGCGCGACCAATGCCGAGGTCTTCGCCGAGGTGTTCTATCCAGCCATCGGCCGGCCGCGGGCCGAGTTAGAGCCGATTTTCCTGGACTTTTATGCGACCGATTACGCGGCGCTCCGTTATCTGACCGCGCCGCGGCCAGCAGCGCGACCGGCCGTGCAGGCGGCTTTCGACCTGAGGTGCGATGTCGTCATCGCCACCAACCCGCTCTTCCCGGAAACCGCGATCCGCCAGCGGCTGGATTGGGCCGGCGTCGCGGACTTCCCCTATCGGCGGATCACCACGTTCGAGAACAGCCATTTCGCCAAGCCCAACCCGCGCTACTTCGCGGAGACCCTGGCCGAGATCGGCTGTCCGCCGGCCGCCGCCCTGGTGGTCGGCGACGAGGCGGCCGACATGATTGCGGCCCAGCTGGGCTGCGCCACTTTCTTGACGCCGAGCAGTAACACGAAGCTGACCGCGGACACGCCCCCGCCCACCTACCAGGGCGCGCTGCCTGATCTGATTGCATTTTTGACGGGGAAAACATCGTGACCTCTACTACTGCGACGCGTCCGCTGGCCGCCGACGCGACCGAAGGCGAACACTTTCACACGGGAACCGTTGTTGTTGCGGCCGGCGGCCACTTCATCCACGACACTTACACCGCATTCCTGGCGCCCCTCTTGCCCGCGTTCATCGCCAAATTCAGCCTTTCCACCGCCCAGGCCGGCGCGCTGAGCGTCTTTTACCAATGGCCGTCGCTGATCCAGCCCTACATCGGCTACCTGGCCGACCGGGCGAGCCTGCGCTATGCGCTGATCTTCGCCCCGGCGATCACCGCGACGATGATGTGCCTGCTGGGGATCGCGCCGAGCTATGCGGTCATGGCCGCGCTGTTGCTCGTGGCCGGGGTCAGCTCGGCCGGGCTGCACGCGGTCGGGCCGGTGATCGCGGGCCGGCTGTCGGGCCGGAGCCTGGGCCGCGGCATGAGCTTTTGGATGGTGGGCGGCGAGGCCGGGCGCACGGTCGGCCCGCTCATCATCGTCAGCGCGGTGTCGGTGTGGGGGTTGGGGGGTACGGTCTGGCTGATGGTCGGCGGCTGGCTGGCTTCGATCGTGCTCTATCTCTGGCTGCGCAATGCTCCCGACAAGCCGCTCCATGCGGCTGCAAGCCGGCCGTGGCGCGAGGCATTGCGCGCCATGCGCCGGCTGCTGATCCCCCTGACGGGTCTCTTGATCGTCCGGCTCTTTCTGACCGCGTCGCTGAGCACCTTTCTGCCGACTTTCCTCAATCGTGAGGGCGCGAACCTCTGGTTGGCAGGCGCGGCGCTCTCGGTGTTGCAGGCAGCGGCCGTCGTCGGCGCGCTCGTCGGCGGATCGCTCAGCGACCGCTTCGGCCGCAAAGTCATCTTGGCGACGATGACCGTGACCGCGCCCGTGTTGATGTTTTTCTTTCTGAGCAGTCGCGGCTGGATGCAGTTCCCGCTCTTGTTGCTGCTCGGCTTCACCGTGATGTCGGGCACGCCGGTCATCATGGCGCTCGTTCAGGAGAGCTATCCACAGGGCCGGGCGTTGGCAAACGGCATCTACATGGCGCTGAATTTCCTGCTCACGGCGGTCGTGACGATCCTGCTGGGCGTCCTCGGCGACTGGATCGGGCTGCGTTCCGCCTTCATGATCAGCGCAGTGATTTTCCTGGCTGGCCTGCCGTTGGTCTGGCTGCTGCCAAATGGAGGGGCGAAGCATGAACACGGATGATCTGCACATCAAATATGCGCCCATCATGCACTTTTCGGCGGGCGAGCGCTTCTTTCCGATGGCGGCTGAGGAATTTCTGCGTTACACGGCGCTCCACCGCAAGGGCGAGGCGCGGCCGGTCCTCCCGGTTGGCGCGGTCACGGTGGCTGACCTGGCGCGCGCCGGGCCGGGCGAGACCTTCCTGCGCTCGGTACCCGAAGGGCCGCTGTTTGGCGCGGAAGTGGCCGGGCAATGGGGCGGCAGCACGCTCCGCCTGCTCGATGATTGGAGCAGCCGGATACCCGGCTCTTGGACTGAGACGCTGGCTCGTAGCGCGTATGATTGGTTCAGCGAGAAGACGCGGCCGGCGACACGACGTTTCTGGTGGAACGACCTGCTGCTGGCCAAGGCATTTGCCGATCGCGCCAGCGGCGCGCGGGCTGAATTGCCCCGGTTCATCCTGCCCGGCCAGATGCGCGACGCGGCGGTTGCGGCCTACCGGGCCAGCCAGGGCGCGCAGCCGAATTTCACCTATTATTATCGTCTGGCGCCCGCCGGGGAGTATCTCAACCTGCAATATTGGTTTTTCTACGCGTACAACGATTGGGCCAACGGCTACGGCGGCTTCAACGATCACGAGGGGGATTGGGAGGGGTTCCACCTCTTCTTTAAGCTTGACGGTGGCCGGCCGGTTGAGCCGCCGGCCTATCTGTGCTATCTCGGCCACCATTCGCGTATGACCAAGCCGTGGGCGCACCCTGATGTGGAGAAGGACAGCACGCATCCGGCGGTCTATGTAGCGGCCGGCTCGCACGCCAGCTACCCGCAGCCCCGGCAGTATCCGCTGATGGCGCTCTACAACCTGATTGACTACGCAACCGGCGATTCGTTCACCCTCGATCATACGGCCTGGCGCGGCCGCATCCCGTTGGCAGAGACGCCATGGCTGACCTATCTCGGTTCCTGGGGCACGCGCTACTGGCTGCCGGTGGGCTGGCTGAAGGCCACCGCAGGCCGGTTGGTGAGCAGTTTGCCGGGCGAGGTTGCCCTCCCCGGCGTCAGCGCGCCGCGCGGCCCCCGGTTCACCGATTCCGGTGACGACCGGGAGAGCTGGCAGAATCCCCTCGCGTTCGCGGGGATTACATGAAGAGACCCAAATATCCTGCTCTCAAGGGGTCTGTGACCCCGCCCTGTTGGCGGATATTACGCTGATAGGCCAACGACGCCGGTCGCAGATAGCACGCCCCGCTGTTTCGGGCGCCGGCTTGGAGCCTCAATTACAACAGCTTAAGGAATCCACCATGACTCTATCTTCTTTGATCAAGGCCGCGGTGATGCCCGGCGTCAATGCACCGGTTGAGGTGCGCCAATTCCCCCGGCCGCAGCTCGAGCCGGGCGCGATCTTGCTCGAAACGATCTACAGCGAGGTGTGCGGCACCGATGTGCACCTGCACCACGGCCACCTGGCCGGTGTGCCGTTCCCGCTCATCCCTGGCCATGTGAGCGTGGGGCGCGTGGCCGAGACCGGCGGCGAGGTGTTGGACCTCGATGGCCTGCCCTTGCGCCCCGGCGATGTGATCACCTTCCTGGATGTCCATGAGACATGCGGCAAATGTTGGTACTGTACGGTCGCCAAAGCCAGCACCCGTTGCCCCAGCCGCCGCGTCTACGGCATCACCTACTCGGCGAACGAGGGATTGCTGGGCGGCTGGTCGCAGGCGATCTACTTGAAGCCGGGCGTCAAGACGATGCGCCTGCCTGCCAACCTGCCGCCGGAACGCTTCATCGCGGCCGGCTGTGGGTTGCCCACCTCGGTGCACGCCATCGAACGGGCCGAGATCAAACTGGGCGATAACGTGGTGATCCAGGGCAGCGGGCCGGTGGGGTTGAGCGCGGTGGCATTGGCGCAGCTCCAGGGCGCAGGCCAGGTGATCGTCGTCGGCGCGCCCGCCCTCCGGTTGGCGATGGCGCGGGCGATGGGCGCCGACGAGGTGGTGGACATCAGCGAGTTCGGCCCGACGGAGCGCGTGAAACGGGTCAAGGCGCTCACGGGCGGCCGCGGTGCGGATGTGACGATCGAGGCGACAGGCGTCCCCGCGGCCGTGCGCGAGGGGATGCAGATGACGCGGGATGCCGGGCGCTATGTCGTCGTGGGCCAATACACCGATGTGGGCGAGATCGAACTGAATCCGCACTGGGATCTCAACCGCAAGCACCTGGAGGTGCGCGGCTGCTGGGGCTCTGACTTCAGCCATTTCTACCGCGGGGTGCGCGTGCTGGCGCGCTACGGCGACCGGTTCGCGTGGGATCGCATGATTTCGGCGGAATACAGCCTCGATCAAGCCGGTCAGGCGTTGGCGGACGTGGCAGCCATGAAAGTCGTAAAGGCGCTGATCAAACCATAGCGATTTTTGTCGCGTATGCACGACACCCGAGAGGATTTTCCTCCCACGGCCAAGAGACTGGCTATCCGATCTCTTGGCCGTGGCGTCCCACCCATCCAATCAAGATTTGGTGATCAGGGGCAAGTAAGTTCCATGCACGAGTGGATTATACCAGAACCCCCCGTTCAGCGTGTAGCCGCCCCCGTTGAGCGGACCTGTGCCCGCCTGGCCGGCCGTACCAGCCAGGCTATAGCTGCCACCCATGCTGGTCATGTAGCCGCTGCTGACGACATTCCAGGTCAGGTCATAGCCGCCACCGGTCTGCGCCTGCGCGATCACCTGGCCAGCCACGGCCGCCGCCAGGACGAGCAGGAGCACTCGAAATGCAAGTTGTCGTTTCTTCATCATCGTCCTCTTGCTAACGAATCGTCGCGCCGAAGCCCTTGAGCGTCATAGCGCGGTTGATGACCAGTGTGCCGCCGAAGTTGTATTCGGAACCCGCTCGCAGCATCAGCGTGTCGTTGGGGGGCGTTGATGCGGCCGCCTGAGTGATGTTCTGGTACGGTGTGGCGGGCGAGCCGTCGCCGGCCGCCCCTGCCGTCGCCGCAAACTTGACGACTGTGGGCGCAATCCTCGACATCATGTCGTGGTTGAGAGGTAACGGCGCCGAGTCGAACGTATACCAGCCATCGCTGCCGCCACCCCAACCGAAGTTCATGTGGAAGAGCCGGTTGGGGTCGCCCGATTTGTCGTAGCCGTCAATCACCCACGCATGACCTTCCCCTTTTGCATTGCTGCCGCCCAGACCGGCCACGCGGCCCCAAGTGATCTCCGCCGTCATCGAGGCAATGTCCGCGCCCGGCCCGCCGTCGGAGGGAGGCTTTGTGTAGAGCGCGTCCGGGTCGTACTGGAAGTAGGCTGTGAGGCCCGTGACATCATTGCCGAAGTATGAGCCGGTGTACCAGATGCCCAAGTTGCTGTCCACGCCGATTGCGGCGTGAGCGCTGAACTTGGCCGCTTCGTTACCGGCGGCGTCCGGTGGCTCTGTGTTGGCGTCGCGCATGATGCCCCAGTTGTAGGTCGTCGCCCCGAAGTTCGCACAGGCCTGCTTGGTGCTCTGGTTCATGTGGCTCCACAGCGTTGCCAGCGCGTTTTGGTATGCGACGTTGGCCGAGAGGGTTTGGGCCGCGTTGTAGATGCTCCCGTCCCAGTACCCGTTCATCTGCAACTGATGACTCGTAGCGTTGTATTGCAGCCGGCCGTTGTAATCCGCCGGGATCGTCACTGCCGTGTTGAGCACCGCGGCATCCCAGGAGGTGCGCCAGCGATAGTCGTAGTTGATACAATGGCTGCCCGTGCCGCTTAGCGGCCAGCGCCAGTAGTACATGATCTGCGCGGTGGCGGTGGCGTTGCACCCGACCACCGTGTGTTCCGTCGTGCCGGGCGTCAGCACCGGCAATTGATCAAAGTAGGGCGCGCCCTGATCCCAATGGGCGGTCAACGGCAGCACCAGGTAACCCGGCTCGGCCTGCACCCCGGCCGCCTCAGCAGGCCTCGCCGGCGTGCGGCCGGCGATCAACGCCTGCCAGTAGGCCGCCCGGTCTTGCAGTGCATCTTGCAGCGCCGGCGGGAGGGCTTCCTGCCCGGTCAATGTTCCCCGCGCCGCCTGCGTCCGCGCCGCGATTTCGTCCAGGATAGCCTGGTAGGCCGGGTTGGCCGGATCATACGTTCCGTGCGGGCTGTAGAAATAGACCGGCAGCACCGTCACATCGGCGCCGGCCAGGCAGAAACCGCCGCCGGCCAGGCGCACGATGTAGGCGACGACTTCGCCCTGCTCCTGGTAGGGTTGCATCTCCGCGATCACGGCATCAGGCCGCGCTTCGACCGGCACGCCGCGGACCCAGGTCTGCACGGCCGCGGCCACGTCGGCCTCGGTCAACGGCCCGGCTGCGGCGAACGCAGGCGCTGCGGGCGGGGAGAAACCGAGTATCAGCCCCAGGCAGCCAATGACCGCCAGGAGCCGTAAAAGCACCTTGTTCATGGCGACTCCTCCTCGGCTACTGCAAGCTGACCAGCACCAGCACCAGCCCCTGGCCCGTGTCCAGCCCGGTCATGGCCTTGCCGATGATCGCACCCTGAACCAGGGTGCGATCCGTCGCCTTCATCGCAGTGCCGGTGATGGCAGAAGAGGTCAGCAGGTCGCCGGCCTTGATCGGCGCGGAGAGGGCCTCCGCCTTCACATAGACCCGGCCGGCAATCGCCACCGAGATGTCGCCCTCTAACATGCCGCTCTGGTTCAGGGTCATCCCTGGATTGATGCCGCCCGCGCCGCTGACCACGCCCGCCACTTTCGTGTCGTAGGCCGACTCGCTTGGCTTGAGCTGGCCGGGATGCGCGTCGTCAATGACCATCAGCGCCCCCGGCTCGATCGCCGCGTTGGCCGGAGCCTGGAAGCGTTCGGCCACGTCGCCGCCGCCGTAGATTTGCACGGCGGAAGTGACCACGCGGCCGGTCGCGGTGACGCGGAAGATGACGCTGCTGCCGGCCGCGTTCACGGCCCGGAATGCATCGCCGCCGCCGGCATTCTGCGCGACCATCGTGCCATCGCCGCCGTGGTTTTTGGCGAAGATGGCGATGCCTGCGGGTTCGCCGGCCTGCGTGCTGGTGGCTTCCGCGTAGAGTGCAGGGGAGTTGATGCCCGTGCCATTGCTCATGGCCTTCACGCCGATGCCGCCGTTGGTGACCGCCTCGCCCAGCACACCCGCGCTGCCGTTGAACGCGGTCCCTTTGACGCCGGCGCCGGCCAGGTTCCAGGTGCGGCCCCACACACCGGCCCCCGCCGATCCGGTCGCGTTGGAGTTGTTGGAGCCGTAGATGCCCACGCCGTCCAGCGCGCTGACCATCTCGCCGGTCACGGCTGCTGGGACGCTGCCGGTCGGGGCGTCGCTCTGGATCTTGACCACCTGGTAGGCGCTGCCGCGGATCATCGTGCCCGGCCGCAGGCCCGATGCGTAAGGCGCGGCCCAGAGTGGCTGGCGCGGGCTGAGCGTTGTGTAGCTGCCGCTGCCGGCCGGACAGCGCACCGCGATCTGGAGCCAACGCGCCGCTTGAAACGCCTGGTCGGTGAATTGGTTGCTGGTGTTTAGGGCCACCGTGAAGAGGCCGTTATTCACTGTGACGCCGCCCTCCGCATCCACAGACCCGAACGGTGTGCCGCCGCTGGGCGGCGTGCCGGCGCCTGACTGATCCCACAGGGTGAACTGAAAATCGCACGTACCGTTCACCGGTGCACCGCCGGATTTAATCTGGCCCTGATAGGTGAAGCCCGTGCTGATGGGACCAGGCCCACCGCCGCCAGCCGGTACAGCCGGGCCAATGCTGGGCGAAGCAGTGGCCAGTGGGAGCACCGTCCCTTGCTGAGCGACCGCCGCGTTCACGGACAACGGGATCAAGGCCACAACCGACATGACCATGACAAAGAAGTTGGTTCGCTGCTTCATGGAAAAGAGCCTCCTTTCATAGGTGAAGGTGATATGTGTTCATCACATAAGAGCCAGCAGATGATGCCTCAAACCCTCCTTTGACTTGTATGTTTTGGATTTGTGCCCCGGCTTCATAGGCATGCCCTGCAAGATCGCCAGCGTGTTGAACCGCATTTAGCTGCGTGCCGCGGAAGCCGCCCAGGATCGCATCCACCAGATAGTCAGGCACGTTTTTGCTATGCGTGGGTCATCGAGAGACGCACGAATTCCTCCAACGATGTAAGCCGGACGCCAAACGTGCGGGCCGTCTCGGCCATATCAATGGGTGAATCGAACATCTCAAAACCGGCGGCCAAGCCCCACACCGCTTCCGGCAGACGCGGCACCGGCTCACCGGGCCGTACACTCTGAACCGCGACCGATCGGCGCAGGGCGCGCTCGTAAGCAGCCACTGCATCCCGGAAGGAGAACGGCTCCGGTCCGCATTTCTTCCAGGCACAGATGTCCAGCTACAAGCCATCTTGCCGTCGGTAGTCATCAGGAAGACGCACTATCGGTTGCGCGCCAGCAAGGGCAGGTAGACATACTGCGTCGTGAGCGCCGCGCCGAAGGGCGTGCCCGTCAGGTCGGCCAGGCTCGGCGACGTGCCCCCGTTGACGGTGATGGTGACGCACTTGGTCGTTACATCGTAAGCCTGGTCGGAGGCCAGCGCCCATGCGCTGCCGTTCCACCAGTATACCTGCGTGCCCCCCTTCAGGTCGCAATCCACGATCATCAGCGCGGTGAACGCACTGCCGCAGCCGAGCTGCACGTCCATGAAGCCGCCGCTGGCGTGGAATGAAGGCGCGCCGCCCGGGTCGCCGTTGTAGGTGGCGACGTTCACCGTACCGACGCCCGTCGCGCTGGCGGTGACGCCGGTCGCGCCGCCGACCGACGCACTGGGGTCAACGCCGCTGGCGTTGTTCGCGCCGGTGACTGTCACCCCCGGCTCGGTGACGTAGAAGGCCGGCGCGTTCGAGACGCCGCCCCCCGGCGCGGGGTTCATCACGGTGCAGCTCCGCACGCCGGGATCGCTGATGGCGGACGCCGGGACGGCCGCGGTCAACGTGGTGCTGCTGACGAAGGTGGTCGTCAACGGCTGGCTGCCCAGGAGCACCTGCGATAGCGCGACGAAGTTCGTGCCGGTCACTGTCAGGGTGAACCCCGCGCCTCCTGCGGCGGCCGAGCCGGGGCTGACGCCAGTGATGGTGGGAACAGACGCCAGTTCGTAGTCCCAGATGCCAGCCCCAGTGGCGGCATAAAGCGTCTTGGGCAGCGTCGGGTCGAAGGCCAGGCGGTTGACCTCGACAGGATCCAGGCCCGCATCCAGCGCGGTCCAGGTCGTGCCGCCGTTCGCTGTCATAAACACCCTGTCGGCCTCCGCGGCGTACAAGGCGCCCGCCGTGGTGGGGTCGGCCACCAGCGCCTTCACATCCGTAACAGGCAATCCCGCATTGGGGGTCTTGTACAAGATGGCGCCGGCCGTGGGGCTGACGGCTGCTGCGGCGTACAGCGTGCCGGGGGCTATGGGATCGAGCGCCAGGGCCGTCACGTGTTGGGGCAAGCCCGTGTCGGCGTGCACCCAACTCGCGCCGCCGGTCGTGCTCTTGAGCACCCCGCACGGGGCCCGCTCGTTCGATTCACAACCCCAAGTCGGGTCATCGGAATATGCGGCCAGGTAGATGGTATGCGGTGCGCTCGGCGCAATCAGAATGGCGAAAACGTCATAGTAATCATTGACCACTGATAGATTGGCGCCGCCATCCGTGCTCTTCTCAACGCCATAATACTTGCCGATACAGATGGTGTTGGGCTCACCTGGATCCACCGCGAAAGGCGCTGAGGGCGGCACGTGCACACCATTTTCAGATCGCATGAGCGCCCAATGTGCGCCGCCATCTTGGCTCCTGAGAAGATGGAAGTTGTCGTCTTTGTCCGAGTACTCCGTATAGATGACGCCGTGGTTTCCTGGAGCGACGGCGACCGTGTCGAAGGGTCCCGCCAGGTTGACTGAGAGTCTGTGAAAATATCTCCCCACCTCCGGCTTTGGGGGCGGGTGAAGTCGTTTTCGGTGTCATCACCGCCGCCCGGGGCGCTCTGTGGAGTTCCGGCGGCGGCTGACCGGCGGGTTTTCTTGCCGGGCGACCTTGCGCAACGCC